>TARA_R100001443_G_scaffold110913_1_pt1 | contig 85378 bp, 127 predicted proteins | sample TARA_R100001443 | Tara Oceans TARA_R100001443 (sample SAMEA2622142) | marine metagenome | biome: marine biome (ENVO:00000447); feature: deep chlorophyll maximum layer (ENVO:xxxxxxxx); material: "saline water (ENVO:00002010), including plankton (ENVO:xxxxxxxx)" | depth 50 m
AGAAGTTAACTTCTGCCTTATCAATTCGGTACAGTTCGAATTGAGTAGCATTAGTTATATAGTCTGAAGTACCAACAGGTACTACGTATAGATAACATGCTATAGCACTAGCATCGTAATCTACTAGGCTAGAGTGATTAACTCTAGCCTTATTACCTAGTAAAGTAACTGACACTATACTAGGGGTTTGTGGTATAATATTCTTCATTTATATCTCTAAGTATGCCCACGGGCCGAAGCCTAACTGACTGTACCCTGGAACCTGCTTCCCCGGTGTAAGGGCTGGGTCAGACCTAGCTCTTACTTTTATTCCTAGGTTTCTAATCAGTCCAGCACTACCATGGTAAGCTTGATAATCATCCATATTGTTTTCTACGGTGTAGCTAAATCCAGTAGTTTCATCAAGAGTAGCTGGAACAATCCATTGACTGTATTGCTCACCTTCTTGGTCGAACTTAAAGAATATAACTTCGTAAGCGTTAGTAATGCTGTCTTGCGTATCCCACACTATATCAATACTAGGGCCGAAGAACTGATTAGTAGTTCCTGGTACTCTGTTAGTTACATTTAATCCTGTTATAGGTGGAAGCTTATCTGGAAATAGCGGATCAGTAGAATTTAAGCTCTTAGATACCCAAGTACTAAACCCACCAGATGCTAACACAGCTCTAACTCGGAAAGTAAAAGTCCAATTGTCTGTCCTGCTACTAATGTCGTTTACGAAATCGTAAATCTTACCATTCTCGTCTAACCTATCAGGCTGAACTTGGATTGTTCCGCTAGTCTCATCAGGGTCTCCATTAGTAGGGCCTATAAACCATTGATACTCGTACCTTAGTATAGGTTGAGAAGCTGAAGGCTTCCACCTTAACAAGAATGTAGAGTAGTCTGGCTCTCCGGTAACTTCCCAAGAGGTTAATATCTCAAGCTGAGTAGGTGCTCTTACACCTATAACCGGAGGTATTTGAACATCAGTTCTATCAGTCTGGTCAATGTTACTATAGATTTCTGCATCGAAGTCTGTAAGGGTTAAATTAACTAGCCCATCTTTTCTAAGTGTTATAGCAGATACTCTAAGCTTTTCAGGCCCTGTAGGGAAGAATCTAGGATAGTTGAATAGAACGTTATCGTTGATCTTTAAGTAAGAGTATTTGTAATACGTAACAATGGAGAAGGTTCTGTTATATCTACTTCTCTTCAACTCTAAAGCTGCTAAATTACGTCCGGTGTAGTAGTTGGTAATATATGAGAACTCAAGTCTACCTTTCTTCTCAATACCATTATCTGCCTCTTTGTATCTAGAGTCAAAGAATACTACGTTGTTAGCATCATAGCCTTTAGCAGGATCGGATATTCTAGCATCAATAGTGTTGTAACTATCTTTAGAGGAAGTATTCTTGGAACTAATAGCATCTTTTGTCTCAGTCCAATCTATAACCGTAGGGTTCCCATCACCGTCAGTAACCACATCATTGTTGTTCTCAACACTAAGAGTATATTTACCTCCTATGTAGTTAAGAGTACCGTTAATCTGAGCTAACATGCTACTAACATTCTTAAATACTGTTTGGTCAGTGCTAATGTGAGTGTTGCACTGGTACTTAGCTCTCGTAGGTACTAAGTTACCATGAGCGTCTTCATAAGTATTAGATAGCGTTTCCCATCCTAAGTACCTCCAGTACGGAACCCACCCAATGTCGTAAGAGTCATCCTCTTCATTTAGTAGTTGGGCAGTTTCCCAGAATGATCTTATATTAACATCATCCAAGTCTATTTGACCACCACTGTCACTAACTAGGTAATCTAGAAGCTGCCAGGCCATGTTTAGAGTATGGTCTGGTAACCCACCATTTACTGTTAAGTCTGAAGAGTCCCAAATATTAGGCTTAGAACCTTGAACTACCACTTCTATTTCTGGTAGCTCTGTTTTGTCTTCAGTAAGTTTAGTGTGTACTACTACATAGGCAGTATCTAGAAGCCTATGGTTAGTACCCCAATATTCCTCTCCAGGTGTACTACCTTGCAATAAGAATCCTTGATTAGCTGCTATATTAACTAAGTCAGGGTCTGCTGTTTGGTTGTCCTTACCGTGATACACTGTAATGTCAATAGTAGAGGTTTCATCCTCAATAACATATTTAGTGCCGTGTATAGAAGGTATGCCTACCTGTCCAGTACCGCCTTCAGCAGCAGTTTCTAGTGTATGTCCAGCTCTCTGAGAACCTACACATATGGTAACTTCTGACTCTGCTTGTTCGTCAGGCTGTCCACAGATAACAGTTTTGTTATCTATGTATAAGTTTAAGAACCCGTCGATTTCTCCTTCACATACAGTGTACACTGCGTATACCTCTGAAGGGTCACTAGCATCTACACCTGCAAATACAGGATGTAGTGGAAGTCGTCTAACTCCATACACTTTAGGCAGATAAGCAGCAGATAAGTTAAATCTTAGGTCTATTTCCCTAGTAACCTCTACTTCATACTCTACTAGACGTTTCATACCTGCTAGACCAGCTAAACCACCACGCTTTTTCATCTTATAGCGAGTCTCTTTAGCCTTATATTGGGCTTCTAGGTTAATAGCTGTGTTAGCATGCATAAAGCCTAAATCTGATGTGTGTGCTGGCTTTCTAGCAACTGTAGGGTCTGGTAAGTCTTCAAATACTCCAGGTGAAGTTTCGACACTTACTAAGCCTCGATGGGCGGTATCATCGGCCAACCTACCTGTAACATTTTGGAAGTAAGCAAAATGGTTAGCAGCCTCCCATGTAACCTCTGACGACCCGCGTTGTACTGCCTCTTTAACAGATATGTCTGTTATAATACCTTTAAAGTATTTAAGAGGGCCACCGTCTACATCCATGTCTATAATGTTACCATCATCGTCTAGGAATGCTCTGTAGATAGTGATTTTCTTGTGTACATAACTAACGTCGTTGGGTTGTTTTAATGCTCTGTCCAGTTCTTCTTGCCACTCACCCGCGACAGTTATAGAAATAGAGTTTACCTTGATTCCTTGGTCTTCCTTAATATCACTAATTCGAGAAATTCTATTAGTAAGGTAAGTAACACCATTGTACTCTATAGGTGCCCCATAGTCGGTATAGTAACCACTAACAGATTCACCTTCGATTGTAGGTAACTCAAGCTCTACAAGGTGAGCAATCGTAACATTTGGTTTAGTAGCTAAATACTGCAATGCAGCGTTACTATATCCTCTATGAGTAGTCATTATAGAACCGTACCTCTAAGTGCTAGAGAAAAGCCTTGCACTAGTCCTGAGGCAGTGACCTCTTCGCGAGGCTTATCTCCTACTAGTACGCATTTAAATTTAATTTCATTTGGCTCAAGCTCAGTGGTATTATCAATAGGACTGTCTATTACACAATGTAGTGTGTAACGCACGGAAGTACTAATGTTCTCTACCTTGATAACTTTATAGATTCTATCGTTACCTGATAGTTTTAAGTAATCTCCGGCCACTAGAGTACCTCCTAAGGACGTTCTATTAGCTACCTCTATAGTTTGAGCATTAATTTTTGTTATGAGACCCTGCCCAAGTTGAGGGCCAGATCCTACCCAAGCCCCGTTTTTAGGATTCGCTCTGTCAGGAAACCTGACATAGAACCTTGACGCCGAGCCTTGTAAAGAACTAAGAAAAACCCCTAGTTCGTTGTAAGTTTCAGGCAACATACTGTTGTATGATAAGCTGATGTTCCAGTAGTTCCCACCTTGGTAAACTGCAATTGTAGAACCCCCGTTTAGTTCCGTTGATTGAACAGGTGCAATATCGTATATTGTCTGAGATGCCCAACCCGGCCCTACAGGTGTAGTAGTGGGGTCTGGCAATTGTGGAATTGATGTATTGTAAGCCACGAGTTACCTCCTTAATTTGTACTTACTATTATACGCAATAAACAAGTTTTGTCAATACCTAACTTCGCATATTTTTTAAAGGCACAAAAGAAAAAAGCGCAGGGATAACCCTACGCTTCTAAAGATGCCAAAGTGAAACCTTTGGAGTTGGCCGCTCTTTCTAGAGCTTCCCAAATGTCGTCTGACCTATCAACAATACTTTGACTATCTAGAGCTGTAATGTTTAGGTTAAGATTGTTTTTGGTAACTGGTTTAGACTCAGTTTCAGATTCTGATGCTGGTTTAACGTATAATGGTTGAGTTGGAACAATTTGCTCTGCTCCTCTCTCACCTACAGTTATAGAACCACCACCTGATCTACCAGGAGTAAAGTTATTAGCCCCTGTACCGAATCCAGACTCTCCACGTAAATAGGATAGCTCACCCATAGATGCTCCCATAGAAGTATCTACAGCATTGTTTCTAGAACCTACTGAAAGTGATAAGCCTCCAGTGTCTGCGTCTAATGCTGCTAATTGTCCAGCGGATGCTTTCTTAATGTTGTTAACTTGCATTAACCCCATAGCACCTATAGCTGCTGACATAGCAATGTTCGCAGGGAACGGAACTTCTGCCATTGTTTTCATAATAGCAAGTGATGTAGACATAGCAGTTTGAGCAATACTAGACTTCTCTTTCTCTTTAATCTTTTTCTTCTCTAAGGCTCTAATCTTAGCTAAGGATTCTTGAGATTTACCGTCACGTTTTTTCTCTGCCGCAATTTGGTTGTCTATATCAGTAATGATACCTTGAGTCATTTCACTAAATAGTGAGGACGCCATTGTACCTACTGCTATTATACTATCTGAGAAGTCAGATAACGCTAGTTCCTGACCGCTTGCTACTAGCTCAGTAACGTTAGTCATAGTGTCTGCAATAGTTCCAGACATAGCTATAAATTCGTTCTGTAAGCTTGTTAGGCCAGGTACTGAACCTGCTACTTCAGAAATAGCAGAACCTATTTCTCTATAAGCAGCTGCCTCTTCCTTGGCTAGGGCTATTCTTTCGGCTGCGTCAGCTGCCATAACCTCTGCGGATAGAACTTGAAGTTGTTGTGGGTCAGCTTTGTTTATTTGAGCTTCTCTAAGTTTAGCACGCGCAACATTTAAGTCTAGAGTAGCTTGTGCGGAAGCTCTAGCTGCCTCGGTCTCTTCGTTAAGTCTTCTATTTCCCAAGGACTCTCTGTTTCTAGCAGTATTATCCATGATAGAGTTTATTGAAGAATCTGCTTCGGCTTGTCTTAAAGCTGCTTGAGCCTTGGCTAACTCTTTGTAGTACCTAACTTCATCTTTAAGTAAGTCAACTTTACTCTGTTGAAGTATTTCCGCCTCAGTTTGAGTACTGCTTAGTGCTTTCATAGTAGCCAGTAGCTTATCTTCCGCATCTAGTTCTTGCTGTATCAGTTCATACTTATCCCTGTATACTCCTAAACCTGCGGATTCAAATCTGTTAGCTGCTAAAGTATTGTTAAGCTTAACTTGGTTAATCTTCTCTAACTGCTTTTGGTACTCAATCTGCTTCTCTAGTAAGTAGATTTCGTTGCGCTTCTCTCTCATAGCTTCAACATTCTTCTTATCTGCTTTATCCATAAAGTCTAGAAGATTTTTTTGAATGTCTAACTGTGACTCTAGTCCTTGTAGCTGAGAGTTTCCTTGTAGCGTGTTATCTAGAGCTGCTGCTGATAATGTAACGGATAAGTCTCTAACTTTTTCGTTTAACTTTTCAGCATACTCGTACAGTTCGTCAAAGCTATTTATAGTAGCATCTAACCCTAAAGATTTAGATATTTTTTCAAACTCTTCTCTAGTTTTAGCAGTTACTACTCCAATACCCTGTATTACTGTAGGTATATTAGCTTCTCTAAGGCTCATAGCAGTCTTGACAAATTCGGACATAGGCCCACTTACTTGCTGAGAACTATTTGCTAAAGATTCCATATCTCTAGCTGCAATCTCAAAGTCTCTGTTAAATGCTATGATAGCTGCTCCCATTTCAGCTATTTTATCATCGCTGAAACTGGACACTGCAATTCCTGCTTCCCCTAGGACTTTATAGTAGTCGCGAAGTGACGTGGTTGCGGCGTCTACCGTAATTTTTTGTCTCTCTAGTGCTTGTTCAGTATTGTCCAGCCCTGGGATTAGCCCTACTAAGCTATTAGACAATTCTTTAATTTCATCAGAGAATACATATAATAAACTACCTATAGCGGCGGTAGCTATTAAGAATAGTGGATTGGTTAGCATTGCTACTGTTGCTGCTTTAACCGCAGATCCTATAGCAACAAATCCACCGGCTATAGCTGCTAATGCAATAGGTATTCTACCTGCTGAAAGAACGGTTAGAGCTATAGCATTGGCTCTAGCTGCATTAGTTAGTCCTACAACCGCTTTAGTAGCAGTTACAACTGCTGGAGTTAGTGCTGAGATTAGCGTTCTAGTAGCATATACTGTAGTAATGGCTACTAGAGCTTGCATAGCTATGGTAACGTTTTCAACAGTAGATTTTGACTTTTCTATATGTTCGGAAGTATCTTCGGTTATACTACCTAGCTCTTTAGTAGATTTACTAAGTTCGGAAGCAGCAACCAGAGCCTGACCCCAGTGTTCGCCTTCTAGAGCATTTTTAAGAGTGTCTTGGGACTCTACTACATCATCGGTAGCAGCCTTAAACTTATTAGTCTGGTTTATTGTGGTTAACAGAGAAGTCCCAACTTTTGCTAAAGGCTCTAATATCCTAGAAAGCCCTACTAGCATGTTGTCAATAGCGTTCTTCGCTGCAACACCTAGTTCTTCCCATTTAGTAGCTCCCGCATCAATACCGGAGAATCTAGTATCTAACTGGCGTTGAACCTCGTTAGTTAGTGCTAGCTGACGTTCGTAATCAGATAATTCGTCTACGGTTTTATCCACCGTTTTAGCATATGCTTCAAAAGCTGGTGTCAATCTTGTAACAACACCTAGTTCGTCAAATAGTTCAATCTCTTGTTTAGATATACCGCGAAGTACCCTGTCCATAGAGTCATTGAAATCTCTACCTAGTGCGATTGACGCTTTACGTGCCCCTACTGTTAAGTTCTCTAACTGTTCCGCAGTAAAGTTAAATGCAGCACCTTTAGTAGCAAATGACATACTTTCCCTAACTGACAATGCGCCTTGAGAAAGCTCTGACATATCTCTAGCTAGACCTTTAACGTTAATACCTGAAACGGCTGCCGAGAAGCTAGCTGTTTGAGTCATTAGTCTGTCGAAGTTAGCAGCTTCATTTAGTACCCTAAATGCTTCTGAAACTGCGTAAACGTTAATAGCTATACTAGCGTACGCAGATGTTAAAGGGTTCATAGAGAACGCTAGTTCACTAAAAGCCCTCTTCTGGTTTCTTCCACTACCTGCTAAACCTCTAGCAGAGTTATTGAAACTTTCTTGGTTTTGGGTAGCTTTGCCCACGGATTTACTGTATTCGTTCATAGCTTGAGCAGAAGCTTGAGTTGCATCCCTAGTAGTCTTTAAACGTTTAGCAGTTTTACCAGTACTCTCTTCCATAGCTTCTAGTAATATGTTGGATATTCTTGCACGTTCTCCAATGTTGTTTAACGCTACTACTACTTGATTTAACGTTTTTTCTAAGGACTGCATCCCTACTGCCCCTGTAGTGCTATCGTTTACGCTTTTAAGCGACTTGGCAGCACTAGATGCTGTTTTGTTAACCATGTCTAGTGTTTTGTTAACTTCTTGCATCCTTTTCTGGTAGGTTTCCAATCCTTTGGTTTTTATCTTATTAGCACTCATAGAGGAGTTAATAGTTTTCATACTATTAGACATTGACTCTAATGCGGTGTTAATGGACTTGAAACTTCTACCAGACCCTTTGACTGTTTCTATAACAGCTTTAAGGTTTTCATTAAGCTTACCAGACTCACGAGCAGCAGCGGTAATATCCTTACCACTTACTTTAATCATTATGTCTCTTATATTTCGTTGTGCCATTAATTATTACCTTATATAAAAAAGGCCCTAAGCCTTTCGACCTAGAGCCAAACGTGAAACACAGGTGCTTCACTCCAGAGGATAACTTTGTACTCCTAGCGACCCTTGCTGATTTCTTTTTTAGCTTTCTCAACAGAGTTTTTCACATTAATTCTGTCTAGGTGTAGAATTGCTTCCGTTATCTCCATTCTGCTCCAAAAGTCCGTTATTAAGTATGTATCTAGTAAGAACGGTAGAGCAGATACGTTTTTTCCTGCGTAAGTACTAACATTACCTCCTGTATACGTATCTGGAAGCTTAGAGTAAATCTCTAGAGAGTCCTGTACAAACTGAGGCAAGTCCGAAAAATCCGGTGGCATCTTGTCAGGGTCAGGTTCATCACCCATACGCTCACAGATTTCCAAGTACTGTTCTTTAGTAATATTATGCTGCTGGTTGCTTTGGTATTTATCTAGTAGCTCTAAACCCTTACTTAGATTGCTCTCCGCGAAAGTATTTTAGTTTAAACGCCACCTCGTTTACCCAAGCTTCAAAAGCAGTACTGTTTTTGATAAGCATTACAGCGTTGTCATGGGTATAAGGAATTTCGTCTTCATCCTTAACCGCGTCGTCGTCAACTGGTAGTAAGTCTTTAACGTACTCTCCTGTCAGACCTTCCCAACCCTTGATAGCAGCATTGGTGAACTTCTCTGCGAATTTGTTCTCGTCTAGAGTTTCTTCCATGCTAGAGTAGCGGTCTGACATTCTTGTAACTGTACAGTCTTTGCGAATTTTGTTCGCTAACTGTCTGCTTATTAGACCAATTTTAACTTTAAATCCTTTGTAACCTGGGAACTCTAGTTCCGCAGTTTTTGATTCCTGTAATACATCTTTTAAATTAACCATATTTCCTCTAGATTATTATTTGTGAGTCTACGCTATTTAGTAGCTTAAAGTCTGAAACCGACTGTAGTACTCCTGAGCCAAAATCAGCTCTCTGTGTTATGTTGCAATGTCCTAGGTTGACTGTCATGTAGTCGCCTAGGGATATAGATACTGGCACATCAGGTAAATACTTAGGCTCTTCAGTCCCTCTTTTTATAGTTGTTATATTACCCGCTACTGCCAAGTTTGACCCTACTACATCTTCAGGAATAAACATAGTTCCAGAAAATGCGTCGTGTACTGATTGATTATTTAGCCAGTTTATATCTCTAGTCAATTCTAAGGTAGCACCTGCTACTCTAGAAACATCAATACCTGGTACGGATGCTGAGATATAGGCGTTTGTAAATGACCCTTGAGAGTATAATGTTCCGTTAGAAGGTAGAACTATTGAATCCATCATAGAAGTAAATCCTCTAGCTGTCACAGACATACCAAGAACTCCTCTAGGATTTAGTTTAAAGCTAAGATTTTCTAGTACCACATTATCTATGAATACTATCTTTGCTCCTAAATCTACGTAAACATCAAACTTTTTAGTCAACTGTCCATTAACTGCTGGGAAGTTACCGGAGGCATCAAAGCCGTACCATTCCAAGACTTTTTTCTCAACTGTAATATTATCGCTGAAATACATTTCAAAGTCAAAAGAGCAATTAGACTTGGCATTTACATAAGTTTTGTTATTAATAGCTACTGGGTTATGTACTGTTGATACATCGTACCCTCGCTCAATAAAGGTTTCGGAGAAGTTAAAGTCCGCTACCTTTAGCAGATAGCGGTCAGTACCGTCGTCTATAATGAGCTTAGAGCCTCTTTTAAAACTAAAGCTCATTTAGTCTCCTTATCGGAAAAACGTAATGTTTACTTCGTCACCGTCGTCCATATCAGCGCTACTAGGAATACCTTTAAATTCTAGAGACTGAGATATGATAGAGTCTACTGAAACAGCTGGAATACCAATGTGCGCTTGAGGAAGGTTTACTTCCACACGGCTACTATTAGATTTACCACCTAGTTCAAAAGTGATGTTAGAAACGTTAATAACGTTTTTGTTCTGTACCATTTGTTTTAGTAAGTCCGCAGAACCATAAGCGTTTGCGTCACTAGAACCGTCGGCCAGACCAACACCGTCACGTAGGTAACTATCCATTGTACCAGATACATCAAATGTACCAGTGAATGAACCCACCGGAGTATCTACTTCAGCTAGTGTTGAAGGGGTTACATAACTGATGTTGTTATTGATAGTTAGTGAACCACCGGTTAGAGCAATACGGTAGTATGAAGTAGTACCACCAGCATTAGATTGCATAGTAACAGTTGTTAACTTACTTAAGATGTAAGAACGGTCGGGTGGAATACCTACGAAAGAATCTGCTGTAGGTAGATCAGGATTGAACGTTTCCGCGGTAGCCGACATAAATGCAGGAGCTGCGATTTCAACCATCTCTGTACCTTGTCCAGACCAGTTAGTCATAGCAATGTCAGCAATGTCTAGAGGTATGGAAGCTTCGTTAACCTGAGCTTCTTTAACTAGATAAACTTTGTTATCAATCTTAAAGTAAAGGTTAAGCTTAGTCAGTACGTGAGCACCGTTTTTAGTGAATCCGATTTTAAACTCTGAACCTGTTGAGTAAACGTCAGTTTGACCAGCATTACCTGCGCCATCACCTTGCAGTTCAAGAGGAAGGTCATTGCTAGTTGCTAGAGCATGCCATAGGATAGCATCTAAAGCATATACATCACCGTTTACTAAGTACGGGTTTAAGTATGTTGAGAAACTCCAGTCAACAGGGTCTAGATTAGTATTGAAACGTCTAGAACCACGAGTTGGTGTAGGGCCTGCCTCTTCTGGGGAAATATCCTCAGAAGCCATGTTCTGACCTAAACTATACCCGTCTTGAATTGGGATCTCAAATGTATTTGAGTTATCGTGTCCAGTGTCCACTGTACTAACCCAAAGTCTGGTATTACGTGATAAATTTAAAGACATTAATTATTCTCCTAGTAATCTCTTCTTTTTTCATATTCTACAGAGAGTAGTATCTCCCCAATTCCTTGAGGCTGTAATAGACCTTCATCTGTAGTGATAGACAATATAGTGTTGGATATAGTTTTATGGGTCTCCTGACCACTACTTGTAATTAAATTATACGCCATATCCAAATTCTTGTCAAAAAACTTTTCTAAGTCACCAATGATTTGCTCAAGTTCCCCTTGGGCATCATCTTGGTTTTTTACATATACTCGTACAGCAACTTCAAGCCTACAAAGGGTAAAGTTGGAGGGCATGTCTTCTCTAGTCTCAGGCCCAGGAGTAACAGTAATAGTAGGGAAATTCTCTATATCTTGGAAATGTCGAACTCTAGATTCCACATTACCGTACATGTTAGTAAGGTAATCCCCAGTACCGTTTAACACTTGTTGTAACTTTTCTACATATGCGACTGGAATCGCTATTCTGGCATTCATCTAAAGTCACCATTAATAATATTGCCGTGTTTGTTTCTTCCTGAGTACACGCTAAATCTAGTATTAGCTAAATCTTGGTCACTTATTAGTAACGATAAAGCATCAGCTATTGCGTTAGAGAATATATCCCTAGGGTCACGGCCTTTCTTATACTGAGCAAATCCCGGTTCAAATGTTTGATACGGGTAATGCAAATAAGTAAAGTGTATGCTACTTCTCTTTAGGTTAAAGCTAGTAATATTAACAGAGTTAGCTAACCTACCAGTCCTAAAGTTTAGTGTGTTTCCGTACTTGTGCCCTTTCATAATTTCTTTAGCTTTTATCTTAACCATACTATTAAGAAGAGTAGCTAATTTAAGAGCACCAATAAATCTTCCAGACCTAGAGCGAAGTGCTTGAGCCGACTTGGTAACATTGATCCTTTTAGTTCTAGAGAAACCTTTTATCTTGTTACCTGTGCTGTCACCTACTATAGTAGATACAATACCATCGACTTCAGATTCTAATACCTCTATAGCAGCATCTATAATTTGCTCTATACTTTTCTCCGAGGTTTCTATTCCTCTAGAGTCCAATGTATAAGCTAAATCTGCTCCACGCTCTACTAACATTTCCCTGTATTCTTGAACTCGTCCTAAAGCTATAGAATCTAAGAGTTTAGCTTCTACTAATTTTCGATATTCTAAATCTAGGAAACTGGTAAACATTATAACACCCTGAACATATCTAATATAGTTCTAATGTGACTTGGTAAAATACTAGCATCAGTAAAGTCTACTGACTGTCCGTTACCTATATCTTTAGACTTATTAAATTCCCTTTTATCGTAGTAAGTTGTTAGCTCTACTGCCGCTTGTTTAAGTGCAAAAGGCACTACAGTATACCCGTAGGTATAGTCAACAATAAATGCTCTAGGATTTCTAGGTAGGTTTATTGAAGGGTCGATTAGTTCTATCGTGCCCTCTTGAGGGTGCAGAATGTATTGGGAAGAATCAAGCTCTTCGGTATACTCAGATGACCTTTTAATCCCTAAATACTCTACACTTATGATAGGAGTATCTGGTAATATGATGTAGTAATTGCTTTGGTTTAGTCGTACTCCGGTAGCTACCGAACCGCTAAAACTAACTTGACAGTATTCTTCTATAATACTATTAACAGCATCAATTAAAGGCTGGAGCTGAGTATCTTGTTTAGGATTGTTTATACCCTTAAATAATTTGTATTCGTTTAGAGTTATAACACTCATATTTGCTCCCAATAAAAAAGCCCCACCCAAAGGTGGGCAGGGCTTCTGTTTTAAGTATTATCTATTACGCCGCTGCGTAAGTAACTGCAACAACACCTTTGTCTTGTCCGTCAGTGTCACGGATTAGAGACTCTAGGTTTAGACGTTGTGTAGCAACGATAACACGACGATCTTTCTCTACGTCGAAGTCAGTACGTACTGTAACTGTACGCTGAGTTGGAACTAGGAAGTTCTTAGTGTTAACTAGTACTGCGTATGCTTTTGAAAGCCCTGGAGCTTCGAAATGGTCAGATACTAGAACTGGCATACCGTAGATAGAACCTACTTGACCAGATAGCTTAGTAGCTGCCCCACCTACTAGGTTAACATCAGCCCATGCGTCGTCTTCGATTAGCGCGTAGTAAGCCTCTGTAGAAACTACTAGAGTAACATCACGTACGTTTAGACCGTAAAGCTTCATTTTCTTACGAGCTTTAAGAATCATTTTAGCTGTGATTGGAATGTTACCGTTAGCTGTCGCTGTAGATGTTTCAACACCACCAGCTTTGTTAGTGTCGCTAGAAGCTTCAGCAGCTGTAGCACGTGGAACTAGACCCTTAGGCTCTGTAGTACCATTACCTAGTAAGAATGCACGGTCGATTTCGTTAGCGTGAGACTCAACTAAGTGTTGACGAATTAGAGGTAGAAGAGGTATGATAGCATCTTCTGATGTTTCGTCAGTGATGTAGCTCTTAGCAGCAAGCTTCATTGTTTTAAGCGTGATTTCGCTTAGAGCTGCTGTGATCTCGCTACCAGTACTTGCGTCAGTACCGTAAGCTGTACCAGATACCCATGAAGCGTTCTTACGGTCAGGGTTTACTGGGATAGTTAGGTTAGCAGACGTCATTGTAATGTCGCGGAAAAGTGGAGCGATAACAAGTTCTGCTTGAATGTCGCGGATTAGGTCAGTAGAGAACACTGTCTCGTACGCTTCGCTAGAAACTTCGATTGAAGAAGAATCGTTAACCGCTTTAACTGATTCACCGAATTTAGTACCAAAAGTACCTTTCTGTGTAACGATACCTAGTAATACTGCGTCATTAACAGACTTACGAGTATCGGGGTTCATTCCGTCAGTTACTTTGTTATAAGAGAACGACTTAGTACGAGATGCAACTACTTGCTTGATTTCTTCACGTAGTGCTTCGATTTCGTCTTCGCGAGCTTTAAGAGTATCTGCGAAACTCTTTTGGTTGCTAGCAATTTTGCCTTCAAGCTCGTCTACGATAGACTTAGCAGCTTCACGAGCTTGAGTTTTAATTTCTTCCGCTTGCTTAGCAGCTGCGGCTTTAGCAGCGGCTTCTTTAGCCTTTGCGTCAGCTTCTTTTTGGCGTTCTTTATCTAATAGGCCCATAACGTCGTCTAGGGTTAAGCCTGTATTTTCATTTTTTGTTGACATATCTTGGATTTCCTTAATATCTGTATTTTCAGCCTCTTCAGCAGGAGGCACGAATTCTTTTTTAAATGCCTCTGCGTCAACTAGTGACTTAGAGACCGAAAATGTAGAGTCTTGGTTGCAAGGAACGGAAACTACCGAAACCTCTAGTAACTCTAGGTCTGTAATCATATAAGTGTCTGTTTTACTATGATACTCAGCATCATGGATGTAAAAACCTACACTAAATGTGGACAATACGCCATCCTTAATAAGATGGTATACGTCTCCAGCTCCCTTGCTAATCTTAGCTTCGATGAAAAGTCCATTATCATCTGCGTACCAGTTAGTAGCTTTACCGATTGGCTTGCTATGGTCGTGGAAGGCTAAAATTATTGGGTTCTTTGAATAGTTGCTAGTAGCATTGCTTTTTAACCAAGTGTCCTTTGGTATAACATCGCCAGCTCGGTCCTTTGTGACCGTATTGGCGTAGCCACTAATTATAATATCAGAAGACTCGTCGTCAGCCATCTTAACTGTTTTAATCTGGCTGACAATTTTACCTTCGTATTTATTCTTTAGAGTCATTAGCTTGGTTACCTGATTTTACCGCCGGTGCTTTCTTAGCAGGAGATTTTGTTTCTTCTCCAGCTAGTGCATCTTGGTAACGAACAACGAAGTTGTCCCACGTACCGTACTCTTTAGAAATATCAGCCACTAGGCATGGTGCTTCTGGATCGTTGCGGAACGCTGTTTTACCTGGCAGGTCTTTGCCGTAATGTTTCATTATTTTCTCTAGTAACATTATTTGTCATCTTCGTTTGTTGAAGGCTTGCCGCCTTCCTGACCTGATACTCCGGTAGCAGAACCTGCAACGTTTGCAGGAATTCTGATTTCGTCTAGTAATGGGTCTTCTAAAGGTTCTAGTCTTAGTATTGAACGAGCTTCTTTGCCCAGCATAATACCATTGTTGACTAGAGATGAAAGTCTGTCTGACTCTGCTTTTAAGTCTGGTCTTAGAGCGACCACTTTATGAGTAGTTAACTCAATATCATAAGCAAAGAAAAACTCAAATGCAGACTCAAATTTTCTCATCATCGGAAGAATGGTAGTGGAGAATAACAACTCCATATTCGGCCTAAGGTTAGCATTATTACCAGAATCTAGTAGTATATGAGGTATACCCAGTGCTAAGGCTATTCGTTTTTCCATCGCTTCCATGGATTCGTTAAAGTCTAAATCTCTAAAGCTATTTGTATTTAGTGACTTAGCCTTCATTCCAGCATCAAGAATCATAGGTCTACCCTGCGAGTCTTTAGGGTTAAACTTAGACATCCACTCTTTTTCGCGTCTATCTTTTAATCTGGTAGATAGTACTGCTTCAGTCTCTACGACTAGGCCAATCATTGTACCATTTTCGTAGAATCTAGCCTGAAAATCTAGAGCGGTTTCGTGTGTAAGGATTGTCTTGATAGCTGCTAGTAATCTTGAACGTCCCCTGAAGTTTCGGTACTCGGAACTTGAGGAATTGTCTCTGATGTGTATGATTTCATTAGGTTTAAACTTAACAATAGAATTATAAACATACTCGCTAACGTACGCCTTTTCATCAGTTTTAATCTCCATGTGTCTTGCAGGTACATGGTAGAAGCCTGAACCGTCAAAGTGAACAAAAACGTTACCCTCGATAATCATGTCTAGAAGTAATAGCCTTTTAAACGTATTGATATCCATGTATGGGTTAGGTCTGTTGTTCATTAAAGTACTGAGCGTTTTGCCGCGCATGTTACCATCAGCTCTAGCCGTGAAACTAAGTTTGTCTTTTACATCAAACTCAATATCCGAACCTAAGTCTACTAGAAGGTTAACGCAGCGGTTAACAATTTCCATTAGGTTGTACGCGTTTTCAGTTGTTCTAATTTTGTTCTGGTTTGTCCCAACGTGTGTACCCGCCTCTTCAGCTATGTACCTTTGGGCGGGGTTTGCTTTAGAATGAATTTTGCTTCGTAAGCTCACTTAACGCTGTCCTCAAATCAAAGAGGCAAATCTACCTTTAGTAGTCTTGCCCTCTGCTTTGTCGCGCTGTTTTTCAACCCAACGCTCCTGTTTCTTAGCGGTGTGCAAAGGAGGCTCACGTCCATAGATAGAATGTAGTTTTCTATGATGCTCTTCGCAAAGAGTAACAGTGTAGTCTACAAGCTCATACCAATACATCTTATAAAAGTCATCTCGCATTGCTCGGACTTCTTCATCTGTATCTACTGGAATATTATGCTCCTCTACGTAATTCTTGAAGAGGGTAGAAACCGTGGTATAGTGGTGTAATTCCAGTTTTTCTTCCGTACTACATATTGCACACTTACAGTCCTTTTTATAGTTGGACTTTATACCGTCTCTAATATGTTTTACGGCAACCCGCTTTTTGGTATTTGCTGCCATAAATTTTTTCCTCCTAATCAATATAAGCTATTATAAACACTTTTATAAATTTGTAAAGTATTTAATTTAGTCCTACTTCTGTCTATACAGTAAAGCTATATAAAGCATATCTCAACGCGTCAGCTATGTGCGAAAATGCATCATGGACAGGTTTAGGCTTTAGTAGCTCAGGACGAGGATCCCACCTATAGTTAGCAAGCATGTCTAGAGTATGTATACAAGACTTATCTACTATTAACTTTCCGTTGTCTACTAAGCTTTGAACGTACGCTATACCATCCAGTACCGATTTTATGCTAGGGTTGGACGGGATATCATGTAACTCTGCTAAATCCTGCCTAAACTGCGCAGCGGCAGAGTCACAGAATACAAAGTCCGTATCATCACCCATCATTTTTCGTATGTGTTCTGCGTGTTGGTCTGTATTTCTTTGTGCTTCCAAGTACTCATCAACAAGATAAAATACCTTCTCATCGAAAGAATAGTAGAGCTTAACAACCGCAGTAGGGTCTTTATAACCAGCGTCAATACCCATAAGAGCATCGCAATCTTTAAAGTTACGTCCAGACAAGTCCTGAACATACTTATCGGCATCGAACCCTTCGTAGATTTGACCTTCGAACGTTGTAAAGTCCGCTTCATACTCTTGTCTAAACTCCGCATTAGACATTGAAAGCTTAGCTTCCTCAATGTCAGCCTCAGACGTTCTAGGGTTATCTCTCCATGTAGAGTGTATTGAAGCCCAGAAAGGGTACTTGTCGTCATAACCACGCATGTAGAAGTCATGGAAGTAGTTAGTACCACGAGGTGTTGAAATAAATATAGCTTTAGAATTATCTTTGTCTAGAGTAGGACGTAACTGGATGTTGAAAGCATCCACGCCTTTAGGGTCTAGCGCGGCTTCGTCAAATAGTATCAGGTCATAAGAACGACCTACACAAGAGTTAGCTTGAGATACAGAACCCAGCTTTATTAGAGAGCCATTCTCTAGTACAATCTCTTTATCCTTAGCATTTAGCTTTTCGGTTTTTATATCATGCTTCTTAATAAGCTTTAACTGCTCTGTCCATGAAATGTTAGATAGTGAGTAGTTAGGTGATATAATAAGTATTTGAGTGCCTGGCTCTAGAGCCTTTAGGAACGCTATGTGGTTAGCACTAAATGTCTTACCTGTACGTCTTGAAAGACACCCTACCACAAAACGGTGAGCAGGGTCATTGATAGCATTAATTAGTGCTATCTGAGGAGGTATTAACTCTACCCCCTCTAACTCGAAGAATTGGTCGACTGGAAGCTTTAGAAATCGTTTCTCTAAAGGAAAGTCTTGCAGCTCTTCAAAGTTAATACTGGCTCTAGATACTTGCATTAACTACTCCCTAACTTGCTAATTAGCTTGTCATACGAAGACTCTTCAATAACATAGTTGTTATACTGATTATTAGTCTGGTTCTTAATTTGAACTTCTTCTTTCTTACGCTCAAGTTCTAGAAGCTCTTTCTTAACCTTAGCCTCGAATTCAAGCTCTTTCATCTTCATAGCGTGCTGTGCTTGCAGCAGGTCTAGAATATCTTTACTAGAGCCCATGTCGGTATCGTCCATTTCTTCTAGTTTCTTAGCAATAAGTTCATCCATGACTCTAGCCATCTTAAAGCGATTTCGGAATCCTGCTTCGTGATAAATTCTATCTACATATTCCTTGATCTCACGCTTATTTAATTCTGATTGTAAGTCCGCTACTGGAAGCCCTAGCTCTAGACTAGTCTTCTCTATATCGCCACCAGACATTATATATGCCTCGGCTACTTTTAACCCTTCCGGACTTAACTTTTCTGGGTCTATTAATTCTGTACTGCTCATGTTAATTTAATCCTATAAATGAAAAGGAGAAACCTGGAATAGTAATACTATTTTCTAGTCCTCCGCTACCGTTAAAGGAGAAGTACGTATAGTCGTACTCTATACCTATAAGGGTGTCTGTAATTTTTACTAAATAAAAGGTACAACGTATAGTATACCAGGTATTCCAATAGGGGTCTCCACTAGGAAGCTCCTCTTTGTCAAATCTATATGTCTCAGAAGTGGAGTAGAAAGGTACTCTAGAAGAGAATGATGAAAATCCTATAATGCCTTTGTCTTGTGCATATAACTCTTCCCATGACTGTTGATCGCTAGAGTAATCCCATTCCACGGGGGTAACTGAGTAACCCCAGCAGTCGGAGCTCCTAACCCCTTGGTTATCAAGTATTATTGTTAGGTCTGTCAATATACCTGTACCAGTAACAATACCTTCCCCTTGAGAATTAGTCTCATGAGACGGTATATTGAACGTATAAACAGGAGTAGTATGATCTGTGCTTTTGCCCATATACCTCATACGAGTCCTTCCACGACCCGCGTTAAACCAAGTGTTACCGCCTCGTTTAATTATCCCCTTAGTCATTTCAATGTCCCATCCAGATCCGCCAGATCCGCCAAGAATTTGTACAGCATCACTAGGGTTCTGGCCGGAATACACCCCCAAGGGGTCTATCAGGCCGACTATTGGTATTATAGGATCGGATAGATTCATACTGTTAACATACGAACCGTCGTTCACAATACCTGCATAGGCTAGGAACATACCTGAGAAATCTGCCCCATCTACTGTGAAGTTATCAGGGTCTAATAGTATTCCAGATGCTCCGGTTTTAGCGGTTTCATAGTTTAAGTCTCTACCACTACTAACTACATTGAACTCGTATATCTCAACAGAGTTTATATCTTGAGGTGTCCTAATGTACGTGTCTCCTGAGGTGTAGTAAGCCCCTTCCGAACCGTAAGCGAAAGATCCGAGAGTATATTCAGCCTGAGCCAAGTTCTCGTTACTAAAATTGATTTTTCTACTTATTACAGGCGCTCCACCTTTTCGGTTGCCCAGCTTATCTACAGTAACTACCATAGTTAGACGAGTAGAGCTAGGGGTATAAGATACCAAATTTCCTGTAGTGCCGTCTAATGCGTCTGAGAATTTAAATAGCCTATTTACAAGCTCGTCAGTGTGCTCTGTTATTCTAATATATTTTAGGCATTTAATATAGTCAAACATACTATGCATGTAAGTATCATCTCCGTAGTCTACATTAATACCTACCCAATCCTGAAACCAGTCTGTCGCAGTCTTGCCCGACTCCACAGCGGGCGGAGCCGCCGGGACTACGTTAGGATTACATATATGAAGTATCTCGTCTCCGGCCCTGTTTACACCAAGAAAGAAGTCACACGGAGCCTCTGGCTCGCTCCTAGGAGGTGGGGGTGAGAGTAGGGACGCAGATACTGTGTTTGAGAAAGGCCCGTAAACTACGTCGCTGCCTGTGCCCTTCACCATGCGTACTTTAAAGCTACCGCCAGTTTCATGTATATAACTACTACCCGTGCCAGTAAATACCGTAGTACCGTTCCTTACGACTTCTACCCTTTCCCCAATATCTGTGTTAGGGTTCCAATCTAGTAATACTCCGTCATACCTACTAGTAGCGGTCAGTACCCTAGTTTCAGGCTTCACGTGAAATATAATGTTTATGGTGTTACTAGGATATAAATTATCTGTTCTTAGCTGAGCTTTTGTAGCATTAGCTGGTGGTATTACCTTTAATGAATTGGAACTAGTAGAGGTATTAGCCGACTGCCAGTTTCCACCTACTAGCCAATATAAATGGTACATCCCTGGACTACTAGGCTCAGTCCATTGCAAGTTAGCATATTTATAAATAGGACTAGTAGAGTTTGATAAGTTTGTTACTTTTTTAGCAGGGTTGTCCGCCACAAAGTAGACGGATACCGTTCCAGTTGTATATGTAGCCATTATAGTGGTTCCGTACCAGGGCCCCCAGGAGGAGTTCCGGCCTCTTCGTTGATTTCCATCTCAAAGTAATATTTATAGGTATTTTGATTAGTTACATTAGAATCTGTATAGATTATGTCACGTTGGATAAAAAACCCCTCGCCCCCGTCCGTTGGTAAGCTGTAATTTCCAGAAACTTTAGAGAAAGACCCATTGTTAGTAGACCTCATTACGTATCCGTATCCATCTTCTTTAAGTTGTATCCCAGACCCGCCAGAATTCACTCTAACATTTATAGATACTTCTACTGTAGCCCCTACTATTTCTGCGTTTATTGTACTGTTGTTAGTTGCCATGGTTTCCTCCTAATATTTAGTATTATACGGTAAGCTATGCAAATTTTCAATTGTATTATTTTTACCCACGGTCTAGTAATGCAATTTGCCCAGTGTTACACGTACGGGTATGGCCTGTACCAAGCCATTGAAGACGTGTCTGGAAACCGCCCTGTATAGTGTTTTGAGTAATATGCTAATTTTCTAAGTGTTACACGCGTCTAGTAGAATCAGCGCTGTATAGTGTTTCTATCAATATGCTAATTTTCTAAGTGTTACACACGTCTGGGGGCGACCCCGTATCTAAATGAGAATAAGTCTCATTACCCCCCCTATGGGTATAGGATCGCATACCTTAGTACACGATCCCGATCTTACTACTCGGTGTCGTCATCCGATCCCATTTCTAGATCTTCGATGATTGCCGCTTGCTGCTCAACGAATGCCGCTAACGCTTCTAACTCGCCCTTGTTCGCTTTCTCCAAGCTATCAACCGTTAGACCAGTTGTATCTGCAATCTGTTTAACAACTTCGATTTTACGCGTTGCGCTTGGGTTGCCAACCTTAGCTTTGGCATCTGGTGAAACATATTCTTTCATGCTAACAAGCTTCTGGCGCGCACTGTGTTCGGTAACGTCAAAATCGTATGCAAGCGTTTTAAACGCTGACGGTTCAAGCGCCTTGCCACCATTAGCTTTGATTGCTGCCGCGTATGCTTCGCTTAACTTTGCTGTTGTTTCTTCTGTCCAAACTTTAGCCATGATTTGATCTCCTTAGATCGTAAATTAAATGTTGGTTTGTGTTTGCGGTCGTATTTTGCCCCGACCGCATGAGCATTAAAACAGATTTAGGTTAACTATGCAATAACTTTTTGCGGGTTCAAAGTGATTAATTGTACTTGCCCGTTTGCATATTCCATCATGTGACCGTGATCCCACGATGAAGCGCCCCCACGGTTATAGCCTTGGTTCAGTCGAGCGGTAACGCCTGTCGTAAACACTGAGCCTATTATGCATGGGCTATGGGTGTGTCCTGTTATTAGGTTTAAATTCCAGTCCTTGAACTGATTTGGGTTTCCTGCGCTCCCGTTAGCTCCTTTATGTCCGTGTTGCGAGTAATCGAATTTTAACGGCTTGAAGGGTTTATCCATTCGACCAAAATGTACATTCCAAGGCAACTCTGGCAATGTGGTTAGATCGGCATTTTCTAAGGCGATCTGTAACGCGTTTTTCTCATGTTCACCTTGGTCTAAGGTATCGCACACTAACCAATTTAACAGATAGTATAATTTGCTGTTATGGCTGTCCTGCTTGGGATTAACGCTACTATCATCCAGCCAATTGTCGAGCGCTGAGTTGTGATTGCTCTCGGTGATCGATACGGTATCAACTAGGGTAGATAATTCGGTTAACTGTACGATTACCTGTTTAAGGTCGTTCTCAACGCTTTCATGTCGATTTGCGTACAAGTGCTTCCCACTGTTACGGTTATGGTGAGACCTTGTGCTAAAGTGTAAAATATCGTCAACTGCGATCACACTTGGTTTAACTTTGTCAAGAAAGTCCATTGTCTTTTGCCAATATGCATGATCGTAAACTTCACAATGTAGATCACCAAGTTTTCCGGCTTCTGGTAATTTACCGTAATAATATTCGAGTTCAGGTAACACCACATTCAATGATCCGTCATCGCCTTGAAAAACGTTGGTAACGTTATAACCACCGTCACACTTGTAAACGATCATGGCTGCCTGTTTATGGTCTTTTTCCGCTTCTGCTCCTGCGCGACTTCTGGTGTAGTTGTACGCTGTGCAGCTACCAGTAGTGACAGCCTTTGTAATTGATTGATCGTTAAGTCGTGGTAGCGTTTTGTACTGCTGCTTGGGGCTTGCTACTACCGTGATTAGTTCACCACTATTCAGCTTGGCCGCTGCATTAATAGGCAATTTGTTAGTTGGTAAAACTGCTGCGGTGCTAGCGATCAAACAGGCGTTTTTCTCGAATAGCCAACAATCGTCAAGCTGTAAAAACGGCGTGACCTTAGGGTTAAATACTTCGGCTTCGGTCTCTACCGCTGGACTAAAGGCGTTTTTGTTATAGTAAACGGGCATTACCATTAAACGCGCATCTAGTAGGCTTGCTCTCATATCATCGATCATAGCAAGAAGTTGATCCTCAAAGCCTGTGGTAATAGTGTTATTTTGTGCGCTTGTAATTACGAAAACATCACCGTCTAGAACTGGCAATAAATCGCGCTGTGATTGAGTGTAACCAACTTGTGTATCTGCCGCTGGTTTAGTCGCTGCGCTTGGCTTTTTCGCTTTCTCAGCCTCTCTCAGGCTCTTTAGATGCTCAACAACTAGCGGCATTAAAATAGCTGCATCGCCTTTAAGATCAAGGTTATGGATCGCATCCTCAACAACTTCCAAGCGTGAATCACGTTTACGCTTACCTAAAAGGTTATTTTCCGCGCACTCTGCGCAAAGTAGATCAAAGTTTTTATCGTTTAAATGTTTCATAAATAACGGTTTCCCTATTAAGGTTTTTTAAGGATCTATGAAGATCCCGTTACGAGTTGATCAAATTAATGACCGTGAAAAGGAACGTGAATTGCTTTCATGTTCAGGCGCTGTGCCATTTGGCAGTTTGCTAGATTATCATCGACCAAAAATGATCGCGACAATTCAGCCGATGAAAATGCGCGTGTTAGGTGGTACTCTTTTAATTCAAAATCTCGTCTACGATCATTTTCGCCCTCTCTGGAAAAGATCGCGGTCGGTTTGATCCCGTTTTTACGCAACCACTTTTCAGAGTTCTTGCACATAACGCGAGCGGTACAAACAAAAAATGGTCTACCTGCATCAGTTAGGAACTGCGGCACTTCTGCCAGTGGCATGATCTGATCTTTAGCAATATTTGCAGCCGTTGAAAGTTTACGATACATTTCAAGGTTAAGCGATCCGTCAGGGTGTATCGCTTGGCGGTGTGTAGCATCGATCACCACGCCATCAAGATCAAAAATAGGTATAATGCTCTGATCCAATAGGATCGCATCAGTCATTTGAAGCGCTGCCGCTCTTGTATTTTGAATTGTTAACATCTGGTTAACTCCCGTTTAAGGTATATAAAAATATACGGTTTTTGTTGGGGCTGCTTGCCTCTCAACTGTTACCCATTATATAGACCAACAAACTTTTGTCTATATTAGTTTTTATACGTATGTATGAAATTATATACTTTTCATTTGCTCTGTTCTGTGCTACCCTACCAGCAAATGCAAATGAGAACTATTCTCATCTGACCGGCTCCGCCAGGTCGGAACGACCAAACGCAAATGAGAATGATTCGCATTCAACCGCGCCGATTTTGGGTCGCTTTCCCAGCTATGACTTATTATTGCATTTACGTGTAGCATTGTCTAGAACTAATTTATTATAAGAATGAATTTATTTAGGCGATTTTGTTATATAGTGAATTGTGGCATTCTAGCAATTACTATGCCAACTCAAAAACCGTGCCAAAGTCGCAAATCGCGTATAAGCGGTCTAAATGGCTCTGTATTGAGAGCTGGATGCAAGCCAAGCAAGTGCATTGCTATACCGTAGAAGTCTTCTCATATTGCCATTGTGTAAGTTGTTGATTTTAAAGGGAAAAATAATGCTTGACAAGCCGATGGCACGATTTTTTCTATTGCAAACGACGTGCCAACTTTTATTGGTCAATTTCACTACTTTTTAGTCAATTTCGCTTATGGCACGGACTTTGCTAGGTAAATACGAATGCAAATGATAATGATTCGCATTTGACCGCGCCGAAAAATGGCATGGAAGTTGCTAGGGAAGTTATCAACAGGTACGTGTGAGTAAGTGAAGTTATGCACAATACTGTATAAATGTACAAGCGCTCAGCGGACGCTGGTGGACTTATCCACAGAAAATTGTGGATAAATATACCTGTATAGATATACAGTAGTTTTAAGTTGTGGGTAACTCAAACGTACCATTTAAAGCTCCTGTAAGCCATTCTGACGGGTTTTTATGTGAGAGTAATACTAGGGCTTAGGTGGGATAGAATACCTAGTGAGTCCAGGCGAAGCCTGGTTATAAAAAACGGGTTTTCTAGAGCGAAAAGTTATTATAAAAAGGTACTTTACAATTTTAGCCACCGCTACTATAATGTATTTAAAGGTTGAGGCAATAAGGCAGCAACCAAAAACGGGGTATAAAAATATGAAATATTTCAATTTTGATGTTAATGCATCTATTTCTGTAAAAGTTGAACTAATTCAACTAGTATCTAACTCTGAACTAGTTGCTCTACGCTTTTCACGTACCGAAGAAATTTTTGGTATTAAAGAACTTGTAAGTGTAAAGCATGTTGCAGTGAGCAATGAAGAGGTGTACAGTACTAAGCTAGAATCCCTAGCTATTAAGGCATTTGGTACTAATAGTAAAATATACGCTACATTTTTAGTTGCAGGTAAAAACGAAAATGCTAACGAGCACTACTATAAACTTATGGAAATTCAAGAACTCCTACACGCATTAAAAACCAGACCTAATTTAAGACTTCGTAATATGGAAGTTACAAAATAATATAAAAAAAAAAAGGGTCTTGACTTTCTAGTTAAGACCTGCGCCGCGCGCCGTAGGCGCCAAAATTATGACACATGCAAGCTACGTGCCACTACGCAAGATTACGTGTGTGGTCTGACCAGTGAAAAAGTTGTTGCGGTCTTAGCTGGTAGCTGTATAATGATTACATCAACTAGAGACAGGGAGACAGGGATGAATGCATCTCATGTTATAGGCTTGCTATTTTTAGGCCTAGCCATTGCTACACTTTTTTCTAGAGAGCCACTAGCGGCTATACCAGTGGCTACTATAGGTGTGTTGCTAATGTTTGGCAACACTGAGAAACCAGTTTAACCCCGTAGGCGATAACCGCCATTTTGCCCCGTCTATCTGGGCGGGGCATTTTTTAAGGGTAGTATAATGGATAAAAAATTCGGCTGGTGTGGTGCTGGCTTAATGGTAATTTTTAGCTTTACCTTGTTGCCGATTTTCGGTATACTAGGTCTGACGTTGCTTACAGTGCAAGCGGTTAGCACTAAGCAACATAACTTGACAGCTCTAAACACATTTAGTATACTAGGGCTGATTTTAAACTCTACGGGAGTAATTTAATATGTTTAAGCAATTCGCAGCAACACGTATTCTAGCTACAGCTATCGCTTCGGTTTTGGATTCTGGAAAGGATCTAAGTTGTGAAAATGTTGTTTCAGCTATGATGATCGAGGCAAGCAAAAACGAAATCCCTTACGCGGATTTAAAAACCTTTTGTGTTGACACGATTGTAGTGGCAACGAATACACCTACTACTCCAATCGTTGCAAACCTAGAGGAAATTGCACAAGCGGATGATCCTCTGATGCATTTAGCCAGTCGTATATTGAGCGATGAAAACATGGGAGCGCTACAGAAAAACCTAGAGGCTGAGCCTGATGAAGATGAGGAAGAAGGTTCACTACTTGATGTGATTCGTAGCTTGCGTGGCAATGTGCGCACGGAAAAGGATGTAAACTAGTAGAGGCAGCTATGGCGAACACTGGCATTGAAAAGGGGTGTTCGCCTACACCCCTGAGAACAGTAAGCACAATTCGCAGAGAGATTCAAGCCCTAGAGCAAGAATATCTCAATTTACCTAGTATAATGGTAGCTAGTATAGTAGGGTACGATTATATAGATCGTATTAATGCGAAAAAATCAACTATTAATTTTCTCACTACCAGAATAAGACGCCGCAAGTTTTACAACTGGCTGAGAAAGAAAACAGGGTGCAAATGATGAAACTAGAAGACAAACTAGAAGTGGTTAAAAAGTTAACTGACCTATTTAAACGTAACTACGGTACACAACAAAGTGTGGAGATACTCCAAGCGTTATTCGATGCAGAGGGTAGTGCGGAGGAGGATTTCGCGGTTGATGAACTACAACCCATTTTAGGGCTACACTTGAGCTATGTTTCTGAAAGCGATGAGACAGAGCAGAGCGACATTGATACTACCAGTTTATTATGTGAACTTTTTGCATACTGCACTTAGTAAAATTAATTTCAAAAAAGCGCTTGCTTTTTTGTGTGCCCGTTGTATACTATAAACAAGTCGAGGCAATACCGCCAAGACACTAATAACGGGGTAAAAAAATATGAAAACTTCTTCTTTTGTGGCTGGTACTGTAGATTGCGTTTATCCTAGACCTGTAGAGGGTGACGACTTGGCAAAGGTGGCCGCTGCTCTAGACAGCATGGAGGAACTTTATACAGTTGAGCTATCGCTGGATAACTCTTTTGATAGTGAGGGAGAGTACCTAGTGCCTCTATTGGCAGGGTTTGACCTGAATAATGACTACCGTGCAGAGGGCAGACTAAACAAGTCTTTCCGTGATTATAAAGACCGTAGCAAGGGCTTTGCGTTCGTAGGCAAAATGGAGGTGCAGCCTCGCTACCTACCACAAGCAGAATTTTGGTTCAATACTACTAGAGAACCTAGCACATGGGGGGAGGCTTTGCAAGCTACCGTAGAGCGGATCAAAGAACACGACGGAAGAGGCACTTTAGTAGTAAAAGCCCGTCGCGAAATTTTTAAAATAGCTATCTAATCAATAATAGGGGCGCAAGCCCCCCAATACTTACAACTGGAGAAAATGAAGATGAAATTTAAAAAAGCTATGAAAATTGTAAAAAAGCTTGACAGCGTAGCGCAGCTAAGCATGAAAGCAAAAATAACTATGCTAGAGGAATTAACAGGCATAGAGGATGGTGAAACTCTGACCAAAGAAATACTAGCGCAGGGTGTAACTCTTGAAAACGTCGCCTTAGCTAATTCAGCCGCCAACAAACATACGTTTACTTGGACAAAAGACGACGTAGAAAGGATGCGACCTTATATGTAAACTAAAGTGAATAAAAAGTGCATATTTATGCACTTTTTTGCATAACCGCGCCGCTCCGGCACACGGATTCCCACCTATACAGTATAACAGGTCTACACGTCAACGCAAGCACTTTTTAACTGGTCAGACCACGTAATCTAAATGAGAATGATTCGCATTCAACCGCGCCGATTTTACCATACCCTGACACAAAAAACAAGTCTACATGCAAATGATTCTTATTTAACATTCTGAATCTAAATGAGAATGATTCGCATTCGCAAAGTAACCTTATTTTTCGACAAATAAATTTACCGAAAAATCGGGGGTTTACCCCTGTCCGGGAGCGCAGCGACCTGCGCCAGAGTACGATTTCGACTAGTACTAAACCGACCGCTGCCCCTACGTGTGAGCTACCCTGAGTACTAATCCGACTACCATGGCGGCTTGTCCCAATCTTCAGCAGACACTACAGCTTCTGACGGGCGTGCTGTGCTGGTGGAAGTAGACGGGCGCGAAGTGCCCTGCGCCAGAGTACGATTCTGACCTAGTACTAGACCGACCGCCTCTGCCAAGAGCAGGAGTTCGTCTTTTTTAGCAGCACTAAGGCTAGGGGCGGCAATGTTTAAGTGAGTACAAATCTGATTGGCTATATCTGTCTTAGTCATGCTTATTCCGGTTAATTCAACTTATACGCATATTATATAAGGTTTATAGCGGAAAAGCAAGGGATTTCTTGGCTTATTTTGGGCTTTTCAGGGAATCTTATATCAGGCTTAAATGCGTACCATTTACCATCTAGAGTATAAGAATTATGGAATTTGGGGCAATAAACAGTATCGAAGTTCTCTATACCCTCAGAGCTCACGTAGTACCAGAACTCGGCCATAGACCATCCGGCCGGTTTGACCTCCGAAGGAGGGAGGTAGCCGAGGACCCTGTAGGCGTTGTTGTCTATTAAAAATTGTTCAGTCTCGTCACCCACCAGCGCCTCGATTTCAGAGTACAAATCCGGTGATAGTTTATTTTGAGCCAGTACCTTTGTAGCGTGAAGTTCCCTTATTGCTTTTATTCCTACTGAGTCAACTAGGGGCAATACTACATCACATATGTAGTCTTGCCATTCCACGGCTTTAGGAGCTCTAGAATGCATTAAGAATCGATATAAATCCCGACGATCACACCATTTACGTCCATTTGGGTTGGTAACCCATTTTTCCGTATTTACCTTTCTGGCCTCTATGAATTGCGCTACAGACCTTTTAGGTTGTGAAAGACCTATACGCGCTGCCAAATCTTCAATATCAAAATAAAACTCACCATTCAACTCGCATACTGGGAATGATTGGTCTAGTGTAACAATATTCATAGCACATGCCTCCAGGCTTCAGTACCAGTCATCATACCACATATGTAGAGTTGCCAGTTCCTACAAACTTGACAATCACCCTTAAGTAGAAAGAAGTAAAGCTCCGATTCGGTAATTTCAGTTTTAGTAATGCCAGAGTTGTAACCTAAAACTTTATTAAGGTCAGCAACTAGGGCGGTATTGCGTTCGGTTATGGGCACGCCTGCCGTTAGTACATTATTTAACATAGATTTCAGTATATCAAAAATAGTCTAGGAGGGCAAATGATTTAACAAAACACTTGATTCGAGACGTTTTTTAACGTATAATACTTGTATTGAATGAATGAGGAAGAACGAATATGTGGAACGAACAAAAATCTGCTCAACTAGTTAAGACTTACAAAACTAACGGCTACGATGCTGCGCAAGCGGCGAAGGCGCTTGGAGTATCGGAACGCTCTGCTATCTCTAAGCTGGTGGCTCTAGGAGAGTATGTTAAGCCTGTTAGTACTAAACCTACCACAGGGCGCATTAACAAAGCTCAGTACATTTCTGCGGTTGAGGCAATGCTAGGAGTTAAGTCTGGTAAACTATCGGGTCTCTCTGGGGCGAGTGCTAATGCGATTGAAGAACTAACCTCTGCTCTTGTAAAACTAGGAGACCGTGCATAATGGATATTGTTATTACTATTTGGACTGCATTGATTTTACTAGGGTATCTAGCCTACTTCGCAGGCGACAAAGCGACTGTAGTAATTTATGAACTAAAGGTGTACCATGGTAAAATATTCAATTGGGCTGACGTGGCTAGCATTATACTAGGGATAGCGTCGGGGCACTATTGGCTGGCTTTGCTAGTGCCACTCAGCTCGATTATCATATATAAGCGCACTCGCAAAAAGTTGGGACGTCCCTGCTCGCGCCGCTCCGCGGCGAGCCCTTTCCCATCTATAACATGTATTATACGCGGAATTGAGTCCGTTTGCAAGTGATTTTTAGTAAGAAACTAGGGTGGGAATTGGGAAAGACTCGGGGAATTTTAGCCGCGCCTAACGGTCGTTTACGACCTGCGCCTCCGAAAAAACTAAAAAATTGCTTGCGAGGCTACAAACCCAATCTTGGCCGTAAACGGCCGGGTTATGGGTAGAAGTGTAATAGACCTAGGGGAAGGTTTTGGGAGACTCGGGATATAAGTGTAATCCGCATCGAGGAAAGAATTTGGGGAAGTGTTGCTAAGGTTCTCGCCGGAACAATGCCGAAGGCATAGAGTGGGCGAGGATATAGCAGAAGTGTAATAGAAGTATAGTAGAGTCTAGGATATAGTATAGCAGAATCTGGAATAGGTCTAGAGTTAGCTAGAGTTGGAAAGGCAGCGGGCGGGGCGAGTCCAGGGCCGTATGTTAGGAAGGGTCGGGGAAGATTGGGGAGGTTTGGGGATAAAGTGGGACGGAGCGAAACATTCCTCTGATATAGCTATAAGTATAACTATCCCTCCTAGTTATTTTACACTTAAATTTTTAAACGGACGATTTTTCGATAGATACAATTATGGCAATAAACTTTAGTCGTGGACTTCGCTTTAGCTCTTCGTAGAACAAAACCAAGTGACCGAAAACTTACAGCCGACTCCGGGGCCCCTTCCCCAAAGGCTCGTTTTCGCACTTGCTCATTCTTCGAAGAGCAAAGCTCACATCAGAAGAGAGTTATATAACTCTCTAGAAGATGTGTATATTATAGCAGAAAAAATTCTCCATGTAAAGTATTTTGTTTTTACTCACCAATGTGCTTCAGGTAGTCCAGGTCTTCAAAGTTGAGTTTGTAGTAAACTACATATTTCCAACTGGTGAAGCTTGGAGGGGATGGAAGATTTAATGGTGCGACTCTAGATAAGAACAACTGGTATTTTTCTTTTACTTTACCTTCGTCTGCTTTGAATTGCTTCCTAACTGTGTTTAGGTTATTTATAAGCTGCTCTCTAGTTCTATTAGAGAACTTGTTAGTGAACTGCTTGATTTTTACTTCATATGAATTCATCGAACTCTTCTTTACAATACCCTAATAACCCTCCTAGTATAACTAGGAGGGTTATTATGGTCTTTCAAATCCTCTGGATTTGTGCGTTCTAGGAACACTTGGTAACAGTCTTTAACAGTATTGTACTGTTTATCGTATCTAAAATTATCTCTAGTCTCCCAGAGAAGCTGCTCTGTAGGGTTCTTGTACTTATTACAGAACTGCCTTAGTTTAACTTTGTATGATTCTTTCATTATTAATCCTTTTTATTTCTGCTTCAATCCTCCTACCTATTTAATACTGATTCCATCCTTTTTATCTATCAGTATAATCCTAAGGTAATGCCATCTCCTATAGATGATACGAATAATCTCTTCCCTAGCTTCTACACCTACTGCGGTGCTAGGTGGGCCTGCATCTACCCAATATACGCTACTAGGGTCTATGCCAGGACACCCCCACTTCGTGGAGGATTCGGCCGAGGTTGCTTAGGTTAGCTATGCCTGTAGGGGCTATATACTCAGCTATTTGATTACACAGATAACCGTTGCTTCTCAAATGATATGGTGGAGTGTATCGCATATTGCTATTTTCTTCAAGTCTTTCGACTTCTTCTCTCAAAGATGCCCACTCTATTCAGTAGTACGGATAATAGTTTTCCACCACGGAATATTGTAGTACCACCACACGCTTTCCTGATGTTCCATGTATTGAGCCCCACCTAGATTAATGACGGCTTGTTTAACAACGGTCGAACTAAGGTTAGGTCTGTCCCCTCTTACGGCTATACAGATACCTACTAATAATGCTCTTAAATACATAATTCTTTCTTCGCTTTTTTAAGGGCTTCTTCTAGGTCTTCAAAGCATTCAGCATGGTCGTTAATGAGTTGAGCTGCTATCATTAATGGGGTGACTTCTATATCTAGTAAGTAACTTATAACATTAACATGAGCAGCATTATTCGCAGACTCTACTACCTTTTCAATCTGTTCATCTGTAAGCATATGACCTATGATGCAACGGCATCCGTCTGAGTCAATATATTTACCTTTTACCAGGCGACCCTGGTCTTTAACTTTTCTAAGTGCTTCTTGTAAGTTCATAAGTAAGACTCTACGTAGTCTCTAGACACTTTCAAAAACGCTTCTAGGTCTTGTGATTGGTCTTCTACTTTTTGAATAGCGTTTTCTTTAGTTACTGGTTTCATGGGTAAGATTCCTCAATAATTCGTGTGCAGCGAGCTTTGAAATTGTCCATGCTCGTAGCGGTGTCATTAACAAACTGCAATGCTGATAGAATCCCTTCTGGTTCAGTTCCTAAGAGGTGCTTTCCAATAACACCTATTCGAAGCCCATTAGCCTTGTTACTTAAAATGGCATGTAGCTCTTTATCTTCTAGTAGATAGCCTACAACATCTCGGTACTTTCCATCGCTAGAAATGTAGGCATTTTTAAGGATTAGTCCTTGGTCTACTACCTCTTGTACTGCTCTAGTTACTGTTTCCTTGTTTAAGCTCTGCATATTTCTACCCTTAGTTCCTGCCAATTATCAACTATAGCGTCTATAATGTTTTGTCGTACTTTTTTCGCTGATTCGGTTTCTGTGATCACCTTAACCCACCAGATTTCACTAGGCATTACGTATATATAATGTTGCCCAGTACAATACTAGATACCGGTCTACCAGTATAGTGATAAATTTGGTGGCACAAGTGTTCATCGTTCTTTAGATTAGTAGGGGGCTCTACTGGGACATGACGAAGTCTTTCTACTGCAATAGCTTCCCTATCCGAGCAAATTCCATACTTTATTAAACTTCGCGTAAGTATATCTTACTCCTTTCTAGAAACTCTTCTAGTGAGCCGGGACGATCATTCAATGATTGCAGATAAGATAAGTGTCTTAAACTTTCCCTGTCTAAGGTAACTAACTCAGCATTTGAGAGCCTAGAGATAGTGTGGCTATTACTTACCTCATCAAGAGCTTCAAGCTCCGCATCTTCCATCATAAACCCTACAACACAACGACAACCCTCGCTGTCTTGGTATCCGCATTTAAGCAAATGACCTTGCTTTTCTACTTTCTCAATAGCTTCTAAGAGGTTTTCTTTATTTACTAGCTTCACCAAAATATCTCCTTACAACGTTCTTCGCTTCTTTTTCAAAATAGTCAAGGTCACTAGCTAAGTCGTGTGCTGACTGTAGTGCCATTAACATTAGTACGTCTTCTTCGTTAAAGAAACCGTGTACTTCCTGTACTGATTCTACCGCTGTATCGCTAGGAGTGTTATCTGCTAGTTTTCTTTGCTCTGGAGTAAGAAGCTTACCAACTACACAGTTGATATTTGGGTCGTCTGGGCTTTCGTAGTAACATCTCTCCTGCTCATTAACGCTCAGGCATCCCTGTGCCATAACTGCATTAATCGCATCAATTACTTGTTTTCTAGTTAAGCGCATTAGTAGCCTCCAATAGTTCTTTTAATGTAGCGGGTTTAGCGTCTTTTATGTATGGGAAATCTTCACCGTCAAGAACCCAGTACTCTAGCTCTACTAGAACGTTGTTCTCAACACTGGCGATTAGTACTTCGTCCTCTCCTGCTTTACCATATATATTTCTGTATAGTTCAAAGAAACAGCTTTTCAGGGCTTCTAGGTTTTCTTCTGTGTCTTCGATAATAAAGTTCTTCATGCTAATAATTCTCTTACTTGTTTAAGGTAGTCTAATGCTGTCTCGGCATTAGATTCTGTGTTTAAATGAGGGTGTTCTAATAAAGGTTCTAAAACATCAGTGGCTTCAGCATCTAGCTTTCTATTCTTCCACCAACTGCCAAACATAGAGTTTGAAACGGCCTCCCCCACCTCGTCTTCCACGTGAAGCCATACTTCATTAGGGTTAGTATCTTTTACTAGTCTCGAAACTTCTGGATCTAGTACTGCATAGCCACAGATACAGGCAGCAGTTTCACAGTTATGGATGGTCGTGCTTTTGCTAAGTAGTTCTTCGTGTTCGTAGAAAACTGCCATGCTAAGCTCTTTATCCCTAGCAACGACTTCTTCCATAGCTCTAATTACAGCGTTCAAAACTTTCATTAATATCTCCTCATTCATTCAATACAAGTATTATACGTTAAAATTAGCTGTTTTGCAAATGATTTTATTTTTTAAACGAGCCAATGTTTTTCGATTCAAATCTCGGTATCTTAGTTCTTGCTCGTAACGCGTTATTTGGTCTTTTGTTAAGACCTTGGGATTGTAGTCGTACAGGTGTTTCAATATCTCGCTCTAGTGCTACATAGCTCATAAAAGAAGTTCTCTGGCTCGTATACGTAAGCTCTGCCATTCGTTTCAAACCAACAGTTAATATAACCCTGTTCTTTTAAGTACTGACTTTATTTACTTAAAGTAGTTTTCTAGTTCAAAGTCATACTAAGCCTAGAATTATTTCCATACACATGGAATGTTAAGGGTAATCATAGCCTTTTCAACTTTAATATAATAAGGTTAATGAAGTTGATAGCCATTGCTCTGTTATTATGGTCTTCTGTTAAGTGGGGGTGTTTTAGATCATCGTCTGTGAAGAACTTAGACTCGTACGCCATTGCACGTCTAGCCATGTAAGTAGACCTATAGATACTTTCTGCCACCCTTAGTCCCGCGTCTTCTAGAACATCCTCAAATAGGTTTTCTAGTTCGCTAGCTGCTGCTATGCAAGCAAGGTTTGAGGACGCATTACCTGGGTCTCTGTAAACTGTCAAGTCACCTATTAAACAGCAAGAGCTTCCACAATACCAGTACTCCATATCTAGAGGGATAGTAGCCTTCCCAGAAGCCTCAATCATTTCTTCTAAAAATTTAATTAGTTTATCCATTTTGTCGGCTCTCCAGTATTGAAATGTCAAATGGGTTTAGTACTGAAATTACTATGTCCAAGTTATTAAAAGATATTTTTATTCCTGAAAGGTCTGAGAAAATTAAGTTATGGGATTTACCATTTATAGTAATCTCTTTTTCTTTAAGCACGGCAGCCTTCGCTGCCACTTCACTTAAAGGTGTATGGATTACTAAAAGTTCTGCTATTGTCATTAGTAGTCCTCGTAGATCTCTATAATACGCTCATCTGTCACAAAACCAAAAATATCCGGAACTCCGTTCTCTAAGAAGTATCGAATACGCTTTGCTGCTCCTTTTGGGGTGTCGTCTATGCCACTCCAGTCAACACCAAACATAAACTGCTCTTCTATCCAAGCAATATCAAAATATACATCTATAAAGTTGCCCCACGTATGGTGCTTCCAAGTCTCTTCAGTAGTCAATTCTAGGGCTTGAGGAGCATGACCGATAGCGCACGCGGCGTAGCCACAGACTTTAATATCTACATTCTCTATTTCATCAAGGCGCAATTCTTTGGTGTCAGAAGCTATCCACTTACTCATATCAAAATGTTTATAGTCTTCTGGTAGTTCGTCTAAGAATTTTGCTAGTTTTAAAAGGTTTTCTTTGTTCATTAATATTCCTCATATAAGTGCACTGTTTGCTCTAGAAGCTCTTCGGGAGCTCCTTTCCTTTCAAAAACTAAAAGAGGAATAGCAGGGCCGTTTTTAATTACATACCTAATTCTTTTAGCTACCCCTTTAGGTGTGTTGTCTACCTTTTCCCAGAAAGCCCCAAACAACCATTCTGCTGTCTTCCAGTCTGAACATAGATACTCTTCTACAAAATCTGACCACACGTAAAATCCTCGTAGGTCTTCTACCATAAGCCCGAGAGCTTGAGGGGCGTGGCCTACTGCGCAGGCAACGTAACCGCACTTAGAAATATTTGTGTCTAGTAGTTGATCGGGGTCTACGTCTACTTTTTCCGAAGTAGTCCAAGAGTGCATATTAAAATGTTTATAGTCTTCTGGTAGTTCGTCTAAGAATTTTGCTAGTTTTAAAAGGTTTTCTTTGTTCATTTATTTTTCCTCATTCAATACAAGTATTATACGTTAATTTTGGCTCTTTATCAAGTGATTGTTTAAGATATTTAAAAAGCTACACTGTACTTTTCACGGAGTTCTTTCAATTTCTTATAATCTTGCTTGTGCTCTATAATTAGCGACTGTTCGAGTAAAAACATAAGGTCTTCGGTTTGTTGCTCTTCCAACTCTTTAATGCGTTCATTAGCCTTTGCTAGTTGTTGTTGTAGCTTTTCGTAGTCTTCAATATCTACAAAATCACCGTCAGGACTTTCTTCTAATCCTCTATTCATAGGGCCTCTGTGACAAATGCACTCTTGACTGTGGTTGGGGTCAAAAACCTCTTTATAACGATTAGCCATTATCTTGCTCCTTGCGTAATAAACGGGAGGCTGTATCTTTAATTAGGAATACCTCAGTAAAAGATTCACAGTCTACTTTGGATACTTGCTCAACAAAACCATCAAGAATCCACACCCTATTTATATCCCTTTGAACAGAGTCAGCTAAGGTGTTTATATACCGTGTTCTTTCTTCTAGCGAACGTTCCAACTTATAAACACGCTGCTGATACTCGTGCGACTCGTTAGTAAGTTTAACGTTGTAAGATTCAAGCTCCTTCACACGCTCATTAGCCTTTGCTAACTCCACTCTTAATCTTGTTATTTCTGGTTGCTGCATCGCGTTATGGTTACACACGGACTGCAACTGTTTATTAGCATTTTCTCGCAGTTCAGTTGTACCTTCTGGTACATGTTCAAACAACTTATCTAAATCACTCATCACTATTTCCTTTTATATAATTGAAGCCGTTAATTATTCAATACAAGTATTATACGTTAAAATTAGCTGTTTATCAAGTGATTTAACGACAAAAAGGAGGCCGAAGCCTCCTTACTGTAATTTATATACTATAACTTTGTGGCCGATGAATATTTCTTCCATTAGGTTAAGTACAGTACTCCAATCACCACCGGCTCTATCGCAGCCCATTAGATATGGTACAGCAATAGTAGAACCTTTTGGAACATATTTTGAAGCTTCTAACATTGCTTCTACTAGAGCAACGTAACTTAGCTGTCTACTGAAATTATCGTTCATTAGACTAGATTTTCTACCAAAGTAGTCTTGACCATATAGATTTAAAACACTACCGTCGGTAGACACACTTCCTAGTATAGAGCTAGTAGCCCTACGGTAGTGTACCGTATCCGCTTCGTATGCACTGGGAATCCTTTCCCTGATTTCCTTAGCAATGCCGGAGCCAAAGTTGTTTCGACAATTGCAGCAGTGCATTAAAAACTCTACTTCACCCTCTAGTAACGCTGAAACTGCATTTCCTAGTTTAAAATCAATCATAGCATCGCCCTCATACGCACGTCATTCCACGACGTTTTGCGAACCATTTTACCGTTCTTAAAGATAACTTCTAAATCCCCACCCTCATCGTTAGGTTGTTGGTCGTATAGCTCACCATCAATAACTTTTAGGTAGCCTTTAGCTGATTTCTTAGTACCGTTATCAGTTTTAGGGTCTTTAAACAGTTCTACATGCTCACCACCACGAGTACCTGCCGTAGCCTTAAACGCAATTCCTAGAGTGTCTCTAGTATTATACTGGTATGTGTAAGAACCGATACCGAATACAACGTTGCATGATGCAAAACCTTTAGCAGCTAGTCGAGCCATAATAGCTTCACAACGGTGAAGTGTGATTGAGTCACCATAAATAAGACCTACTGAGCTATTAAGAATTTTGAAGCCTTCTTCGGTTTCGTCACCTCCAAAGATATCATACAAAACTTCAACCGCTCCTTTAATCTCATGCTCCGCTAGCTCTTTGCCAGTTTTACGGCAGTAGTAAACACCTCCAGATTCACGATACTCACTAGGCTTATAACCAGTAAGAATCTTGACAGGGTCTCCACTATCTGGACGGAACACTGTACGTCCTGGCACTAGTACGTTACCGTCTTCATCTACAATGTCTTCTCTGCTTTCGATAAGTTCTTTAAGCAGAACTGTGTAAGAAGTAAGAACTTTCCAGAAGTCCCAAGTGTCTGACACGATACTAACAATACCAGCAGGGTATAGTTTGAGCAAGCGCTCAAACGTATCTATTTCTTTATCTTTAGAGCCCATACACATTACAGAGTGTTCTGTAGCTGGTACTGTAACACCTGTCATTGGGTCTGCATTGTGGAAGTATTTTAGCGCTTGTTTCACTGGCAATGTATCTGTACCGTTGAAATACACCATGTGACCCATTGCTCCAAATACTGCGTCTTCTACAAAAGATAGTCCACGCATTGAGAAGTCATGGCACTGTAGCTCTGTAGAGATATCAGAGCAACCTGTACGAGCTGCGTATTCATCTACTAGAATACGGAATTCACGTGCAATTGTAGCATTAGTAATAGGCTTCCAAGTAACCGCTGATAGCAGAGTTTCTAGGTAATTAGTAACCCAGAAAAACTCAGGTAATGTGTCTTTAATAGTTAAAAACGGCACTTTAATTTTAGCAACAGTACCTTCCGGCAAGGCCTTGATGATAATTGGCAAGTAGCCTAGGTCATGTAGAGCGTATACGTGATCTAGAGTAATAGCACCTGGTCCTAGAGCATCTTCTACAACTTCTTTATACTGAGGACATACATCGTCTCGGTCTTGCTTGAAGAAGTTTTCATCGAATAGCTCTTTAATAAAATATAATACTGTTGCTTCCATACCTACGGCAACGTATTTACCATCGTGCTTAGGCCATGTTTGTTGGAATATTTTATTGCTTCGAGGAGTACCATTAGAATATACAACTTCTGTATCTTCAGGGTACTGGCTTCTGTGGTCTAGTTTATAACCATCAGTAATTAGTAAAGGGTTTAATTTAAACATGCGATTTTACCTTGTTTTCTGCAAATATTTCGTCGTAGTGCTCTGTTAGCACTTCAACGCCTTTTGAAAAGATACCGTGAGATACATGAAGAATCTTTTTCTTAACTTCTGGTAGAACTTTAGCTAACTCAATGAAAGTACGTCCACCGTCACAAATGTCGTCTATTACTAGTACCACATCATCTTTAGTGAGTTTATCAATATCAGATACTTTGTAGTCTGTAATCTCCCCCGACTCGTTGCGAACTTTAGTACCGTATAAGATTTTAAGCTCGCACTTTAACTTATTAGGTAGAAGCTTGTAATACTTGTCCTTAGCTCCTTTATCAGGGAATACTAACGCTGTAGCTTTGTGGTGCGATACTAACTCTTCAACATCTTGATGGACGTTGTCGTAGTAACCACTGTGTGTATCAGAATGTACATCGAAAGTCACTATGTTATTATAGCTGTTTTTGAGTAACTTAATAATAAGCGCTTTCCCGCCAGATTCCCCTTTGGAGCATACTCTATCCTGTCTAGAGTACGGCAAGTATGGTATTGACAATATCAGCGTAACGTTATGATTGGCTCGTCTTAAAGCATCGCTAAGCATTAGCAATTGCATAATAGTTTCTGAGCTATAATCCTCAGTTACAGATACCGTTAGCTGGTCTGGTAGGTTTTTAGGTATAACCCGAACACCTACTTCACCTGCGGGAAACTTCCAAAAATCAACAGGTACTTGGTGACCTAATGCATTACTTACTACAATCATTTACCGCTCCTCTCTAGGTGCTAAATAGCGGGGCATTCCCCACACGTTTACAAGGTGTTCGTATTCCCCATCTTTCCAAAGTGACACAAGCTCTTTTATATCATCTTCTTGGTCATCTTCACAGAGCCAGCGGAAAAAGTTAACTTCTCTAAATGTATTCGTATTCATTTGTTCTCCTTAATTTATGTATATATTATACGAAATTAAGAGCGTTTTGGCAAGTCGTTTTCTTCTTTCATTTCTCGGTAAAAGTGTAAATTTTGCAGCGTAACTGCTTTAGCTATTAACTCTAGCCTTTCTCGCTTCATTATTTCTATAGAGTATCTAGCAAGGTCTATGTTTTGCCTAGTTAGAGTAATCTCTTCTAACATAGCTTCTATTTCTTGAATAGCAAGATTGCGACTTTCTATCTCGTTAGCTAAGTTTTCTAATGTACTCATAAAGTTTTTCTCTAGTCAGTACTTCACCAATGGCTTTTTCAAAATAAGTAATCCAGCCTCTAGTGTTAGGGTACTTTCCAAATTCGTAGTGAGCCTGGAAGTCTTTAAAACTCACCTCATTTTCGTACTCTCTACTAGGGCGAAATGAAATTGTTTCGAATTGCTGTTGGCACGCTCTAAGTGCCTCTGATTTAGTGATTCTAGTATTGAACTTTTTAGCTACATATCTGTAGTCTATATCGCTCTCTACTATATATTCTTCAATAAAGGCGGGAGTAAATGTCCCATCCTTGTTTTGAAACTCTTCTTTTAAATGCTGAAAAATATCTAAAGACATTAATCGAATCCTCCACAACTAAGGCTGGATGAATCGCTAGAAGAATATCCGGTATCGCTGCTAGAAGAATATCCGGTATCGCTGCTAGAAGTGTCAGTGCTGGAAGAGTACCCGCTGTTTACACTAGGTCTTATAAGGATATCACTCTCAAATGAGGATATTTCAGCTGGCTCTCTAATAGATTCACGTTCTAGCCATTCGTCAGCTATATTCTCTGACGGGTTTCGTACTACAGGGGAGTCAGCGACTTCATTTGCAAAAGTATCCATTACTGTACTAGCCTTCCATCCAAAATATTCTTCAGCAAAATACGGGTCTGGGAACTGGTCTAGAATACTTGCTAAGAATACCCATTCAAGTAGCGAAGAATCCCAAACTTCTAGTTGTCTATTAGTGCTTTGGCGTCTGCGTGATTTAGTGTAGCGGTTTTTAATTAGTCGTTTAGTTCTAGTTTTCTTAAAAAACATTAAGGATATCTCCATTTAATTTTATTGCTTGGGATAAAGAACACTTCGTCTTTACTGTCCCTGAATTCAATGTTGCCACTTCTGGACGAAGCCCATACTTTTCGTGTTGCCACCGTCCAGGCATCGTTGTGCCATACCTCTAGCTTTATATCAACGGGTGGCAGGTTCTGATTGTAATGCGTGTTTAAGTTGACGGATTTCACGTTCTTGTTCCCTAACCTTATCTTCGATGTGGTTATAGTTTTTAGCGTTTTGTAAGTAACCAGAGTACATTTTATTAAGCGTACTCTCGTCTAGTTTCATTAAGTCCTTAATCATAACTCGATCTAGGCTCAATAGGATTACCATAGTATGCGCTACTTCTTGTTTAGTCATGTTCTTTTTGTCCTTCGTCGGTAACACTTTCAAATAGGGTTTCTTTAAAGATAACAATAAATGCTATTGTGGCGGCTGTTACTGTTATTAGGGCGTAAAGCACGCCGATGAATTTTGATAACACTACAACAGATGTAGCGTAAATAGCCACTGTAATAGCGTACAGTATTAAGCTGTATAACGCTACTGCGGCATCTCGTAGTATGATGTTAAGCAATTTAATAAATCTCTTAATCCCGAAATCGGGGCTTTCTCAAAACCTTTCACTGTGGGATAGGCTTTTTCGAGTTGTTTTATATAGTCTTTTTTAAAGCGACTAGTAACGAGGCTAGCTGCTTGTTTGGTTTGAGGATTTAATAATTTTTTCAATTCTGAGTTTGGAATAGTGCCAATGTCAAGGGTCTTTGCTCCGAATTTGGTCGCGATTGCAGTTAAAATTTCTTGCTTACTAGCCTTGTTCTGTAAGGCTCTGCGATTCTTTCCCCAAGTTTCTATCAAAGTAATAAAGCTCCTGCAAAGAATGAAAAAATACATAGTAAAATAAAGGACATTATATTGTGTTTAGACTTATTAGCATTAGATTCAACATCTTCTACAAAACGTATAAACCCTGCCTCATTTTCATAATAGGGTTTTAATTTGTTAAATGGTACTAAATCAGTTATTCTCATGTAGCTGTATCTATGATGGTCTTCTAGAACTACTGGCATATTAGCCTGCTCTGACCTTAGGTGCTCTCGAAGTTTTGTAGCTTCGTTATCTAGGCAAGAGATTTCAGTATAAAGACTGTCTCTTTCAACCTTTAACTTATTAATAGTAGATACTTGAGCAAGTTCTAGCTTTTTGATTTCTGCTTCTATATTTTTAATCTGCAAGAATTTCCTAGCATTGGTTTCTAGCGCTTCGTATTCATCTAAGGGTAATGTTATTGTTTTACTCATCTCGCATCTCTTCTATAACTTCTCCTAGTATCTCTTCTAGCTCAAACTCTAGTCTATATTCAGAAAGGTTTTCTTTCTCTACCCACTCAAACATTAGTCTTCTTATTTCGCCATAATAGTCCATACGTACTCCTGATACAAAAAGAGCCGAGCGCAAAACGCTCGGCTTTTAATCAATTTAACAGACCCGTAAATACGCCATTACTATTAATGGTTAATACTTCGTTTCTGTTGTTGCCCTCGACATAAGAACAGTGAACCCATCCAGACCTAGCCCCTTTAGTAGGGTCATAGAATTCTAGGATTAACTGATCAAATTCGAGATTATCTCTTATCCAAGCAGCAACTTCATAGTTCCCTGCTCTAAGAGCCTCGCCATCAATGGCCTGACCTAAAATATGTTGGCTAGTATCTTTCGATTTAAGCGCTCTATTAAGTTCTAGGCTTCTGTAAGCTGAATTTATTACTACCGGCCCGAACTGGTCTCTAACAGGCTGCCAAACGTTATCTACCAAAGATTTTAAATTTGATATGATAACGTGGTTATCCGTGGTATTATCAATACCTAGCCTGTCAGCAGTTGCCGATTTAAACATTTCAGCTAAAGTAAAGTTTTTACTTAGTTTCATAAACCTGTTATTAATTTGATTGCGAATAGTAAAGATTCTGGGCTTACCCCAAGTAGTAGTAAAACTACCACCCCTACTACCATAGCCAATATCTTAGCGACCTTTATCCACAATCGTTTTGTCACGTTACCTCCTTATGGTTAGCTTTCTGGAGTGAAGCTTACCCTTAGTTTCGTGACTGAGCTTTAAATTGTTTCTCGCTCTTTTTGGAATTTGTCCATGATTTCATTTGGAATCGCAACGGCTGCTGTGATTTCTGAAATGAATTTTTCAACCATATCAGAGTCACGTGTAATAGCTACCATAGCGTCTTGAAGCATAGCTTCTGAAATGTATCGTAGACGTGGGTCGTCTTTACCAAAGTGCTGCGCTAGTCCTACTGCTGCGTTAGCTACCGCTAGTTTAGCTAGGCCGTTATTTTTCGCATCTTTTTTCTTAGCGAAAAGGCGAGCGTACCAAGGTAATGACGCATACATTTTACTCTGGATGAAATCGTTAGCTGTTTTACCTGCTGTAAGTTGAGCTGCCATAACTGCTGCGTCTTTGTTTGTGTTTACTACTTTATCGAAAAGGCTTTTCATTTTGTTTGATTCCTGTTGTTGCTGTGTATCTTGCTTGATTAATGCTGCTGATCGTGCTGCTTTTGCCATAGGCACTGGTACTTTGTCTAGCTCTCTCAGGTCTAGTTTACCGTGACTAGACCAGTAAGGTAGTATAACATACTCTGTCACTTCTTTAGTTCCAGTACTTTCGTACCAGCTAATGAACTTGTTTATTCGGTGTACTATATCTTTCTTATCGGCAGGATCAACTACCTGCTTTACTTTAGAAGTAAAACCGAACTCGTCAACTTCCATAACTAGAAATACGCAGTCCTTGGAGCTTGCCCAAGTTGAAGCACGCTTTGTCTAACTACTAGATCCTCTGCCATCGTAGTACCCTTCAGATTCAGACAAAGCTAACATATTCTGTCCTAGGCTCTTATCTAGATCGTATTGGTATTTAACACGAATACTAGTACATGCTTTATTGAAAGTAATTACGGATTTATTCACATCAAAATTTTCCTTTTGTTAATTTATGTGTATATTATACGTAAATTTGGCTGTTTTAGCAAGCAATTTTTTTAGTTTTATTGTGTAATTTCTTAGGAAATAAGTCAGCCGCAGTTGAAGCAGCCCACGCCTCTGGCTTTAGTATAGGAGACACCCCACAAACACCAAGAATATACCCAGCAGCGGCCTTTGCCGCGCAATTTGAACCGTACTGCTCTTCAGACGCAATGTCTAAATGTACTTCGATAGGGCAGTCAATTCCTTCCTCTACCAGAGCATTTTCTAGCTCTAGATAAATGCTCGCTAAGGCTTGTACCTCAGTCATCATTCTATGCTGTGGCTTTCCTAGATTTTTATCGTAAACACGCTCTCTGGTAGTTTCCCCTACCACTTGGCAGCCTTTGCTGCCTGCTAGGTGGATAACTGCAACAACAGTTATCTTAGCCCAAGCGATACCTTTAGTATCTACGAATCTAACGCTGTCCGCTCCTAGATATAATCTACTGTTACTAGGGGCTTCTTTTAATTTATGAATTGTCTCCCGAATCATCGGTATTCTCCAAGTTTTTGATTATTTTCTTAGCATTCTCTATAGTTTCTTGCTGTTTAACCTTTTCAAATGCCTGTACTTTTTCAGTTTTTGCCTTTACTAGTCTCTCAATACGCTCACGCATTTCATCAGAGTTAAACCAGTAGTCTTTACCATTAAACATAAGCTCTAGCTCGTCTTCTGTTAAAAAATCTGAGTAGTAATGTCTGTTTAACTGTGCTATCCACTTATCTGTAGCCTCTATCTGAGATTTGACCTTATGCCCTTCTCCATAGAATCCAGCTGAGTATTGATGGAACAAGCTTAACGTGTTGTCTTCTATACACCATCCATCGCAAGCTAGGAATACTATAGTAGCTGCGGAATCGCATGCAGATTCTATAATACCTATTACAGTTCCTTTACAGTTTTCTATAGCGTTAACTATCTGTACTGCGGTGTACACTTGACCGCCTGGACTGTTAATATGGATATGTATTTCGTCTGCTTCACTTGCACACCTTAACGTGTTTAGTAAATCTGTATAGTCAGAAGCGTCGCCTATACTTCCCATTAAGTTGTAATGGTATACTGTGTTAGAAGTACCCTCGTTTCCAATTGATACTGCGAATTTAGATAGTGATGGTGTATGGTAAGACATATTATCCTTGTTATATAAGTACTAGTTTTATAAGTTTAGTTACCCAGTACTCTGTCTTTGGTATAGACTCTTCTTTGTGACTAGAACCTCGGTGCAATGCACTAGAAAGTTCTTCTTTAGTGAATAATGCGTAGTGATGATCTTTAATATCATTAACATACGCAGGGTACAGGGCAGTGCCCTGTACATCTATCTGCTCTGAAAGTCTTATTTCCGAAGATATGTACTTAGGTGGTTTTTTCTTTCTGCGTAAGAATTTTAGCACACCTTGAGTCCTCCTTTGGTCTGTAGGTACAGAACTTAATATTCATTTCTTTCAAGTAACGAATTAAGTCCTCAGTACAGCCCGCCATTTTTAAATTATCTTCAAAAGAAAGAGCCACGAATGGCTCTTTATCAACTACCATTATTTTCCACTCGACGTCGCACGTTTCATATGGTGCTGGCCAAGCGGGATGGTATACAGCAGTTTCTACTTGCTCAGGGGTTGAAATGGTACAACCTGTTAGAGTTAAAGCAGTAACCGCAACTAAGGTAATATCTAGCACAGCGTCAGTAATGTCCCCTATGTAGTCTAGGAAGTACGAAAAGACTGTGCTTAGAAAGTTTTCTATTGTTGCTGACATAAGTTAGTATCTCCTGTAATACAACCTAATTCGCGCTGGGTCTCGTTGAAGGCTTTATTTAGCTTTATTTCTACGAGACCAGGCTTTGCCGCCACAACACTTTCCCTACCTGATAGTTCTGATAGCTTTCGCTTGTTGGAATTTGTCTCTTTAGTTAGTTCTAGCACAGTTGACTCTGTTAATACTTGCAGAGCTTGTACGTCCTTGATAGACTTCTCTAGCCTATCAACACTTGCTTGTTTAGTTACTAACTGTTGCTTTGTTACGGCGTGTCCTTGAATCTCTTTATAAAAAAGAAATCCCCCTACCGCTAATAAAAGCATAAGAGCTATTATAATTTGTGTTCTGAATGACATAATATAATAAAACCTCTTTCATGTCAAGAAAGTTTTCACTTTCCTCCAGACAACCACTCCTATGTACATTAAGCGTGCTTTCCACTTATCAGTGTTATTATCGACTAGAGTAGAATAAAATTGCAGGTCTCTTTGAGACCCGTCTACTCCCATGTGTATAAGAAAATCGTGCTGCACAGAGGCTTCTAAGTTTTTTGGGCAGAAGGGCCCACCAAACACACCCCAGAATACTCTAGGGATAGAAGCTCCGTCTGTTATAAACCCTTCTGGAATAGTAAAGGTTTGTCCTAGAATGGGACTATCAAACACGTAATCCTGCACTACCTTATAATTGTAGTTGCCGTTAGGGGAAATTGTTAACTTATTGTGGCTTTGTAGCTGGCGGTACATTCGGTGACCCTGATGAACCACTGCCTTTTTTAGATGCGCTACGTTTTTTAATAAAATATAGAATTGCAGCAATACCTGCAATTACTAATACTGATTCTAGAAACATACTTACTCCTGATCTTTGTCTGCTTCTACTTTCCATTTCCACCCAGAATTGGTATAGAAGCCAAAAAATACAGCCCCCGCGCCGAACATCGTCGTGATTAGGGCTGTATAACCTACGGGCCTTCCGATTACGCCCACCTGTCTGCAAGCTAGTAGCTCTGCGGTTTTGATACTTTCCCCTTTATTAAGTACCACCTGCATCACTGCTGCGTCGCATTTTATTTCAGGAACTTCCTTATACGAAATGTACCAATTCACAGACATTATAAGACCTACTGTGTATACTACAAGTACCATTCTAGGAAATATCCTAAACATGTCTAAGTATTTAGCTATTTTAGACATAGGGTTAGAGGCCTGTTAAATTTAATAAATACATAAAAAATTCCTCCTAGGACTACATTATATCAAAATATAACTTGAAGTCAACAGAAGAATTTTTATACAGATACAAAAAAGGAGGCCGAAGCCTCCTTTTATAAGTAGTCGTACTTAGGTACGCACAGCGCGGATTTGACCATGTCTAGAGGTGTTACTACTTCCCCAGACAATACTGTCTTCATAACCGCAGCTGAGAAGCCCGATACTAAAACAGTACCATTCTGTCCAGCTCTAACTGGTACGTTATCACGTCTGCTAGCAATGTTCCAGAACACTAATTTAGGAGCAGTAAAACCTGAGGCTTCAAAGTCTCTAATAGTTTTCTCAGATACAGGGCTTGAACCGCAACGGTCAAATTCCATATCAGACAGTACGATTAACGCATCTGGCAAATCTTCATCAGTCAGTCCGTTAGCAACGGCTCTATCCAGGATAGTTTGCATAGCGCGATTAATATCCGTATTCATGCCCCAGTGCGCTCTACTTAGGTTACGAAGACGAGTTTCTAAGGTATCACCACAAAGTTCTTGCATTCTAGGACGTTCAGAGAACGTTAAGAACTGGTCTTTGAACACTCCTTTGTTTCGCTCGGCTAGGTAAATACCAAGAGACATTGCTACTTGCATAGTAGTGAATCTAGTGTTACCGGCTTGCTGGTACATAGATCCTGAAACGTCTATCATAGGCAAAAAGCTACCTTCACCAACGTAGTCTGGTAAGGCTTTCCATTGAGCCTCTCGAAGCTGTCCTGAGCTGTTTGCTACAATCTCATAAGGATATAGCACGCTAGAGTTAACCTTAGCCTCGCCCTTTTCAAGGGCGGATAGATACTCTTCGTATCTTTCACCGTCATTGCGAGCAAACGCTTTACGGTAAAGCAGTTGAGCACGAGAAGGTAACTTACTGTACTCAATTTGATCCCACTCACGATTACACATCTGAGTCTCAACTACATTAGTAGTCTCAACTAACAGCTTGCGCAAAGTTTTTGGCGGAACGCCAAGGTGACGGCGCACCTCTCCGAAGATTGTACCTTTACGAGGCATCCACTTAGCTGCTAGAGCATTTTTCTCAACCGCAATAGCGCGTAGCCATACGGTGATAGCGTGTGCCTTAATGTCTCCACCAAGTTCAATTACTGGTATTAGGTCGTCGAAGCGACCAATCTCAGGGATTTTTGATACAATGGCTTTACCTGTTTCTAGGTCAACTTTCTTAAGAATATATCCAATCCATTGGCGGAAGTGTTTACGTTCACCGTAACCACCACGAGGGTCACGTGTATACAGAGCTAAGCGAATAGCCAAGTCTGGGTTTTCTTTAAAAGCCTGTAAGAATTCACCTACTAGGTTAGTTCCACGGCTAGAACCTGCACGACCGAATAAGTCTACTAGGAATGAACCTGATGTAGAGTTTGTTACTGCTCCATTCTCTGTAAATGAGTCAGCGTGCGTCATTGCGTTAAATAGTTTGTTCATTTTTGATTCCTTTTAATGCTGTAATATGCTCGGAAATTGGGATTAGCAAATAAAACAATGCTAAGTAAATATTTGATACTGCCCAGATTATGCAGAAGATTACTGCTACAAAGCCTAGAAAGCCTTTAAAGGTTTTCTCTCTATACCGATAGGCACGGATTCTAAACTCCATATCACCACCAGTAAAGTAATCTTTTATTGCTACTGCTACGTTAGTAGAGATAAACAAGGCTAGCGCTGCGTTAAATCCATACGCTATCCACGTAAGGATTGTTACAATGAGTAATACCGCACCGATAATTTGATTTTCTTTACTTACTTTCATTAATTTTCCCTTAGTAGCACAACATTGTGCAGTGATTGAATGTATATTGATTGATTAACCTGCTTAAAAAGTCTTAGTAACATCACAGTGTCGGTAGTCTCAAAGGACACTCTAGGTATAGATACTCTTCGTCTATTTTTAGTTACAATGTGGTAAAAGTCTTTGTCTTGAGCAACTTTTTCAACGTGAATCATCATATCGGGGTGTATAAGACCATTTAAATTCCAAGCCATATTGTTTTCCTTATTTCTTAATATGTGTATATTATACGTTGAAATATGTTGTTTTGCAACTATTTTTTAAAGTTATTTGGGGTGACTGACGGGGTTCGAACCCGCATAATCTAGAATCACAGTCTAGGACATTTCCAAATCTGCCACAGCCACACTAAATAACTCTAATCACCGTACCGAGAAAGTGTACAAAGCTTTCTCTATGATTTTTTGTTACTCTGTCTTACCAGAGTAGGTACAGATACGGGAAAGAGCTTTCGGGTTTTGGTAGTACTCCAGACCCGCCGGAAGTTCTCCAGCGAAGGGGAATTGAACCCCTTACCTAACCCTATTTAGGAGTGAGAGTACGAAAGAGATAGCTAGTCTCGTTCATGGGAGGATCAATCCCTAATTACTACACTCCATATAACCACTCAATTATATGGAGTGTCTCTGGCGGCTTCTCACACCGATTTTATACAGACCCAGAGACTGCCTGACCGCGTTCCTGCGGCAGTGGGATACTTTATATAACAAAAGTAACAAAACTTGACACGTTTAAGTGAAAGTGAAAGTGCCCAAGACCTTGGAATTTTATACTGGATTCCAACAGTACCACTCTACTACATCTAGGGCGAGATGGCGTAGTTCCGCTACGCTCGGGAGATTTTATTCTGTTAGTCAACCGTGCTCTTCTTCGTTGTAAACTTCTACTTCGTAGACCAGCTCTCCTGTAGCGTCTTCGTATCCTTCAACTTCTAGGTCTTCTAACTCTTCTTCAGTGTACTCGTCTTCGCAGATTGGAGTTCCGATAGTATCCAAGTCTCCGAAAGCATCCTCATCTTGGTACATGCCGTACATTTCGGCGTTATCGATTGAGTACTGACGAGCAAGCTCCATTGCCGCTTCTTCGTCTTTCGCCTCTAAAATACCTTCGTCGTCACAGCCTGCGAAGCCAGTTCCAACTTTGTAGTAATACTTAATCATTAACGTTCTCCTCAATCATTCAATACAAGTATTATACGTTAATTTTACTTGTTTGGCTAATGATTTTTTCTTTTGATATAGGCTTCCAGCCCTCTAATTGTTCCATCGATACGTTTACATACCGAGGGTCTGGTAGTACATGGCTGTGTAAGTGTCCGTGAATATTTAGCTTTGCTCTATACTCTAACTGGCTAGGATGGATTGGCATATGTGTAATGATAACATTACCAAACCCCTTCCAGCGTTCCTCTAAGCAGCCTGCTAGTTTTACACCGGGCAATGCTGATCTGATCAAATCTACCTTACTAGGGTAATCATGGTTTCCTAGCACTACTGTAATGTTTTCGCAATGCAACGCTGACAATCTCCAAAACTCAGAATTGAATGCTAGGTCTCCTAGTAGGTATAGCTTATCTATAGGCCGTACTGTGGAGTTAATAGCCTCAATAATAGTTCTATTATGGGTTTCTAAGTCTGGGAAATCACGACCGAACTCAAGAATCCGTCTGTGTCCCAAATGTAAGTCGCTGGCAAAGTACGTTGTACTCATTTAAAAATTCCTCTGGTGTAACGTCTCTGTAGTATACTTCATCTACATAGCCTATTGGAGTGTTTACTGAATACTGAGGATCTCCAGTCTCCCAGATTTCTCCTTTTCTACGCATAGCTCTAGTAAGTATAAGCTGCGGTACTAATCTTTTACGTAAGCCTAAAAAGCCGTAACGTTCTATACGATTCTCTATTCTAAACTTGTATTCGTCAGTAGGAGTTTCTGTTACCATTGCACTTCCGCTCTATCTAAATACGTTCCGACCATAACTACATTCCCTGCTGCTAGGAAGTAAGTGATTGCTGCCATTATGTGGTTGTGAGTATCCCCTAATACAGAGATAGCTAAGTAAGCCGCCACTGCAATGGCTGCTAGTTCTCTTTTAGTATTCATGTTACTTCCTCGTTAATAAATATTTGGTCTGCGCTTAAAGTAGCGAGAGGCACACGCGGTTAGGCTTCAGCTACTGAGAGTCCACTAGTTATCCAGACTACTCGACCTACGAAAGTCAAGAACTGCAATACGCAGCTGTGGCTTTTTTGGATACCCGCATCACATCATAAGCGCATACCAAATATCTATTTAAAAAGTGGCTGACTGGGGTGGACAGTCAGCACTTTTACCATGTAACAAACACAAGGAGATTTTATATGACTACACCCTAACTTTATTATATAGCCGAAGCTACGGCTGACATTTTTGGCTTTGACGTGCCCTAGAGGATTACACCCCGTCCTCTAGTCGGGTACTGAGGGCTTGCTTAAACTGCAAGTAAGCCCCAATCTTAAAGAATTAATCGCGCTGATATTGTCGTTACGTCTTGGTCGTCTAGTAATTCACCGTCTTCGTCAAGGTTAGTAGAGTCTGTGTACTCACAAAAATCTACCAACTGTAGGTCAAACTGGTCTTTGAAATCGTCTAAATGAATCTCCATAGCCCAATCTTCCACTTGGTCGTCAGATACGCTATCTGGTACGGGATATGTTTCTGAGTATCCACAGTAGTCAACGCAAAATAGTTCAACAGTTCTCATTTAGATTTTCCTCATTTCTTAATATGTATATATTATACGTTAAATTGACTTGTTTTGCAAATAATTTTATAATTTGGAGCAGAGAGAAGGAATCGAACCTCCGCCAATCTTTTATGAGAAGAAAGCTAAATAGTTGCTGCAAGTATTCTTCAAGACAGAATACCTTGTTTGCTGTATTATGCTACCACTACACCATCTCTGCATGAATACCTTAGGAAGTGCACTCCCTAAGTTTAGTATTATAGACCTGACCGGCTCGGCTCGGATTATTATAGTGGGGTCAATCACTCTACGTTTTATAAGGCTAACGTATTACCTCAGAATTTATAAACTTCTCTGAGCTAAGGTCTAGGGCTCTAACTTCGAAATCCCAGTACAGTGGGGAGTATAGCTCTTCCTCCACTATAGTTACCGCTTTTTCTGACGCTTGCGAGGGAGTTAGGTTATCACTAATCTCTACCTGCACTGTTTTAGTAATCTTTACTTCTACTTCAACAAACATTCGTTTTCCTCATTTCTTAATATGTATATATTATACGTTGAAATGGGTTATTTTGCAAATGATTTAATAATTAATTTGAATGTCATACCAGGTTCCGAACCAGTTAAAATAAAACCTATAAATTATACTCTTTTTGTAATACAGTACTTTAGGTATAATTGTAGTGGATATATTTAGTCTATAAGTGCTTGGTCTTTTACACATTTTTACCGCTGAAATCATTTAGTCGCGCCCTAGTAGTAGATTTATAGGTATCTCTTTGCCTGAGTTACACGTAAAGGTATGTCTGTTGTAAGACTTTAACTCTCCAAATCCGTTAAGCTCACAAAAGCTATTATAAGACTCTAGCTTAACTAGCGTTGCTTTGTACTCAAAGTCTGCGTTAGTTTCGACGCCTGATCCTATAACAAAGCCTAATGCGAAAGCCATCATGATTGTAAAGAAAGCGATTGGGGCTGGCATATCTATATATCCTTTATTAAATAAAAAGAAACCCCTGCTTTTACACAGGGGTTATTGACACCTCGGTAGCGAATTTCCAAGTCGTCAAAGGTTTGGAAACCAACAAATGTCTGAGAACGTTTCTATAAACTTCTCTTTGTTGTTCCCGAAGTAAGTAAAACATGAACCCCTAGAGCCTTTACCTTTGTAAGTCCCATCGGGTAGCATAAAGCTAAGTCTTCCAGTTGTGTAGGCTTGTAGTCCAGAGCGCAGAGGTACAGACCATAATGTATCTGTTCCGGCATTGGTTAGCATAATCCCCTCTGCCATGTTACCGTTTTGATATTCGGCTAGGAACTTCGCTGTGAAGTGCTTTAAAAGCTTTGTGGAGTAAGGCGGGTTACACCAGACTCTCCCAATCCAGGGCTTTTCAAGCCCAGAATCTTCAGCAGTATAAATTTTTGAAGCTCCGACAGTGCGGTTTGCATATTCACAACTAGCAGGGTCTAAGTCAATAGTTCCCAGTACAAGTTTAGCTTTCTCTATAATATAAGGTGGAGTGTACCATTCACAATTCATATTCATGTTTTCTTTAAAATGGCACTGACAGCAGGACTCGAACCTACAACCTCTCCGTTCGTAGCGGAGTGCTCTTCCAGTTGAGCTATGCCAGCTTTGGTGTTTCTATTTTTACAATAAGAATATCTTTAGGCATTCCTCTTGTATAGTGTTCTAAAATTTCCCATGTTGGAGGATACTCGTCAATTAAAATAAGTAGTTTTCCTAAGCCTCTTATTTCTACAAAATGTGTCTTTGCGTGTTTATCTATCCTAACAGAATCAGGATTCATGTTATCTAGCATTTCTTTAATAAACACTGACTTTCCCGACGCTCTAGGTAGTCCCCAAGAGTAATGCATAAACTCCTTTGCAGACACTAGAGGGTTGTAGTATCCTCGGAAATTATTGTAACCAGTTAGTCCTTGCTTTAACATAGGATTATCCAATGTAGGACATGACCAGTACCTTGAATCTATTAGTTTGGATTTGTGAAGCCAGTCATTGATTAGTTTTAGAACGTCAGTTTGCCACATATTTCCTCTTTTTGATTTGGAAGACTAGAGGGGAATCGAACCCCTATGAGCTGGATTTGCAATCCAGTGCCTATATCCCTTCAGCCACTAGTCCGTTGTTATAGTTTTCAGTTAATTCTTCATGGTTCTTCATAGCTCCAGGACTTAAAAACCTTTCGCCTACCTCCATAAGATGGTTGTTTAGGTAGAACGGCACTAAAACTACATCTGCGTTGTGTCCTGGCTCTATCCGTATCTTACCAGTAGCTCCTAAATGTTTCCTTAGTGCGGTAAATGCAGGGTGGTAATCAAAAGAAGTTATACCAAATTTCTTGTATTCTGAATCATAGTAAGTAATACCGGAATATAAGCTGCACATATACTCAGGATTTAAGAAGTAATACTCGGGCATTCCTAAGTCTAGTTTCAATTGAAAGTACCTCCCACTTTTTCTAGCAAAATCTATCATTAAGTCTAGCATACAATTATCTCGTTGCTCCACCTACAGCCTTCTACTGCACCTTAAAAGATTCACTCGCAGAACGGAAGTGATGGTAGTTTCTTTTTGCAAAAATTTGGCAGTGAGTGTGGGATTCGAACCCACGTGCCCGCTAGGACAATGCCTTTCCGAGACATCGCAATTGACCGCTCTGCCAACTCACTATTTATCGAAACAGGTTAATCCTGATGCCTTGTCTCCGCCAGAGACAAGTATAAGGCACGATTTTTCTGGATGCCCTACCGGAGTAAATTCGTAAATATCAGGATTAGAACCCCAGCCGTCTACTTCGTAGACGCGCACTGGGTTTAGTAATACTCCACCACCGTTGTCACTAGATTGGGGAGTACATGCTGCTGTTAAAAATACAGCTGAAAAAATAATTGCTAATTGCTTCATTTTATTCCTTGGTTGATTGGTGGAGACACCGTGGGTCGAACACGGCGGTTTTGCCTTATGAGAGCAAACTGAGCACCTACCGCTCCATCTCCTTAAATTGGTTTTGGGGCTGCTCCTTTACGCCCTTCAGCTATATAACCTTTAGCAAAGTTAGGCAGTTGCATAACTGGAGTACCCTCTAGAATGTCTAAGCGAGTTATATCAGCCCAATGCTGCTTATCCATACTTTCTGTAATTACTGCTTGTACGCATCCGTACAGGTCAAAAGATACGCTACTTACTACACCAGTAGTACCGGTAACTTTATCTCTTACTTTTCTACCTAAAAACTTGTTTACGTGTTCTTCTATCATTAACAGATTTCTCTTAATTCAAAAATTGGTGGGGGTTCAACTGTACGTCTAATTTTTTCTTCCAGACGTTTACTTTCCATATACATTGCAAATTGTACCACCGCCTGTCGCTCTTCGGGCGACAGTGTCTGCGTAGTAATAAACTCGTCTAATGCTTTTTTACAGTTCATAGAATTCCTTAATTTGGCGGAGAGAAAGAGGATCGAACTCTTAAGGCCGTTTAGGGCTCGCTTGATTTCAAGTCAAGTGCAGTCGCCAGCCGTCTGCTTGCCTCTCCAAAGTAAGTTGTTTAAATTTGTGTCGTTAAGAGTAAGTGCAGATTTAGCAGTTATTCTTGATGCGTCTAGTAAGTGCAGTTTATTTTTTGGCAAGTCGTAAACGGCTAGCACGCTTTGAGCTTTGTTATCAAAACTCTTTATTGTATTTCCAGTCCTATTAGATCTAGTAGACTTTAATTCTACTACTAAGTTGCCAGACGGCGATACTTGACTAGAAAACTTTACCTGCACTAGTAAAAGCTCATCCTCTTTTAAGGCTATAAAGTCCACTGGAGATTTACCAGAAGTATCTTCAAATATATAGTATCCTAACTCTACTAGGGCTAATTTTGCCCTGTATTCTGCTAAATATCCTTTGTTAGATGAATGCATTAGTTTATTTCCTTACCAACTCAGCGGTACTTTCCAAATGTTCTTTTATGCTTTTCCAACCCAAGTCATGACCACTACCGTACTCAGGTCTATGATGTACTACAATGTGTGCTAATTCGTGAGCGATTGCGTTTTCCACCATCGAGTCAAAGTGGTTTAATATAAATTCTGGATTGAACACAACCATACCATCACCTTCGTAAAACGTTCTAGCTGGAGCGCTTAAAGGAGCAGCTATTACTGATACATTGCTAAGATCTAGATTGAATTCCTGTTCAGCTACTTTTAATACTTGAAGTACCTGCTGTAAAAATAGCTTAATGGTCTGTTCTTCGTTCATTTGCTTTCCTCATTTATTCAATACAAGTATTATACGTTAAATTAACTTGTTTAGCAAATGATTTTAAAAGCTTTCTAGAAAAGCGTCTACTAATTCAGGAGGCTTAGGCTGTTTATCAAGATACTCTTTACATATCTTTAACCAGAAGTCTCGTTGTGCCCTAATTTTATCCGCTGAAAGCTCTGGTGGCTCTGATGCGATTATACGAACTATTTGCTCTGCTGTCATGGTTACTTCCTGAAAGTGGCAAGGGTGGAGGGAATCGAACCCGTCTCTATGCGAAGGTTTGGAATCTTGCTGCATACCATATGCTCGCGCCTATTAAACTGATAAAACCTGCAATGACTTAGTGTACTTTTTAATTAGCCTTACGTTTCCACTAGCTACGATGTGTTCTAAGTTAGAAAGGTTATCTGCCTTTTTAACTAAAGTAGCCAAAGCGTTTTCTTTAATGCCTGCTATATAATCTTCGTAAGGTACGTGAGAAGCCTTTGTTAAGTACATAACTGCTACCACAACGTGTTCGTCTACGCCCATAGCTTTTAACTGTTCCGCAGTATATTCTGTGTACTCTAGGATATCGTGCAGTAGAGCTGTTTGTTCTACTAAGTCTCTAGAAAGAGGAGTCTCTGCCTTGCTGTTAAGGAACAACGCTTTTCTAGCTACCTGCTCAAGATGGTAAGTGTAAGGGTTTTTACCATATCGTTGACCTGCGTGGGCACGTGCTGCTAACTTTTTAGCTTCTAAAGTTTTCATTATAGTGTTCCTTATAGTGAGTAATTTAACATGCAGCCTCGTTATCTAGCCGTTGCGTTTACTTGAAAAACTAAATATGAGATTTGCCGCTAGTGTCGAGGCTGCATGTTAAATTAGCCTAGTAGTTAAAGCTCTGACTAGGCTCAAAGCGAACTTTATAAAGTTATACTTTAAAGGTGTTCAACCTAAATGGTCAAAGAGTGCACACTACATGACTGCGCTACTCTCTGCTATAATTTTTCTTACTTTAGATAAATTTTCTACATCTATCCATTCCCCTTGGGAAGGTATGGAAGATAAAATTGTCTTTTCTAAATCATAAGGGTTCTTTACTAGATAATACTTTTCTATTTTAAAGTCCCTAAAGGGACTACTAGTTTGATAACTAGATAGTCTGGAGGGTATATCTATAGTTACTCCAACCTTGAGTTTAGATTTCCAAGCGGGGTTTGATAATATGTACAAGTATCCATAGTTTCTAGAAATATTTTTAGAAGACTTACCGTTACGTAGCCAAAGAATCTTTAGTAAGTCTCTTTTAGTTATCTGATAAGAATGACTCATAGCATTCTTGTAAGAATTAGACTCTTTACTCTTATTCTTGTGTCTGATACTTAGCTCAGGGTCTACTAAATGAGTGACTCTTTGCGTTAAGTCTTCAGTTATTTCAAATAAATGTAAATAACCTATTGTTTTTAGGGCTTCTTCTACTAAAGCTATAGATTTGTGGCTTGTCTTCATTCCATACCTTCTAAATTGTATGAGTAGAGTAAACCATATACAGACGAGGCCCTACTCTAATTGCTAATCCCATAGCTTGGATTACAAGTTCTGTGCTTTCATTTTCTATCATAGTTGTTCCTCTTCATACCCACATCTTTTGCAGGTAACTACTGTGACCATTGAATTAGCCCAGTGTGGAGTTGATTGCCATTCATGGCAACAGTTTCTAACTTCTTTAGCTTGAGATAAATCTTTAGCTGAAAAAGCTATTTCTGCTTCTAGACGCTCTATTTTTTCGTCTAACTCTTTATTTAGTTCGTCTAGATTAACCATTGATATTCTCTACTTTTTCTAACCAACCTGTATCAATAACTTTAGTGATAGGTTTTCTTAAAGGTCTACCATTTCTATCTAAGAAGACTAGAACAGTTGCCAAGTCTAGCGAACCAGTTGGCCTAGAAGACAAAAATATAATTTTACCTGTCCATCTAGCTCTAAAGTTACTTCTTACAGTATCAGTTACTTTAAATTTAAGTTTGTTTTTCAAAGCAATCTCCCAATTCAATACAAGTATTATACGTTAAATTAAGCAGATTAGCAAGTAATTTGGTACGGCGAGTGGGGGTCGAACCCACAATCAACAAATTTTAAGTCTGTTCGCGATTCCAATTTGCGTACCGCCGCTCTTGAAATATTTTTACTGTCTTTCCATTATCCTGAATAGACACTCTAAACGCGTGGGTTTCTGTGTTTATATACCTAACTAGAACTCTACCAGTTTCGTCTATAAACTCTAATCTGTCTACTCGACCTAAAGGTTTCATATTATTTTCCTTTAAAATGGTACAGGGGGCGGGGGTCGAGCCCGCATTTTACCCAAACATCAACTTTCGTTGTTCCTAGTAAATTTGGTGCAGAGAGTGGGTAACGATCCCGACCTATAAGGTGCTTCAAACCTGCGCTAATCCATCTCAGCTATCTCTGCAATAAATAATCAGGCTGCATTTTATTGGTTTTGATTAGAAGTCAAAGAATAAAATGTTGCTGTTAGCAGCCTTTAAAAGTGGTGGAGAATAAGGGTAACGATCCCTTTCAGCCAGGGTGCAAGCCCAGCGTCTAGCCCATCTAGATTCCCCGAAATTTGGTAGGTCTAGGGAATTCCGAGATCCCGTCCTCTGCTTTGTAAGAGCAGCGCTCTGCCTCTGAGCTATAGACCTAAATAAAACTGGTTACTATTGTTGACGCTTCTTAAACGTCCGTTTCTTGATGTTGGTAAGAAAATAATATTTGCTGTAAGTAACCATTTAGAAGCGCACTGGTCAAGGAAGCTAATCACTAAAAGGCTTGACTACTTTCCGAACATAGCTTGCAATGCGCTTGTAAATGGTAGTGGTAGCAGGGATCGAACCTGCGGCCTTTCGATTATCAGTCGAACGCTCTGCCAGCTGAGCTATACCACTATAATTGGTGGGTCGCCCGAGACTCGAACTCGGAACCTTCTAATTAAAAGTTAGATATTCTAACCAATTGAATTAGCGACCCATAAATTGGTTCAGCCGACGGGAATCGAACCCGCTTACGCAACACTGCGTCTAGGGTGAAAACCTAGTGTCGACATCGGCTGAGTTGTAAATTTGGCGGAGCTACGGGGAATCGAACCCCGATCTTCGCGCAGACAACGCGTCATAATTAGCCATTATACGATAGCTCCTAAATTTGGCGGATGAGGGGAATTTCGAAATCCCGACCGTCGGCTTAACGGGCCGCTGCTCTGCCTCTGAGCTACACATCCTTTATTTTCTAAAACATATTATAACAAACGTTTAGCAAATACATTTTTAACTTATTTGGCACAGGTAGAGGGACTCGAACCCCAAGGCTAGTATTGATAGATAGAGAAATTATCTCTGTCGTCAATCCCATTTAATTCTAAGAAAATACTTTTTTATTAGCTTACCTTTAGAATCAATATAGTCCACATAAGTAGCTACACCTGTACTACCAGCCTTACATTTGTAATTCTCATTATATTCTTTTATAACCTTATTAGGTTTTCTGTACGGTAGTGGTTGGTAAACTTTCATAGACTATTTCTCAAGTTGGCGCAGGTAGAGGGACTCGAACCCCCAACTCACTGCTTAGAAGGCAGTTGCTCTCTCCAGTTGAACTATACCCGCATTTCATAATAAGAATATATTATATGACTTTTTTAGTAATTTATCAAGTCATTTTTTAATTTTTACAACCGTAAACATATTTTAACTGGTTATGGGACTTTTCCTTTTCTGAGAAAAAGCCCTCAATGTAGAGCTTTTCACAAAGCTCACGTAATTCTAAATGCGTTATGCTAGACTCGTGGACGAATACGCAGCCTTGCCTACTTGCTAAAGACTTGATTTTTGTCTCACTAGGCTTACGCAATGAATGCTAGCCCTTTTAATTCTAGGAACAGATTACGTACCGCGTTAGCTTGAGGCAGATTTACCACCTTTTCCGACATATTAGTTTCAATGTGTTCATAGTTGAGCGCGGACTTTAGCGTAACTACTTCACCAGGGCTGTAGTCTAGTACTAATTTCATACTATACGCATGTCTAGGTACTAATACATCTTCAACAGCGTCTGCTACATCGAACATATCACGCAAAGTAATATCGTTTGATGATAGGTACTCTAGAGCTTTAGCTTCTAAAGCTCTATTACGAGCAGATTGACCTGAAGCTGACTCAATAATCATAGCTTTCTGAAAACTTTTTAACATTTTATTGTTTTCCTCATTTCTTAATATGTGTATATTATACGTTGAAATAAGCTGTTTGGCAATTACTTTTTAAATTTATTTAATACCTCAGTTAACTCTTTGACTGTTAACTTGCCCCAGTCTATAGACTTATGCAAATGCTGTGCGCATGTGTCTATGTAGGGTTTCTTCAAGCGACCTGTGGGAGTAACGTACTCTCCAGTTTGTATACCTGAAGCTTTTTCTAAGTCTGCTACAGTTAGCTTTTCTAATGCAGGACATCCCAGATTTTCTGCTATTTCTTTTTTGGTTAGCCTTTTAGGCTTCTTTTCTTTAGAATGCCCAGGGCATGTACCTATAGTTTCTAGTTGTTGCTGATAGAATCTGTCGCCCATAAAGAATGGCCTCTCTCGGTTAGTCCATACAAGATCAAAGCTCTGTGCCTTATCTCGCATATAAAATAATCTGTATTTGTCTACTAAGTTTAACTGTGGGTAATAATCCTTCAGAGTTGTGCAATTAGGTAAGGGGGTTCTAATTACTAACTCTGAAGGATCTAGGATTCGGGGTAGTTCTTCTAAAATAAACGTAGTGCTCTTATGGATTCGTCCATATCGGAAAGAGTATTCTCTACCTACTGCTATTGCAAGGTCGTACAATAGTGTATAATTTCCGCCTGTTTTACAAGCCCACCGAGTGCATGGGTGGTTTATATGAGTTGGTTTGTAGGAGGTTTGAATGTTTCTTTCTCCGGCTGCCACAGACAAAATTTGAGCGTACTCTAAGGGCATCTTTACAACGTGTTTGTCGCAATGATATTGAGCGCACTTTGTTAAATCTGTATCTAACCAGAATATGTTCATTATACCAAACCTCTTACAAATGTAGTAAAATTAGACTGCGCGAGCCAAGAATCCACGGATTTTTGCATACCCAGACAATACCTTACGCTTATGCGCAGGGTTATCAAGCACTTTATGTCGCCAGTTAATTAACTGACCGTAAAGGTTTTGTGCTTCCACGGCGCGTTGGTGGTTAGCCTGTAGCTGTTCTGTTAGAGCGCGAGTTAATTCGTTATGCATTATTTTGCCTCCTTAGCAAATACTGGAGTGAATGACGGCATTAGGGTTTTTCGTCCTGCTCCGTCATATACATAAAACTTTTGCGCTGGGTGGCCGTTTTTACCGGCTGGTTTGCGCGGCGTACCTTGAGCAGGTGCTTTAAATGTTTGCTCGTCATTAGGGTGCGCTTTTAGGTGACGTGCTATTTTACGTGCACGGTTTTTCTGCATACGACCTTCTGTTGCGTATGCTGCGTATGAACCTTTACCTTTGCGTGATTTTTGTTTAGCCATCTTTTTTGTTTCCTTTTGTTAATTTATGCGTATATTATACGTGGAAATAAGTTGTTGAGCAAGCGATTTTTTATCGCGTTTTGTTAAGTGTCCAATAATCGACCGTGTAAGAAATCCCACCGTTCTCACTGAATTGCTGAGAAACGCTGTTATCATTATACATTACACCTACTCGGCATGTATTGCCATCTAGATGGCGTACAGTGCCGTGCTTTTGAGTTGCTGAGTTAAATACCTTATCCCCTTCTTGGATTTCGCATTTAAGTCCAGTGCTCTGATAAAACGCAAAGCATAAAGCTGTTGTTAGGGCAATGCCCCAACCTACTAGTTCTCTTGTCTTCATTTATTTAGTTTCCTTAATAAAATGCCAGCATGCTCCAGAAGCAGGATTGTCGTGCTGGTGTTTAGTTTTACCGCATCTAGCACACGGTTCGTTTTCGCTTACTACAAAAGCGATTAAAAATAATACTATTGCTAAAAACGCAAAAAGTGCCATGTTATACCTCTACAAAGTTAGAAGGGCTATATCCCTCTGTCTCGTAATTAAACTTATCAGTTACATAACCTCTAGGGTTAGAGTACAATAGTGTGTCGCCTACACTTTCTTTAACATACTTGTGCGTATGTCCAAATATCCACATAAGCGGCTTTTTATCTAAAATAAACTGAGTTAAGTCTGTGTAATAAGCGTGACTTAAATCATCGTTTTTGTATCTTGTGCTATCTACCCCCATTTTGTGAGGAGAGTGGTGAGTTACTACTACTGTAGGCTTAGAGTAATCTATAGACTCTAAGAAAAGCATAGCTGAGTAATGCATGTTCGTCCAGTCTAGGATATCTAGTTTGCGATACTTAGCACCTGCTCTTATCTGATAGAAATCGTTCATGCTGAACTTAGCTGTTACTCTAACTACGGGGTCTCCGTTATTTAGGCTAGTCCACATAGTAGTACCAACAAACTGTATCCCATCTAACTCTACTACGTCTTCGTCTAGCAGGAATACGTTGTTTAACTCTAACTCTTTGATCTTATTTCTGATCTTATTCGGAAGAGTGTCTATGTTGTGCCTGTAGTATTCATGGTTTCCTAGTACATATATTACGTACTTAAACATAGAAGCCCACTTAGGTATGTACTCTTCTCTAAAAGCTTTAGTACCTACGAAAATATCGCCTGCTAATACTAGCACGGCGTCCTTGTCACCCTCTATATTATCAGGGTAGCTGAACTCACAGTGAAGATCGCTTAGTGCTACAATTTTCATAATTGTTTCCTCATTTATTTAATACAAGTATTATACGTTGAAATTAGCAAATTAGCAAATGATTTATAATAAAAAAGAGAGCCGAAGCTCTCTTTTTATGTGGATACTGTTAGAGTAACAAATACCCTATCCGACCTAGAAGGTGTTTCATAGTCGAACCTTATAACATGCTTACCTACAGTTTCTGAAGTTAAGTAAACCTGTATTATGTTTTCCTGTCTAGAGTGATATATTATATCCACCTCATCAGGATTAACTATAGTATAGCTTACTATATTTTCAGGGGAGATCCAAGCAGGGTCTATAGTTAAAGTAAAGCTGTCTACCTCTCCTTGTCTTATCTTACCTCTCCATGCTCCGTCTCCTGAAACACTTGAGTAGTCCCTAGTGCTATTGATGAAGAACGGTCTTTGAGCAGCTACTTGAAGTATTACTTTACTAGTAGACGTTAAGCCAGCAGAATCTGTAACTACAAGCTGAAACTCCATAGATTCTGCTTCTTGAATATCTGGTATATTTACAGTGGCTACAGATAGGCTAGCGTTATTAATTATAACAGGTGTACCAGTTAACTGACTCCAAGAGTAACTTACTATTTGAGAAGCACCTTGAATAGAACCCCTACCATCTAGTTCTACAGTTTCTAATCCAGATACTACCTTATTTAATCCTGCGTTAGCTACAGGAGGAGTGCCTGGAGGAACTGTAGTTACTTCAGGCTGTACGTATACAGATACTGAATCCGTCGCAGACTCTAAACTTTCTGAATCTGTAACTATAAGATCAAACACTAAGGTTTGTCCATAACTATTTTCTGGTGCTTCAAAACTAGGAGTAGCAGAATACGAGTTCACTAAAGTTACAGGGTCTCCAGATTTCTGAGACCACAAGTACTCAACTATTGTTGCTGGCAGGGTCGCGTATGACTGAGTACCATCTAGGTTAACAGTAACTCCTGCTGATACTGACTGATTTTCACCAGCGTTAGCTATAGGAATATTAGATACAGACTGGACTACCTCTACTGTCCTTACTACCTCAGTAGCTGCGTTCTGAGAAGAATCCGAAACGTTATACGTAACATAGTATGTTCCCTCTATAGAAGTATCTACATTACTATCGATAACTAGACTGTTGGTAATGTCTCCTTCTATATTATCAGTAGCAGTAGCTCCTTGTTCTATATAAGTATCACCTAAAGATACCGTTATAGTACTAGGGCCTATAAGAGTAATTACGGGTTTAGTAGTATCACTAATAGGATCTGATTGTAGTGTTATAACTACATCATCCAATGCTGAGTTAATACCGTCAAATACTTCGCATCTAAGTGTTACTGCAGACCCTGCCAGGTTTGCTGGAGGAGTGAAAGTAAGGGTAGAGGAATATAAGTCTGTTTGTCCCCCTTCTATCACTAAACTAGTACTACCTACTTGAACCCACCTATATGTAAGTACATCGTCTGAATCTACGTCTGAAGTAGTTGCTGTTAAAGTTATCTCTTGCCCTACAGTAGCCGTAAAGTCTTCCCCTACGTCTATCACAGGTGGACTGTTTAATACTGGTTTATCTATTACTGTAACTTCTAGTGTTTTTGTTTCTGCGTCAACTGAGTTGAATGAATGATCATACGTAACAGTATAAGTACCATTAGTATCTACGTCTACTGCACCAGAAGGAGTTACTGCAGTAACCGAGCCATCAGGATTTACAGCAGAACCTTCAGGAGCATTAAAAGGTCTTCCCTTTATATGAGTGATTTTATCTTTATCAGGGTAAAGCTTAATAACAGGTTTATCTACATCCGCTGTAACGTTAATTGCGTTAATAATTGGGACAGAAGTGTATACCCCTGTTTGTATTTCCCCTGCATGTGATATAAATAAACGATTACGTGTTAAATCAAAATACCCTGCTGCTGGTAATGCGTGTAAACCGTCTTTATTACCTATCCCTGCAAGGTTTTTTAACAGCACTTGGTCATACGGGTAAATATCCCATGTTCCTCTATTCCCTGCTTTAGCATCTGCTACATCAGCTAAGTCGAAGAACATAACATTGGTGTATCTGTCATCTTCTATTGCAGGAGAGTTACCAGCAGAATAGTAATCTCTTTTTTTATACTCATTGGTAGCTTCATCGTAATACCAAGTTTTGTATTTATATTCTAGACCAAATTTAACACGTGTAGGCTGTACAGTAGCTTGCTTGTAGTACCCTTCGCGCGTACCTCCTACTAGAGAAGATAATACTACTAGTGTTCTGGTATTTGGTATTACAAACGCTGTTATCACTTTACTGGACAAGTTCCACCAGTTATTTAAAGTAAATTCACCATTCTCTTTTTGTAGAATTTGGTTATTGTTTAATGGAGAACCTAATGCCCCAGTATAAGTGGAAGTTATAAAGTCATCGTACTCGTACCTATCGTAAAACTTCTTAGGCTTGCCTTCTGAGTCGTTTCCTGTAAATGGATACTCCATTACAGTAGGCTGACCAAAAATAACAGGAGAACCAGCACTACTATTAGGTGTTAACTCTTCTAGGTTGAAAGGTCTAATACTAGGGCCGAAGTCATGGCGACTAGATATAGATTCTTGAGGGGCGAAAGATAATATTTCACCACCAAAGAAATCTACCAAGTTTTCTGGGGTCTTTATCATTGTACCTGATTGTCTATTAACTCCTACCATTCCGTAATTAGATTCAATTACAGAGTTAGCAAGGTTACTAGCATCTTCAACTACAATAGTAGAGTGCACTCTATTTGTACTTGTGTCATACCAATTTAGATGGTTAATAAGTAACTTACCATCTTTGTGTGTCATACCAACAATACGGAAAAAGTTAGTAGGTACACTTGGATCTAATCTTGTAAATGAGCCATCTACAATGTCTCCTGTTATAGATACAGGGGCTTGTATTTCTTCGAGTAAATCAACATCATCTAGTATTGTGGCAGGATTAAATACAGTAGGCATTCTATACTCACCTACTACATACTGCCTTTCTATAAATAAACTCTGTCCATCTTCAGAGATACAAAAACGCCCACCTGAACCACTTAAAGCTGTGTTATTAGTAGCTAACGTCCCTTCATAATTAAATTGAACATTACTAGCTAAAGGTAAAGTTAAAGGGTCTATCTGCGTTACTGGACCAGTAGCAGCCACAATAACGGTAACAGTAACCGTTTGAGCGGAGTTACCATTACTGTCTGTATGGTTGTACGTAAGTGTATATGTGCCAGCCGTATTCGAATCAACTGTACCTGTAGGCGTAACCGTAACATCAGCATCCAAATCGTCTGTAGCTGTAGCGACTGGATAGGTAAAATTATCACCTTCATTAATGTTATAAGTTGTTTGAGGTGGGTTAAGCGTTATTTCTGGTGGTAATACACCGACCTCATTCACATTAACCGTAACCGTAACTGGTGTAGCTTCATTTCCGTCTGAGTCAGTGTGATTATAGGTAAGTGTATATGTGCCTACAGTCGAAGTGTCTACAGTGCCACTTGGGGTCACCGTCACATCAGCATCGACATCATCAGTAGCGGTAGCAGTTGGGTAAGTAAATGAATCGTTTTGATTGATATCATATGTCGTTTGAGGAGGCGTAAGAGTGATTACCGGTCTAGCGTCAACATAAGACTCCCAATGTCCTGTAGAGTTAGGCATATTCTGTAAAGTGATATCGTTATTGCCTACCTCGTCAGTTAGTATTAAGGAATCTCCGTTAGAACTTTCTCCAGTGTATCTGTGAACAACTTCCCCATTTATTTCTACTTCAAAGAGTTCGATAGCTAACGGAGCGTCTATAGTTGTTTCAGGCCCTCTTCTACCAAAAAAATAAATAGTGAATCTTCCTGTAAATGCTTTTGTATCCCCTACTTCTCCGTTTCTAGTCAGTACTACGTTTTGACCGTCTGATCTTTCCACTGAGTAAGTAGCCATTTCTGAGAAGTCATAAGAATGCATAGGTGTAGCATTAAAAAGCACTCCTGATGCTACACCTGCTAATCTAGAAATTGGTGTTGCTATGGCGTTTGTTTCGAAAACCCAGTCGCTAGACCCAGAAGAGGCTGTACCAAATATCTCCATATCCTCATTTCCAGATACTCTTCTAAAACGTATAGTTATTTTGAAGTTATCATCATCTGCTATACTAACAGGAGATGAAAAAACCCCGTGTTGGTTTGTTGTGCCTTGCACATTTAATAAAAGACGTTGCGCCATTAAAATTCTCCTATGTAGGTATTAATTAGGTACACCTACGTATTCCACGCTAGTAAGGCTTCCGGCCCATGGCCCTTTTATCTCAACCTTAAACTGCTGGACTAGCCTATCAAAAGGCACTGTAATGTCGAAAAATATAGCCTCATCCTTTTCTAGAGGTATATTTATAATTTTTGTATTCTGAGGTATAGGTAAAAATTCGTCGCTATTACCTAATCTACCAGAAACTTTGTAAGTACAATCGTATTCTGTAGTGACTGCAGGACTTACTTTTATCCTAATAGTAGTAGCTTCTCTTCTGTTATTAATAATAGAATCTGATACTAACTTCCAAGTGTCAGGGTGTAATATGCCCATAATATCCTCTAGTTTAACGTTGTAATACGGTGTCGAAGTCGGATTAGCTTCGGATATTAAGTCCTCTTTTAAAGCTGAAGTAGCAATTCCTGCTTCTATTAATAAGTCTAGAGAAAATATATTCATGAGCCCCTTGCTCTGTGATAGTATAAAATTAAACTCACCTAAGCTAAATATTGTTCGCATAGTGGCTATACATAGCGGGTTATCGGAGTTTAGAAATATACTATATAAATTATGTTTTACCAAGTACATAGTAATTACTTCAGAAGACAGTAACTTTCCCTGAACCTCTTCATGATTCCTTACCTGTTCTAATATTTCTTCATCAGTACCGCTGTACTGGTTTACTACGTCTATTAAGCTCATACACTTCTCCTAAATAAAAATAATTATACACACCTGAGAATAAATTGCAAGAGATTATTTTTTACACATAACAAAAAACCCGCACTAAGGCGGGTCTTATTATACTGCCATTCTGGCTTCTATTTTGCCATGACTTTTATAGTTTTCTAGTTGTATGTCTTTGGGGTCTACACAATGGCAATAATTTAAGAACTTTTGCCACGGCGTACTGCCTACTGCTTTTGGTAGTTTTAAAGTAGGTAATGGATAAGGCTCATTCTGTAGTATTTGACCGCACTGCTCTAGGTGGTCATTGTAAATATGAGTATCTCCACCAGTAAAAATAAGCTTACCTGGCTTAAGTCCTACACACTCAGCTATAATGTGGGTCAATAACGCGTAAGAGGCTATATTAAACGGCAAGCCCAAGAAAACGTCGATTGAACGCTGATGCCACATTAATGACAGTTTACCGTCTTTCGATACAAAACACTGGAATGTGTAGTGGCACGGTGGTAGAGCCATCTGGTCTATCTCAGAGGGATTCCAAGCTGTAACTATATGTCGTCTACCGTACGGGTCTTTCACTAACCCATTTATAAGAGTCTCCATCTGGTCTACGCCATTGAAAGAACGCCACTGCTTACCGTATATAGGGCCTAGGTTACCATTAGAGTATCCTAATGCTTTCGCTTGCTTGTTATAGTTGTCGTCCCAGATAGTTTTCTTTACAGATGTAGTAGACCCATGAGTTAAGTATCTTAGCTCGTTTACGTTAGTAGAGCCTCTCATAAACCATAGCAGTTCCGCCCGTACTGCATTCCAGGCTAGAGCCTTTTCTGTTACAGCAGGAAAACCTTCAGAAAGATCAAACTCCATTCGAGTACCGAATACTCGTCTAGTCCCTACGCCAGTTCGGTCTTCTACTCTATCACCTGTTAAAACTTGAGTAATTAAATCTTTATACTGTTTCATTTGTTACCTTATATAACGTGAAGTCTTCACAGTCGTCTAAAACTTCTTTTTCTTGTTCGGCTAGCCAACTTAAAACTGATTTGTCTAAATACACATCAGCGTCTATGAACTCCCCTTTAAACTCTGTGTAGTATACTTCATTACAGCGTTTTAAATTTTCTACCGTTAATAAGCTAGTACCGCCTATAATACTGTAAGTTGCATCTATACCTTGTTCTATAGCTAGTTTTAAATATTCTAGTACATCGTGCTTAGTATAATCTATAGTTATCCATTCATTACTAGGATTACTGGACACTAGGATAGGCACTCTATAAGGCAAGGGTAAAGGTATAGAGTTAGCTGTACTTTTTCCCATAACCGTAAATGTGTTGTGTGTTAACTTTTTAAAGTTAGCCATATCTCTGGAGTTTCTAGGCCACGGCATAGTGCATCCTTTACCGAATTCACCCTTCTTACCGCTTGCAAATACTGCTTTAATCATTCATTGTATTCCTCTACGTGTAATAATTTGTTTTGTCTTCTGGCAATGTCTATCATGTGTGCAGTACCTGGACTAAATAAGTTCCAAAAGGCTACTACTTTATCACACTCCTCTAGCATTTCGCAGTTTCGTATTAACCCTGCCCTTTGTCCAAACTTATCCCAGTTGGGTCTAATTGATAGTACATCTATATCTCGATAGATAGCCCATTTTTTACCTAGTTTATCTGCTCCTGCGGCTTCGCCACAGACTACTTTAGTTACGGGGGTTTGTTTATGTATGCTATCCATTACATCTTGTAAAAGGAAGTAAAAGCGAAAGCTCCTACCTCCAACAATTGCTACTTTCAAAGTCTCTCCTTAATATTGTGAGAACTGTTCTTTAAGTAGTGCTGAAATTTCGTCGTAATTTGAATTAGCCATATCTATAGAGTTAAGTAGGTAAGAAGAAAGTTGCATTTCTTGAGCGGCTACTTGTACTTTAGAAGAGTCTAAATATCTACTCATATACGGCAGTGGGTCTTCCTTAGGCGCTTCAAATTCAATATCTAGAGTATTGGCTACTTTAGCTGCACGGAACTTAACGTAATCAAATACTAAATTAGCATTAAGTCGTAGAATTTCTCTACCTTCAGAAAACAGGTAGTTAGTCCATTGACGTTCTTGCTCTAGTATTTCGTTGAACACTTCTTCAATTTTAGGTTTAACTCGTTTATATGCTTCTGGGTTATTCTTAAACTCAATACTAAGAATATGCATACCACCTTTTGCATGTAGCATCTCGTCTCTAGCAATAAGAACTACTAACTGCGCAATACCTTGGAAGAACCCAAGCTCTGCAATGCCGAATGTGATAGCGAAGCTTGACATGAAGTTTACAGCTTCTAGCATGTATAATGCTGCCAGTGCTACATATAGCTTTTCGCGTCTTTCCTCCCTAGGAGCGTCGTGCGGTAAGTTACCTAAATCATCAAATACGTTACGTAGTACGTTTGAACGCTGGATAACTTCAAAGTTTTTATAGCCTTCTCGTAGTGCGTCGTTAGGGTCTACAAACGTTTGCTTGATAATGTGTGAATATGTTCTAGCATGGATAGACTCGAACAATGCCACAGCATTGTACCAGTTCTCTAAGTCAGAGTTAGAGACGTTCTCTAGTAAAATACCTGTTATAGACCTAGAGGCTATAGAGTCAGCTAAATGCTGCCACAGGATTGTTTTAACCATAGAGTCCACGATAGGTTTAGGAGCGTTAATCATGTCCTGCCTATCTTGTGTAATATCTACTTCAAACTCGTTCCATACCTGTGCCATTTGCTCTTGGAATAGCTTATCTAGGATAGGGTATGGTCGGTTAATAGTGTCAGCGAAACCTAGGTCGTCCCCAAGGAATAAGGGGTATTCTGAGGTTTCGTGTCCTGTGTTGTTTAAGTTAAAGACAGTCTTACGTTTAGGTGCTATGCCTAGATAGTTCTCTAGTTCTTGGTATCCACCTACGTGTACCTGCTGCTCTCTTTGGTCAACTATCTGAGGCACGGTAGATGCCTCAGGAAAGTAAGACCATAGCTCATGTTTGTTATTTACCACTACTGTGGTATACGTAAGTCCATGTCGATTTAGCAGTTCCTTGGCCTTATCACACCAAGGACAGTCTAATTTTGTTACAATAAAAAAGTCATTAGAATCCATTAGTGCTCCTTATAATTTACACGCGCCACTATCGCATGTCTCTTCTTGTTCAATTACTTCCTCACTTTCTGTATCAATGAAGTTTTGGTAATACGATGTTTTAATACCAGCTAATGCTTGTCTAACGAACCAATTAATAGTTTCTATTAAAGGTATTTTCTTGTTATCATACTTAGTAAAGTCTGTGTAATAATCACAAGAAATAGCTTGGTCTGTGTAGTTCTGGAAAGCTTGGTAGTATGGAATCATGTCCACGTCCCATGCTTTTAAGTGTGTGCCTTTAACGAAATGTTCGGAGATAAACTGCACTTTTCCACGTCTAGCGCTCTTATAGATTACTCGTTGTCTGCTAGGGTAAATACCGTTTGTAGCATTACTAAATACAGAGCTTGATTCTGTAGGCATAAGTGCTACTAGAACTGAGTGACCTCTAGGCTTGCCGCGTCTAAGTTCCCAATCCATAGTAGGGAATCTATACCCGTGCATAGTATCGATAGGTAGCCAATTTAGGTCTACACCCTCTACAGGAGGACAAGTACCGTCTTCAACCATATCCTGACTAGCTTTAAGTAAGGAGTAGTAGTGAAGTTCCGCTAGGCTCTCAACAAAATCTAAAGATTCTTTAGATCCGTCGTAGTCTAAACCTTCTTGGTATAGTCTAGAAGCTAATCCAGTAACTCCAATACCTACAGAACGTCTGCGTAATAGATTATGCTTAACGGAGTCTGTAAGTGCACACTCAGAAGCTTTAACCATCATTGCCTCTACTGTACGTAGTGCAATGTCAGCCATTTCAAAATACTCTTCATTAGAGATTTTTGCTACGTTTAGAGCTGCTAGTGAGCAGTATGCTATTTCGCCTTCTGATATGTAATTTCTGTAGATGTCGTGCATGTCTACAAAGCCTTTAGTAGGAAGCGCAATTTCAAGGCAAAGATTGGATTGAGTAATCGTATCCATAAACGGTGTATGTTCATTAGCACGGCTCAGGTTTATGCAGTATACTCTACCAGTCTCCCAACGTGCCTGTATAAAAGCAATAAGGACTTTTAAAGCTTTTACTTTAATATGCTTCTTACCGTCTAGTAATGCGTCTTGTACGAAGTCCATGTAATCTTCCATATGGAAGGCTTCATGGACTTCAGGGGCTTCCTCTATCGAGAATAAATACCAGTCGTCGTTGTTTATAACTGCTCTAACAAAATCGTCGTTGTAAGCAAAACTATAATCTATTTTATCAATACGTTGTGATAAGTCTATACGCTGGGTTTTCCAAAGTAGCATTGACTCAATATCTGGGTCAATACACTTCAAAGTCATTGTAGCTGAACCACCACGGGCTAGCTGAGTGAACTTTTTAACAGAAGCTTCAATTGATTTGTAAAGAGGTGCTTTACCTAAATGAGCAATACGACCTTCTTTGACAGGGTCTCCCTTAGAGCGAGTATTAAGTGTAATACCAATACCAGCTTTTTTAGAGGTCATTTTAGAAGCTAAGTGTTCCGCTACTTCTAATGAGTCTACAGTATCATTTGCTTCAATTACTGAGCATGAAATAGTATCGAAGTTACCATCCCTACAACCAGTATTAACTGGAGTTGGAAGGTTTAGCTTAGATAACATTACAGCTTTAGCAGTTCTATAGGCTAAGTCAGTTACTCCGTGCAAGGATATTGCAATACCTAGTACTGCCTGGGCAGGAGTCTCTATAGCTTCTTCGTTTTCTTTAATAGCGTATTTATCAATGAACTGTTTTACAGTTGGGAACTCTAAGTCTAGAGCTTCTAGTTCTGTGTACCATTCATTTATAAGTTCTCTTTTCTCGAATAGAGCTACGTCATCCACCCAATGTTTCCAATAACCTAAGTCCGACATTATTTCCATAAAATCATAGAAATCTATAGCTTCAGGGTGCATAATGCCTAGAGTATTGGACTGCGTTTTATAGATATTGGCTCTTTCCACTTCAGCCGCAATTCTACTCCACTCTACTTGCTCTTTGTCTAGACATACTTGAATTATTGTATCGTTTATGTCTGTGGTAGATACTCCGTCTATTAGACGAGGTATTACTTTACTAAGTAACTCGTACTCTTTTTCTACTTGGTCTTCAGAGTTACGAATAACATAAGTAACCCATTTTCTTAATTTAGCGTGATTAAAAGGCTCTTTAGAACCGTTTCGTTTTGTCACTAACAATAGTTTTTTCTCCTCTTATTATTTATGAAAATTCTATACAAAATTATGTATTTATGCAAGAGATTTTTAGCCTAAAAAACCCTCCGAAGAGGGTTTGATTATAACTTCTCGTGTTCAAATAACTCTCCTAGAAGAGAGGATTCTTTGCTTCTCACGCAGTAAGACCAATCAGGGAAGTCAATATGTATAATAGGTAAATTACCGTAACGGCCTATAAAATCTGTAAGTACAGTTAGCCCACTAGTAGCCTTCATTGACGTCTGTCTAACATCACCATTGATAACAATCTTAGAGTCCCATCCGGTTCTAAGTAGTAGTGTTTTTAACACACTCCATTCGATATCTTCAGCTTCATCTATTATAACAAAGGCGTTATTGAATGTCAAGCCTTTTATATGCTCTAGAGGTAAAAGTTCTATCCTCTCTTGCTCTAGTAACCTTTCGTATCTATGTTTTCCAATGCGTTCTTTAATTGCGTTAGAGACCGGTGCTATCCACGGCTCCATCTTCTCGTTTTTTGTGCCAGGAAGTAATCCAATAGACCTAGTACCTTCTATTTGATTCGGGCGCGCAATTATTATTTTTTCGATAGGCGATGAATTATCGTCCAACATATCAATAGCTATCCAAGCTGCTATTGCTGATTTACCAGAACCTGCAACACCTGTACCAACTATAATATTAAAATTCCTAATGGAATTAATATATGACTTTTGCTTGTCATTCTTTGGTAAAATAGGCTTCCTTTCGTATACAGGGGAATCTCCGACAAATTTGTTCTTTCTATCTTTTTTAGACATAGTGACCTTTACTAAAAATCTCTCCGTAAACCTTATCCATGAATACTATTATACATACAACTTTCTAAAAATCAAGTGAAATATTCCAATTCACACCCGTAAATCAGACGGGTGCGCCCACCACCGATGCAAGAATTACCCTGAAAATAGAGTTACACACGCGTATTTATAATTTTAAAAAGTTGTTGACGAATAACCATAATTTTCGTATAATATGTACATTATTTTAATTGAGGAACGATAATGAAAAAGAATGGTTCATTAGGTTTTGTGAATTTGTATCGCGACAGTAACAACAGGTTACGTTTAAGTGCGTACCCTAAGCCTACGTATTTGGCTGCTGTAAACTCTAGAATAGAGAGCCCTATAGCATTGTGTGTGGGTACTCACGAAATCTTTACCTCTGAAGTACCAGCAGAGCCAGACTGCGAGTCTAACTACTGGAGGGGTATGCGCAAAGGCCAGCTTATAGGATTCCTGAAAGGCGTGGTGTTTACTGTTGCGGTTATTAGCTTATTCTTTACAAGTTTAGCGGTGGCGGTATGAATTATTCAAATAAACATGAAAGAATAAAAGCTACTTCGGACTGGAAATCTAGGTTCAAGTTCTTAGAGTTACGAGAAATTGGTGAGAGAAGTATAGCAATCTTAAAAATGCCCTATGGAGTAGCTAGACGTAAGGAAATTATGTCCCTTTTATCAACAGGATATAGAATATGCCTAAATTGGTCTGGTGGGGGTGGTTGGAATGTCAAAGATAAAGACCTAAAATACTTACTCAAAAAAGGCAAAGTTAAAAGATTTAAACAGTACGAAGACTCTGCTATATCAGATCATAAAAGCCATACGTATATAGGAGTATAGATATTATGAACTATATGAAACTACCTCCTAAGGTAGACTTTAAAAAAGTTAAGCTACCAATCGGTACTAGAATTAAGTTTACAAAAGAACTTAGTAGTGGCCCTGATGAATTTAGTCCTGGAAACCTTTACGCTGAAAAAGATTCTACAGGTGTAGTGTACGAGCACGGGGGCTGGGAAGGCCACATGGTTAAATGGGACAAGTGGAATGCAGAGTTTGGAGCAATATACGGTGAGGAATTTGTAATTGATTATGAGTACTACAGAAAAAACAATATTAGCATTAGTGACTGGCTTAGCTCTAACAGCCTGTAACCCTAATAGTTTAGATAAAGCTAAACAAGACTTTGCCTGCAAGGACAAAGGAGGGGTTTACAGTTACGCAGAAATAAATAATACCGTATGTAAAGACGGTAGTTACTTAAGATGGAGAGATTTAGTAATACCTCCTGAATACTACCCTGATACTAATATAAAAGAGGAATAAACTAATGAGTAAAGCTAGAGGATTAGTCGAAGAGCTTATACAGATATACCCTGACGATGATTCCTTACACAAACTTTTAAAGAAAGTAGAAAAAGAAGAGCTGTATAATAGTAGGTTTGAATTTTCAGGTGCTGAACTGAAGCGCATTAAAATTAATGCTAAACTTGAAGTTCTAAATGAGTTAGTAGATACTATACACGTATATGGTAGACCGTTTGTTCGTGAAAAAATAATATACTTAAAACGTGTTCTAGGAGGAATAAATGTTTGATGCAAATTTAAGATATGGTGTGCGTGATAAGCAGGCGGTGTTTGTTAAACCCTACAACTTAAACAGTGGATTACGAGAGATAGGATTAACCACTAAAGAAGTGTATCTGGCTATTAAGATAACAAAGCACAGTATACGTATTCTGATTGACGGGGTTTGGTTCTATCTAGAAGAAAATGAGAAGTTAGATCGGGGTGGTTTAATAGTGTACGAAGGTAATCCTGATTTTACAGGATTTATTGACGAAAATAGCCTAGAGATGGCTAAAGAAATTTTTGGAGAAGACTAGTATGAAACTTGAACATAATAAGGTGTATTTAGTACATGCTAGAAATAGCTATGTGGCCTTGTGGGATGAACATGAAGAAGTGTTTATTGTTCCACGTTATAAACTAGGGACTAGGGATACTATTTATGAAGTATACGTTGATGTTATAAAAGAACTTGATGTAACTGTGCCAGAATGGCATGAAGCGGATGACCTTACTGAGTTCCTACATAAATGCGCTGCGCAACACTATGATGAGTATGACCCACGTTTAGAACCTGAGATTAAATACGGTAAATAGTTGTGAAAATTAAAAAATCACTTGCAAATTTGCTGTAAAATCTATATAATAGTTTACAGAAATTGAGGGAAAAACTATTTAAGGAGATTCCCATGTAATTAACGAACTAGGAGTTTATTTAGTGTCAGACAATAAAGATTGTAAAACGTCACACTACGACTTTACGTATCATTTACGTAGAGACGATACACTAACTGGTCAGGTCGTTTTAGACCCGTACGCAGTTGCAAAAATTTGGAAGTTGGGTGAACGAGACCCATCTGGTTGCCTTTTTCATATATTGAAGACAGTCGCAAGACTTGGACAGAAAGAAGGCAATACCCTAGAACGTGAAATACAATCAATTGAACTTACCTTACAACGTTATCGTGAGGTACGTAAGATTAATGAATTTGAAATAGATTCAGAAGAATACAACCTATAATGCAAGTGTAGCAGCCCTTACAACAATTTAGAGGGCTTACGTCTTCCGCTAGGAACTTTTGTTGTGGTTCAGAGTTGGCGTATACCTGTGTGGTGCATGTATCAGTTTAAGTTTAGCTGACAGTCTATACACAGAACAGAGCCTGGCGACCCTTACCGGTAGCCCGTTCTGGAAAGAGTATAGAGTGACTAACCAAAGGCAGAGAGGAACGGCATAATCGCACTCGCTGACCGGCGACCGGAGTACCCCGCGCAAAAAATAGTAGACTTATTAGAGGAAGTATTTTAATGACGTTACAAGTTCTTGAGGCTTGCGACTATAACGATAAAAATGAAAACGGGTTCTACCGCGTATTAGCGGTAGATACCTATTTCTGTAAACGTTTTACGGGGAGCGGTGAAAAACCTGCTAATGCCCGTAAGCGATACAAGCTAGGGTCGTTTTACGACCCAGATTGCTTGCAACAACTCTTACCCGTACTTCAAAGCCTAGAGAATGACCCTCAAAAGTTGGTTATTAGGCATAAGTATTGTAGAGCAAAACAAGGTGATAAGGTTTTTCGTCGAGTAGACGAGGTTGAGCCACATCCATCGAAAATTATAGCAATAGACGTTGACGGAATCATTCGTCCAGCTCATATATCTGCTACTGACCTTATTTCGCAGGGAAATTACGTCTGTAATTTACTACATAAATGCGATCCGGAGGTCTTCCCTGACGACATGGCTTTTATTTGCCAAGCGTCTGCTAAAGCAGGTATGACTGAAAATATCCGTATTCACTTGTGGATAGAAAATGATTCTAATCTTACGCAAGGGCAACTTCGTAATTTATTTATGCAAGTTAACTCTAGATATAAGGAAATTTTTGATACTAGCGATGAGTTAGTAGATACCGCATTGTACCATGACGTACAAGCGCATTATACGGCTGCCCCAATGTTCATTGGTGTAGACGACCCTTTTATTAGAAGCCCAAGAACCGTCTATGAATATGGAGTAGTAGCTAGAATACCTAATACTATTTCATCTTACGCAAAGACTGTGCGAGCCTCGGAAGAGGAGGTCTATGAGTACCTGCAACAAATTGATGGTGGTTCAGAAGCATCAGAAGCGTTTTGGAGAAAATGGTCTGTTGTAGAAAATTGGAATATAGCCGAATCCGGCTTGCGTACAAAAATAATTTCATTATACCATGAGGCTGTTCAGGATACCTTTAACATAGACTTACTCGATTCTATGGTTAAAAAAGTCCTAGAGAAGAAACGTCCAGGTTCTGAGCAAGACTACGTAAACCAAGCTAAAGCCGCAGCTATAATAGAGATAAAAAACAACTCTGTTAGAAGCATACCTAATGAGTATGAAAAACTCCCCATATCCACTATTCAAAGTGGGTCTTTACCAAAATATCTAGACATTAATAAAGAAAAAATGCCTAGTGACGGTGTAGTATTTCTAAAAGCATCGTTGGGTACGGGTAAAACACATACTGTTGAAACTTGGTTAAGAAACGGCTATATTAAAGGAAAATTCTTAGCACTTACTGATACATCCGCGTTAGTAGAATCAAACGCTGCCAGATTCAAAGCTGGAGACTTTCGCTCGCCTCAAGCAAGGTTAGACTTCGCTACTGGATCACTGGATAGATTATCAGGAACTCTACATAGCTTAGTAAAGATTAAAGATTTCACTAGAGACTTTGATTTCTTATTTATTGATGAAGCTGACTCGGTACTAAACAACCTATTGTTTGCTAAAATTATTGATGACGAGATACGGTTTCAAATTAGGGAAATCTTATTTGAGTTACTAACTTACACTAAAGTAGTAGTTTTATCTGATGGAGATTTATCAGAAGAAACTGTAGCACAGTACATTGAGCTTGTTGAAGGTAACAGAGATTTTTACCGTGTAGATCACTATCGCCCAAATTTAAAAAATATACCTGCTTATCGACATCATAAAGAGTCCTCTATATGGGGAGCTGTTCAAGGGTCGTTAGAGACAGGTTCTAAGGCGCTGGTCGTTACCGACCAAGGGCCGGACAAACTTAATATAATGCAGAAAACTCTATCAAGAGCCTGCCCAACCAAAAACATAAAGGTAGCCCATGCAAATTCTAAAATGGATTCAGACGTACAGCAAATCATTAACGATACAGACGTTGCACTCGAAGGCATGCGAGTGGATGCTCTCCTATGCTCCCCTAGCGTCACTAATGGAGTTGACTTTAGCTATTTCGATGCAGTTTTCGTAATAACTAAGACTTCTAACCATACTCCAAATATGCGATTCCAGGCTTTAATGCGTGAGCGTGATCCTAGTGAAGTTCATTATTTTTTTAGTAATATCAAAGGATACGTTACCGGATATAAGGACTCTAAGGTAGAATCGGGATGGTTTGAAAAAGCTAGACATAGTTTTGCTCTAAGGAGAGAACGAGAGTTCAGGTCTTACTTAGGTACATTTAATTACTACCTAATTAGAGCAGGATGCAAAATCGAAGCCATTACAGACCCTTATGAGCCGCCAGACGAAGCTGCAGCTAAAGAAGATTACTATATCGAAAGAGCAACAGCGTTACTAAATTCTAAAGCAGAGTCATTCATACCAAGGCACAACGATGCCTATGAGTTGAAAATGCTTTATTGTGCGTTATACGACGTAGATGAAGACAGTATCAGCTTTGACGATGCTCATGCTTTTGTTCAGTTAAAGATTGAAGAGAAGCTAGACTTCCTACATTCTATTATTCCAGTGTTTTGGGAAGAGATTAGTAAAGCATCTACTCAGAAGCTAATGGTAGCTCTTAGAGATAAAGGTAAGCACTTTTACTTAGCAACAGGACAACAAGCTAGACCAAGCATGGCTTATGCTAAAAATGTCCTTAAAAGGTGTATGATAGAAACATTAGACGACGTAGAAGAGGTAAAAGAGTTGTATAGGCGCTATTGCTTGTTCAAGGGCTACGAGAATCCACTTAATAAAGAGGAAAAAGCCTGTGAAATCGTTTGATGACTTAGCTAACCCACATAAAGCACGCCCGCCTAGAAAGCGTAGGCGTGCTCCAACCAAAAATCCTAACCAACCAAAACTTAAAGAGGTAGACAAAACCAGATGTCAAGTAGTACCCCTTGTGGTACGATTATTTCCAGAGTTATTAGAACATAGCTTTAGAATAGATAACTTCAACCCTCACAACACATATATTCAGATACTCTCAGAAGCAGGAAAATTAAGAAAAGAATTGCTAAATCTCTTATAATCTAATATAATATACGTATATTAAGAAATGAGGAAAGATTATGAAATTCGATAGAGTTAAGTTTGTAGAAGATGCAAAACAAGGCGCTATGGTAGTAACATTTCAAAAAGTTGACAAATCTATCCGCAAGATGGTTTGTACCTTGCAACCAGAAATCGTAAATCCTACACTTAAAGGTGGAATGCGTAACACACGTCCGGAGGACGTTACGCCTGTTTATGACCTTGAAGCAAAAGGTTGGCGTTCTTTTAGAAACGATAGTGTAATGTCAGTAGAGGAGCTATAATTATGGCTAGAGCTAAACTTGATGTAACTCCAGAACAAATGGAGAGTGTAATCGCTTATTTGGAAACAGATAAGGCGACTAAAAAAGCTGCCTGTGAGATGCTTGGCATTGCGTATAATACTAAGCGTCTAGGTACGCTTATCGAAGATTATCAGCAAGATCTAGAACGGGACAAGCGACTTCGCGCTAAAAAGCGTAAAGAACCCGTTACAAAAGCCGAAGTGGTAAATATCATCACAGATTACTTGTCTGGTGATTCTTTAGCTGAACTATCAGATAACTACTACCGTAGCACTGCGATCCTTAAATACCATCTAGAAAAGCATGGTGCTCTTCTTAGAACTAACGAGCGTGTAAACGAGCTTAACCCGCCTTTGTTACCTGATGAATGTATGGCGGATTCTTTTGAAAACGGACAATATGTATGGGTAGCCAAATATGGCTCGATTGGTATCGTTAAGGCAAAATTTAAAAATGCGTATCGTGTTAAAGTAATCAACGAGTCAATGAACCAGTATTGTTATCAGCCTCCAGAAGAGCTTGGGTCGCTCGAGCACTTGATAGAGCTTGGAGTGGATGTTAAGGGACTTATTAAGTCTGCAATGTCCGATGATGATATTTTGATAAAAGTTAACGAGGGTGTAAAAAATGCCAACAAGCGAACTAGATAAATTTGTGATGCCGGCATCACAGCAAGAATTAACCGAAGCCGACCTAACTAAACGCGAGCTTGAAGCTAGCAAAGAGGTCATAGCGAAACTAACTAGGATTATAGAACATATTATGACTAAACAAACCGATGAAAACTTTGCAACGTGTGCAGACGCAGTACGAAAAGAGAATACTGCGCTTAAAAAGCGTATTGCTGAAATAAAACAACTAATGGAGAACGACTTAGTCGTTGTTACACGTAAAAAAGATTTTCAGATTAAAGAGCTACAAAGTAAACTTGAGCAAACTGTCTCTGAAAAAGAGAAACTGATCATAGAAACCAGGTGTATGATTAATAAGCTAGAAAAACGATGCGAAGACTATGAGAAAAAAGAGCGATGCGTTAAACAGTATATAGCCGATGTTGAGTCGAAACTGTTTCAGTCTAATGGTACGGTCAACATCTTGAAACAAGACCTTGCTAACAAGCAAGAAGTAGTCAATAAACAACAAAAAGAGCTAGAGACAGCCAATATAGAATTACGTCATTATCGCTTCAAGGATGAAGTTAACCAATTGCTATCTGATGTAATCTCAGGGGTCGATGCTGAGATTATGAACCTAATGGAAGAATATGGCATTGAAGACTCTGGGATCTCCGTAAAATTTGTAGTAGCGGCGGCAGATGAAGACGAGTAATCTTACCGCAGGATCTGGTAAGCTAGAATTTCACAATAAAAACCGACCAGAGCATATCTATAGTGTAGAAGATGTATCTGAGCTAGTCTTCAAGGTAAAAGATATGTTCTTAGACTCCCCAGTCCTACTAGGTGGTTCTCTAGCAACATTTCACTGTCTACCAGAGCCTAGCTTAAAATTTAAGTATGCGCGAACAATGAATAACTCTGACATTGATATATTTATCCTAGAGCGTGGCGATCGTAGGCTTGCTACTTATGTATTCAACCAGCTTATTACGGTTCACTTAGGTTGTGTAGACTTAGAAAAGCCTGGAGACCCTGAATACTACCTAATGAAAGGTATACGAAAAATATACTCTCTTCATAGTGGTAAGTATAACCGCAAGGTTAACCTTATTATAGTAGACGGCGGTGTGTATTCTAATAGTGTAGACAATTTCTTGCGAGAAGCCATGGGGCACGATTTAGCTATGTGCGCTTACTTAGCCCCTGTCTCAGTTGAATCACCCATAAAAAAGATTACTACACGTAACTTTAATGAAAGTATCGTATCACGTCGTGTTAAGTATAAGTCTAGACTATTAAATACTGATGCTCTAGCTAAGCTGAACACACGAGTGGACGCGTTAGGGTTTACTAAGTCAGAAATTCATTAAATTTCTTGACCAAAAGCCCAAATCATAATATAATACCTTTTCAATAATAAAAGAAGGAAATAAAAAATGTCTGACTGGACACCTGAAGCAAAAGATGAACTAATCGCGCAATACGTAACAGAAATTGAAAAATTTCCAGAAGCAGAGCGTGGCGACCACAGTGCGGAAATCGTGAAGAGCTTATCAGAGCAATTTGATAAGACTGTTAACGGTGTACGTATTATCTTATCAAAAGCTGACGTTTACGTCAAGAAAACTCCAACCGCTAAAGCAGCTAAATCTGCTGACGGCTCAACTGGCGCTAAGCGTGTTAATAAAGCACAAGCAATTGAAGAACTAAAAACTGCGATTGTAACTATCGACGAAGACCTAATCGACGAAGATATCGTGACTAAGTTAACAGGTAAAGCTGCGCAGTACTTCACAAGCGTTCTAACACAAGCAACAGCACTAAAGGGGTAATAATATGGATGCAAAAACTTTTGAGCGTAACGCACAAGGCGACTTCTACCTGTATTACCGAAAAAGTGGCAGCAATCAAATTACCTACCTTACGGGGACTCGTGACTTACACGAGTCTTCCTACATAGAAAAGGAATTACCTGATAATGCCAGACGTAAAAACTCTGATGGTAGTTATCATATAGTAGCCAATGAGGATGGTAGTGTAAATGTGCTGAATAACAACAGAGTTGCGGTATGGAGTTGGAACTCATACAAGCTACGATTCTTACCACTATCTAGAATTGTTAAGATTGTACCCCTGAGTTCTGTACTAGGGAATAGCAATGCTGGAAGGTCACGTAGATAAACTAGAAGTCGAACTATTCAAAAACGACGAAAAAGGAATCTTATACAAGCTGTCAGTAACCGAGTTTAGAGGTAAGTCTTATCTTTCAGTTCGGGAATGGTATTTAGATTTTGAGGGAGTTTATGCTCCAACAAAAAACGGATTTACAGTCCCGTATACTCTAGATACCACACTGGCTCTGTTTGAAGCCTTGGTAGATCTTCTGTCTAAGGCAGAAGTGTTAGAAACTTTACTAGAGAAACGAAATGAAAGAACTACTTAAAACTGCTTCTGAAGCCTACTACGATGGAAACCCAATCCTTACTAATGAGCAATACGACACATTAGAACGTATGTACGGACAAACTATCTCTGGTAACGGAGACACACCTCACGCATTTAGAATGTACTCACTTCAAAAGTGCTACGACATGCAGGATGCCCCACTAAGCATCGAAAGATGTACCAAAACTCCAAAGCTAGACGGAGCTGCTATTTCATTATTATACGTCCAAGGAAATTATACATTGTCTCTTACTAGAGGTGATGGATTTAAGGGACGCGATATAACAGATAAAATCCGACAGCTTGTTCCGCATAAGATCGAAACCGACAAGGATTTAGTACAAATTACTGGAGAAGTAGTTTGTAGTCACACTATGCCTAATGCGCGGAATTACGTATCTGGAGCTTTAAACCTTAAAGACTTCGACGAGTACTCTAGCAAGGTTGTAGAAGGATCTATTGAATTTGTTGCCTACTCTGTACAAACCTCGGAATCTTCTATTGGTATTACTACTTCATATCCGGATGACATGAAGTTCTTATACCGAAACGGATTTTTGCCTGTAACTGAACTACAGATAGAAGATGGTTTAGCCTCTGCTTATGGAACAGCAAGCTTTCTAACAGACGGAATTGTGTACAGACTATCTAGTAACGCTCAATTCAAAGCGCATGGCTTTACCTCTAAGTTTCCAAAAGGAGCTTTTGCTTTCAAGGAGAATGCTGAGGCTGTGGAGACTACTCTTTTAGACGTAGTTTGGCAGACTGGAAAAAGCGGCAAGGTTTCTCCAGTGGCGATTCTAGAACCTGTTATGGTAGGGGATGCGAAAGTATCTCGCGCTACTCTTAACAATATAGAATTTATAAAGGCGCTAGACTTAGAAATAGGATGCAAGGTAGGCATTGTTCGCAGCGGTGAGATTATACCTTGTGTAGTTTCCCGTATTGATTAGAGTACACGGTGATATAAATCAAAAAATCACTTGTAATTTTTGACAAACGTGTATATAATACTTTCATGGTTTGGGGGAGATAAGAACTTCTCCGTAAACCTAGGAAGTTCTCTCCCAGACCTGACCAAGGAATAACTATGGAAATTTTAGTACCAACAGAATGTCCCTCCTGCGGAAGTGAGCTAGAGACAGTAAACAGTCAATTGTTCTGTCGAAACTCTAAATCATGTCCTGCACAATCTACTAAGCGCGTACAGCACTTTTGTAAGATTTTAAAAATCAAGGGATTCGGAGAGGTCACTGTTAATAAACTAGAGATTTCTCATATTAACGAGCTATTAACTCTTACGGAAGAGTTTTGTAAAACAAAAGGGATAGGGGATAAAACCTCAAGCAACTTAGTAGCTCAGATTCAAGACCGACTTAATAAGAAAATCTACGTATCAGATTTTATCTCAGGAATGTCAATACCTTTAGTAGGTACTTCACTAGCCAAGAAGCTAGGCTCAATTAAAATAGACGACCTGTCATATGAAGCTATACGCGAAGTAGGTGGTGGCGATAAAGCTGCAAACAACTTAATGGCTTGGATCGAAACAGACTGGATTCCAGAATTACAAACCGAATGGGATCAGTATTTAGTAACAGAAAAAACCGTCAGTAATACTGTACAGCAAAAAGGTGTAGTGTGTATTACAGGCAAACTAAACGACTTTCCTAATCGAAATGCCGCAGCAACACATTTAGCGTCACTCGGTTGGGAAGTAAAATCATCAGTAACCAAAACAACACAATACTTAGTCTGCGAAGATGATTCAAAGACAGGTTCAAGCTCTTACAAAAAAGCAGAGAAACTTGGACTACCTATTGTGACAATCAAAGAATTAGAGGATAATTATTAATATGGCAAAATTTAGCTGGAATGAAGATAACACTGCGCAACTAGTAGACATGGTAGGCGCTCCTGACGAGACAATTACTCAAGCGCAACTAATCGAAGTAGCAGAACAACTTGGAACATCAGCGCGTTCTGTAGGTTCTAAACTTCGTAAAATGGACTACAGCGTACAGAAAGCTAGTGAAGCTCGTAGCTCAGCATGGTCTGAAGCAGAAGAAGCAGAGCTAGTAGCATTCTTAGACGCAAACAGCGGTGATTACACTTACGGCGAAATCAGCTCTGCTATCCTAGGCGGGAAGTTCTCTCCTAAACAAGTACAAGGTAAAGTACTTAGCCTAGAAAAAACATCTGACGTGAAGCCAACTGAAAAAGTTGCTCCACCACGCAAATATACTGAAGAGCAAGAAGCTAAGTTCGTAGAAATGGCTCAAGCCGGTGAAAGCCTTGAAGCAATTGCAGAAGCGTTAGGTGTAAGCCTTAACTCTGCTCGCGGTAAAGCTCTAGCGCTAACTAAGTCTCATAATATCGAGATGCCTAAGCAAGCGAAAAGCAACGCACAAGCTCGCGTAGACGTATTTGAAGGCGTTGACGTTGAAACAATGACAGTAGAACAACTAGTAGAAGCTACTGGACGTACTGCTCGCGGTATTCGTTCTACACTATCTCGTCGTGGCTTAACATGCGTAGACTACGATGGTGCTGCAAAGCGTAAGAAGTTAGACGAAGCATCTGCTGAGTAATATTTAGTACTACCTAAGAGGGAGTGAGT
>TARA_R100001443_G_scaffold117421_1_pt1 | contig 76559 bp, 33 predicted proteins | sample TARA_R100001443 | Tara Oceans TARA_R100001443 (sample SAMEA2622142) | marine metagenome | biome: marine biome (ENVO:00000447); feature: deep chlorophyll maximum layer (ENVO:xxxxxxxx); material: "saline water (ENVO:00002010), including plankton (ENVO:xxxxxxxx)" | depth 50 m
TTACCGTTTTAAGCGGTAAGTGGGTCAAAATTAGATTGCCGTTGACAGCGTTTGAGATGGCGAATCAAGAGTTCTCGGTATAATGGCATCTATGAACAGAATAATATAGCGGAGACTGCTTTAGATACGGAGGCTTCAGCTTTTTAAGCATATATAGGCTCGCTACCTAATTGAATAATGAGGTTATCGCTCGGTAGCGAAGCCTTGATATTGCTGATAAATCATTATTTTATTAGCAGGCCGCACCTAATTTCTAAACAAACACCGTTTTGCGCATTATGACGGCATTGTCCACCTCTGGCAGCAATCTCTTTCTAGTTGTTGCTAATTATGATGCTAGTTATAAATGCCCTGATCGCCCCCACACTCGGAGCATTCTCCCTTAAACTTTCGATATATACTTTCTCGAAATGAACTCTATGAATGAGCGCTTAGACGCTCATACCGACCTGTGGCAAGGCTCACACAGATATTGAACACCCTCACAATTCACTACGCTCTCCTACTGCTGCATGTGGAGGCTAAAAACCCTTTTTGATAGATGAAATAACGTTGGATAATTTCCAATATTTTTGAGGCAACTTTGTCACTACAATGATTAATAAAAAAATGGTCGCCATTAAAACGTGTCATATTTGTATTCTTGCTAGATAGCTCACTCCACGCAAACACATTTTTTTCCTCGACGCTGATATCTTGCTCTCCATGGAATATTTCAAAAGGTATATTTAACACAATTGGTTCAGCAAGATAGGTTTCTGAAATTCGGAAATCTGCCCGCAATAGTGGCAGTAGTAGCTCCATCAGCGCCTTGTTTTCCAGAACTTCCCTCGGGGTTCCGTTGTGATTTTTCAGTTCATTCAAAAATTTATCTTCGGGCATATCATGGATACTTTTTACCAGTCCTTTGATGTGCGGAGCTCTGCTTCCAGAGGCGATAACACATTCAGGTAAGAGCATGTTCGCAGCCATCAACTGGCAACACAACTCATAGGCTACACGACTGCCCAAGCTGTGTCCAAACAGCACGTAAGGCCTCTCAACGATAAAGTCGGCATGATGCATTAGCTCCTTCATCAACGATGCCATAGACTGATGCGCTGACTCAAAAATTCTTGTTCCTCTACCTGGCGGTTGCACAAAAACCAGTTCAACATCTTCAGGGAAGAAATTTTGCCACGAAAAGTAAGTATTAATCCCCCCGCCCGCGAAAGGAAAGCAAAACAACCGGACTTTTGCGTCAGGATTCGGGTTTCGTATTACGAAAAGCTTGTTTAAAGTCAATTTGAACTCCTAAAAGGTGATTCGTTACTATACAAAAACTGTTGAAGCAGAATTACAACCAGGTAATTTACGAGCAGGATGCCTTATTCAAAACTTTTACACAGTTTACTATACAATCAATGTTTAAAATTTACACTCAGAGTAAAAAAATTGCACCTGATTATATTCAATTAATGTTACGCAAAGGTACTCAATGCAGATGGTTTAATATTATCCAGTCGTGCATCATCTAGTGTTAGAGTTCCCTGTGACGGCTATTGCGGGCGATATTTCACGGTTATGTACAATGATGCCGAGAACGTATTGTCATTGCTTATCCGTGGCCGACTTTATGATGGCGTGATACCCCGGGCGACTTGACGCGACTATAAGTTACTCGACGTCATCGGTGCTCCGTTGTCGTAGTGCAGCACCGGCGGCCTGAGAACGCAGTTTTCACTTAATACCGCGCGCGCTTAGTGCCGCAGCACGTCGCCCTCGTTGCGCTAGTCCCTGGCAACGAACTTGCTGCTATCAATATCTGCCACCAGATACGGATACCAGTACGGCCCTTTGTACCCGAGACGGACAACAACTAAAGTCCCGAGCCCACAAATCATTTGGACCACTAGCAACATAAGTGCCCGGAATCAAGCGTGTTCAAGGTGGCGCTGCCTTTCTCCGCCAATTTAACTGATGATGATTTTCAGCACCCGGTAATAACCTGCTAAGACGTCAGAAGCAAAACCACCACACGCCCAAAAACTTCCATTACAAAATCAAACGCTTAGCAATTTATTGATGCAAGGAATCCCGACAATATCCGCATCGCGTATTTTGTCGGGATTCCTGAACCTCCAGAATCGTTTCCAGTTGATATTCTGCCAATTCAGGTAACGAAAGATAATCAAAATCGTCGTCAAGCACCAGCTATGCCAAGGTATAGACTTTAGCAATGCTGTCGCAATAGCTAACCCCGCCAACAACAGGATGAATACAAAAAATTCCTTTTGGCGGTGGACTGACTCAACTCCACCAAGGTCGCCAAGTTGTCATTCATACTTAGTCTCAATAGGCCTAATAATCGTTTCAACTCATCATTTCGGCACACCTTGTGGTGAAATCTTCAACCAAAGCGATCCAATCCGGCTCTTCCATTAAAATTCGGTGCCCTGCAAGTACACAACAGCTATGCTCACCAGCGTCAATATAAACAACTGCAAAAAGATTCTCATCGAACAGGTCGAAGCCTATAGCCATGTCTTTTTCTATGGCGGCGACCTTATCTTTGATTTCAGCGGCGTCAACGCCATGGATATCCTTCACCGAAATCACTTTTTTGACGGCGTTGCGGTCGAATTCGCGATACCATGCATTCACCACATTATCTTTTTCAACCAACTTGCAACTTAATTGGTCCTTCTGTTTCAGCAAATTACGAACCAAAGTACGCAAGTGAGTTTCGGTAAACGCTTGAGTAACAGGAACTAATGCAGTCCATCCAGATAAACTACGTTCCGATGTATCATCCAGTATTTGCTGTTGATAATCAGTCAATTTGATGGTGTCGGCATCGCAATGGTTTATCGGTTGCTCGGTAACCGGTTGTGCTTGCTGTTTGGCTGAAATGGCCTGACACAATGAAGCAACCGTTTGGTTTTTCCAAATGTCGCCCACCGTTAGCGTGAAACCAATGTTCGATGCCTCTGTCACCATTTGAATAGCCAACAAGGAGTTTCCACCCAGGTCGAAAAAGTTGTCGTTGGGTCCAACCGATTCTTTTTTCAGCAATTTACACCATAAATCAGCCATTTCCTGTTCTTGTGCAGAAAGAGTACTTTCCCCATCCTCTAAAGAAAATGCGGCCTCATAAAGGGGTAACTTCACCCTATCAACATATCCGTCCTCCCCTACAGGTAGCGCCGGCACTACAACCACTAATTGAGGGCGACTATAATCTGCCAACATTTCAAATAGGTAGCGCTCAAGCGCAGCACTAAAATTAATCTCATCAAACGCCAAATCATTGGGGTTTTGGTGTGGTACTACATAAGCAATCAGTGCCTGGGACTCATCATCGGGATGTTGGCAGACAATAGCTTCGTTTACCAATTCATGGCGGCAAATTTGCTGACAAATGAGGTCTGTTTGCATAGGAATACCATCAAGCTTGACCCAGTGTAGGTCAGCACCGAATTGCCGCTGCGGCGTACATACTTTACTCAATTGACAAAGCGGCATTGCCGGATTGTCCACTAATGCCTGCAGCAACTGTTCAAAGTGGTTGGCCATTATTTCGATAGTCGAAGCGTTAAATAAACTGGTGGCATAACTCCAATTTAACGACATGCCAAGGTCGTTCTCACTGGCAGTCAGTTCCAAATCAAACTTGATAATGCTTTCGCCACCGGGTAATCCACTAAGTTCAAGACCAGACAGTACCGGCACCGTTTGTTCGTTGTTTTGCAATACGAACATGATCTGGAATATCGGGTTGTGGCTCAAACTTCTCTTCAGTTGCAGTTCGTCGACGATCATCTCGAACGGCAGCTCCTGATTGGCAAAGGCACCAAGTGATTTTTTCTTGGTCTGTGCCAATACATCACCAAAATCGGCAACTTCAGAAAAGCGATGCCTAAACACCAAAGTATTGATAAAGAGTCCAATCAGTGGCTCAATCTTTCGATGGTTACGTCCAGCGATAGGACAGCCTATCACGATGTCGTCTTCACCACTATATTGACTCAACAGATACGCGAAGGCACTTTCCAGCAACATGAACAAAGTCACATCGTGCTGTGAACACAGCTTGTTAAGGCCATCCACCAATTTGTTGCCGATTTGCCGGGCGCAGGCGTCACCACGATAATCGGGTTTTGCCGGTCTTGCCCTGTCCAACGGAATGCCGTGAAGCGCCGGTATACCATGCAGCTCGGTTTTCCAAAAATCTAGCAATTGAGAAATACGTTCTTGAGTAAACGATTCGCGCTGCCAACGCGCAAAATCGGCATATTGTATCTCCAATGATGGCAAGGGATTCAGCCTGCCTTTGCTGAAAGCATTGTAAAGAGCGACGAATTCACGGTTCAAAATACCCATCGACCAACCGTCCGATGCAACGTGATGCATGGTGTATAGCAGAACGTGTTTATGCTCAGCTAAATCGATTAGCATCACCCTGATCATCAAGTCTCGGGCCAAATCAAAGGGTTTGGTCGCCTGCGCCCGGAACAACCGTTCTACCTCGGTACGGAGCTGGTCTTCCCCTATTGCCGTCAGGTCCACCCGTTCGATGTCCACAGTTTTATCACGATGCACTATCTGGTAAGGGCCGTCTTCATTGCGGGCATAGTTGGTCTGCATCACCAAGTGACGCTGCACCAGCGCATCAAATACGCTTTGCAACGCAGCTATGTCCAAGTTGCCGGTTAACACCAATCCGGCTGGCATATTGTACTGACTATTACCTGGTTCGAGTTGGTCGATAAACCACAAACGCTGCTGGGCAAAAGACAGTGGTGCCGGTTGGTTCGACTCAACCATAGTAATGGTCTCATAAAGGCTTTTAGCCTGCTTGTCGATGTGGTCTGCCAGGGCTTTGACGGTGCTATGTTCAAACAATGCCCTTAAGATGTTTTCAACGTTAAACTGCTCGTTGACCGAGCTGGCCACCCGCATCGCCTTGATGGAGTTGCCACCAAAATCGAAGAAATTGTCGTTGATACCGATGCGCTCAAGGCCGAGTATCTCGCTCCAGATCTCTGAAAGCTTGGTCTCGGTTGCACTGGTTGGTGCAACATAGGATTCGCCGTCAGTTTCTTCGCCACTTGGTTGTTCTAGCTCTACCTTTTGGCTGTCGAGACGTAACTGGCGATATTGCGCCTTAAGCACCTCGTCAACAACCCTTAATTCGCTGACCCGTTCGCACCGGGTCAAACCCATCAATATATGTTTCAATTGAGCCAGCAGAGTTTCGATGGTAGCAATCGAAAACTGTTCTTGGTAAAAACCCAATTGCACCACAAGCGATTGCTGCAAACTAACGGTAAAGGTCAGTTTGAAGTTGGTTTGTTCATTGCCACCTATGTCGTCAACAGTAATGGCGTCTTCCGACGGCTCATTATTAACTTCCATCGCCGCTTCAATGGGGAAGTTTTCAAATGCCAGCAACGAATCGAACATCGTCATACCGGCTTTTACCTTACTTTGCGCCTGAATTTGCGTCAGTGGCAAATAGCCGTAACTCATACTGGTTTGGAAACTCTGGTGCAATGACTCGATAAGTTTGATGACTTTATCATCCGGGTTAATCGATATCTTGACTGGAATGGCATTGATAAACAGCCCGACCATGGACTCGATTCCAGGCACTTCCGCCGGTCGCCCGGAAATGGTAGCACCAAACATCACGTGCTCCTGCTCTGTATAAGCATTGAGCAGTATCCCCCAAGCCAGCTGCATCAGGGTGTTTACCGTGGTTTGTTGTTTCTTGGCGAAAGCCTGCAATGTATCGGTGGCATCAACTTCCAATTTAAAGCCCAAGGTATAGTACCCTTGTCCGGGACCTTCTTTTGGCAGATGATCTATCACCAACGGTGTCGGTTCAGCGATATCCGCCAGATACTCCTTCCAGTACTGCCTGGCTTTATCCTTATCCTGCCTGGTCAGCCAGTCGATGTATTCCTGGTAAACGGCAACCGGCGGCAATTCGGCCTCACGTCCTTCCTGCAGCGCTTGATAGGCTAGCATCACATCACGGTAGACAATGGACGTACACCAGCCGTCAAGCAGCATATGATGGTGGCTCCACAACATGGTGTAGCGACGATCAGTCAGTCTGAATAAAGTAATACGCTGTAATGGTGCTTTGGCGACATCGAAGCCTGCGGCCTTGTCCTGTTGACGAAACTGCTCAAACAACTGTGCCTGCTGCTCTGGAGATTTATCACGTAAGTCTTGTTCGTTCCAGGGAATAGTGGCCTGCTTGACTACCAACTGGTGAAGGTCGTCGCCCTCGCCGATAAACACGGTACGGAAAATATCGTAGCGGTCTACTACACTTTGCCACGCCTGACGGAAGTAATCAGTATTAAGCGGACCGTTAAAGGTCAGAAATATCTGGGTAACATAGGCTCCGGCTTCTAACATGGTGTGGAACAACATCCCCTGTTGCATTGATGTGGCTGGATATAACCTGTCGATGTCATAGTGACTTTGCCAATTGTCCAACTGTTCCATCGATACTTTGGCCAGAGGGAAATCGCTTGGGGTGTAGGTGCCACTTTTCACTTTCAGGCAATGTTCTATTACCTCGGCCAAACCTTGTTTAATATCGGCGGCCAACTTCTCCATGGTTTGAGTGTTAAATTGGGCACGACTGAAATCGAGGTTGAACTGCAACTTGCCTTGTACCGCCATACCATTGAGACCAAGAATATGATCCCTCAGTAAATGCGGGCTGACCGTGGTACCGGCAGATTCGGCCGCCACACCGAATTCAGTATCAGCACTCAACGATTGGTCGAACTGGCCAAGATAGTTAAATACCAGCTCAGCCGGACTTACCCCCGCCTCTTGCGGCCGGGCATCCTCAGACAGGTAATGCAATACGCCACAACCTATGCCGTTATTGGGAATGGCTCGGTATTGTTCTTTAACGTTGCGAATGAGCTCGTCTACTTCATTGGCCTGACAACCCAATATTACCGGGAATGCCGTAGTGAACCAGCCCACCGTCTGGGTAGTGTCCAGATGTTCGAACAGATCTTCCCGGCCATGCCCTTCCAAGGTGATGCGTAATACTTCAACCTGGCACCAGCGTTTAAAACCTAGATACACGCCGCTAAGTAGCAGCTCATTAATAGTAGTGCGATAGGCGATGGAACATTTTTTAATTAAACTGGTTGTTTGCTCCTCACTTAAGATTATCTGCACCGTCTCAGTGGTTTCATAAGACGGCACTTCACTAACTTGGTTGTCCATCGGGAAAGCGGGAATTTCCGCGTCCAACTGGGCCTGCCAGTAGTCTTTTTCCGACGCCAAGCGAGCGGAAGCAGCATATTCGGTCAACGTCGCGCCCCATTGTTGAAAAGACGAACTCTTCGGCGGCAGTGAAATTTCCATCCCGGCCAGACACGCCGCAAACGCCAGCTCGATGTCAGCCAACAATATACGCCATGAAACACCGTCAACCACCATATGATGCACAACCAACAACAAACGCGGATGCTCAGGGTGAGAAAAGTATACCGCCTTGAGCAGCGGCCCCTTTTCAAGATCAAGACTACGCTGAAAATACTCACACCTTTGAGTAACCGAATCGTCGCCCGGGGCAAAATCATCAGGCAGCGCTTCATTGAGACAGCTGGCTTCAAGCATTGCGTCATCAAATGGCACATGGCTGGCTCTCCAAATGGCACGGGCGGACCCGAACCGCAAGCGCAGCGCATCGTGACGGTGATATAGCGCCTTAACTATCTTTTTGAGCATATCAAAATCAAGGGCGCTTGGCGGTACCAACAACATGGCTTGGTTGTAGTGATTCACAAAGCCCTTGTTAGTCATTAACAGCGACTGCTGAATAGGCAACAACGCAATCTCACCGGCCATCGCCTCTTGTGGCGTATCGGTAACCACTGCTTCTGTCGCCAGCGCCGCTAGTTCTGCAACAGTTTGGTTGCCGAACAGCTGCCGGGTAGTGATCCCTATACCGGCCTGGTTGGCCCGGGAAACCACCTGAATCGACAATATCGAATCCCCCCCGAGCTGGAAGAAATTATCATGAACACCTATGCGCTCGATTCTCAACAGCCGTTGCCAGATCTCACACAATTTTTGCTCGGTGGGGTTGCTCGGTGCGACGTAACTCTCTTCGAGCTGGGTCGAGATATCGACCTCCGGCAAAGCTCTTCGGTCGATCTTGCCGTTCACGGTCAACGGGAAGGACGGTAAAACCATAAATACCGCGGGCACCATGTACTCAGCTAATGATTGTTTGACCGCCTGACGCAACTGCTCGACATATTTGAATTCGCGGAAGTCTTCATCCATTGGTACATCCGGCACCACATAAGCCACCAAGCGCTTTTCGCCGCCACTGTTTTTAACCATGACCAGGCTGTCTTTAACCCCAGGTTGGCGGATAAGCTGAGAATTGATCTCTCCAAGTTCTATGCGGAAACCACGGATCTTGACTTGGTCATCAGCCCGACCAACATATTCCAAGTCGCCATTGGACAAGCGCCGCACCAAGTCACCGGAGCGATACAAGCGGTCATGCTGGGTATCATCATAGGGATTTTTAATAAAGCGTTCCGCGGTCAAGGCTTGGCGATTAAGATAACCCCTGGCAAGCCCGGCGCCGCCGACATATAGCTCTCCCGTTACACCTATCGGCAATATTTGACCATGGCTACAAACATAGGTCGACAGGTCGTCCAAGGGCAAACCGATATTACTCATGGTTTTGCCACCATCTTCAGCAGTAACCCGCCTGAAGGTAACATGCACAGTAGTTTCTGTAATACCGTACATATTGATTAACTGCGGTTTGTCGTAACCGAAGGCCTCGAACCATGGCGCCAAACGGGCAGGCTCCAAGGCTTCGCCGCCGAAGATCACATAACGCAAATCGCGCACTGTAGCCGTCACATCGATGAGATTGTAAAACGCTGAAGGAGTCTGGTTCAGTACCGTCACTCCTTCCCGGTGCAGCAATTCGTTAAAAGCTTTGGGATTACGCGAGATCTCAAACGGCACAACAACCAATTGGCCACCATACAACAATGCCCCCCAGAACTCCCACACTGAGAAGTCGAAGGCATAGGAATGAAACAGAGTCCAAACATCGTTGTGGTTGAAATCAAAATATTGTTCGGAAGCGGCAAACAGGCGAGTCACATTCCGATGGCTAATCATCACACCTTTAGGATTGCCGGTAGAGCCAGAAGTATAAATCACGTAGGCCAGGTTTGATGGTGTCAAGCCAATATTTGCAGTATCGACATTACTTATCGGATAATCTGCAAATGTTGCCCAATCATCGAGCATCAAAAGTTTTTGACCGTCGACAGGTATCTTTTCTTGAGTAGTCGTCTGGCACAATATCACGTCGATATTGCTGTCTGACAACATATATTGCAAACGCCCGGTGGGGTGTTTGAAGTCCAACGGCAAATAACCGCCACCGGCTTTCAAGATGGCCAGAATACCGACCGCCAGCTCCAATGAGCTTTGCACACACAGTCCGACCAGGGTATCAGGTTTGACCCCCTGCCCTTTAAGCCAATGGGCAACCTGATTCGCTCTTTCATTCAATTGTCGGTAGCTCAGGCTGTCTTGTTCGAAAATCACTGCGGTGGCATCCGGTTCGCGTTGCACCTGTTGCTCGAAAATTTGCTGTAGGCAAAGCGGCTGATCGTAGTTTTGTCCGGCTTGGTTCCACAGTGCTAACTGTAGCTTGTCCTGCTTTGTGGTAAAGCCAAGCTGGTACACCGGCAATTTCGGTTGCGCTACGATACTGCGTAACAACTCCTCAAAACTCGCCGCCATTCGCTCGATGGTCGAGACCTCAAACAAGCTGCTGGCAAAGCCCCAATTCATGTACAATCCGTCGTCGAGTTCGCTGACCGCCAACTCTATGTCAAATTTGACCGTTACTTGCTTTTCCACCAGTCGTTCTACCGCCAGGCCCGCTAATTCAAGCGCAGCTCCAGGTTGCTGGTTGTTTTGCATGGTAAACAGAATTTGAAACAATGGGCTGTGGCTCAAACTGCGCTCCGGTTGCAGCTTGTTTACTATCATTTCAAAAGGCACGTCTTGAACGGCATAGGCTTGCAGTGCCTTTGCCTTGTTTGCCGCCAAGTATTCAGTAAAGGTCTGTTCACCGTCAATCTTGTGACGGAATACCAGAGTGTTGACGAAAAAACCGATCAGTGGTTCTAGCTGGCTTTGAGTGCGACCGGCGAAAGGACTACCGATTGTAATATCGTCCTCATGGCTCCAACGCGCTACCAACAAAGCAAAGGCAGACTCTAGCAACATGAACATGGTCACGTCTTGGGCCCTTGCCAATTGCTGCAACTGACAAAGCAATCCGACGTCCAGAGTTTGCTTAACTACGGTACCGGCATATTGCTGTACAGCAGGGCGTGCCATGTCCAGCGGCAGACTGTGAACACCTGCGACGCCCTCCAGCTCCTTTTGCCAGAATTCTAATTGCTTGGCAATCTTGTCGTCGTTGACGTTTTTACGCTGCCAATGGGCAAAATCGGCGTACTGGATCTCGAGCGGCGGCAGAGGATCGCTTAGACCTTGGGAAAATGCTCCGTAAAGCTGGATAAACTCCCGGGTCAACACGCCCATCGACCAACCGTCGGAGGCAATATGATGCATTGTAAGCATCAAAATATGTTCTTCGGCGCCAAGTCTTACCAGGCTCACCCGCAACATCAAGTCTTTGCTTAAATCGAATTTGCCTATCGCCTGCTGATGAACCAACTGTTCGACTTTTTGCTGTTGCTCGGTTTGGGATGTTTCGGACAGGTCTACATGCTCGATGGCAACATCAGTATGAGGGTGTACAATCTGGGCCGCATACTCATCAACCTGGTCATAGACCGTTCTAAGTATTTCATGCCTTTGGACCAGCGCGTCAAGGGTCTGCTTCAAGGCATCAACATTTAATTGACCACGCAAGCGCAAAGCCATCGGCATGTTGTACTGGCTGGAACCGCCGTCCATTTCGTCGATAAACCACAATCGCTGCTGGGCGAATGACAAAGGTAGCGCGGCTTCGCTACGAACTACCGGTTCTATCTTTTCCTTATTGGCATCAAGAACGTCAAACTGCGCGGCACTCAACAGTTCAATTAGTTGATCTTTGGCATCGCGGATCTGTTGCCGCAGCTGATCTGTCATAGCACTATTAGCGGCTTTTACTTTCAGTTTGCCTTCACTGAGATAAATGTGAACACCGTTGGCCTTTGCGTTCTTTAACAGGTGTAATGGCATTCTAAAATTCCTCTTCAATCATATCTACGCCGGACAAATCCGGAACATCCGCATTCAGCAATCCATTTATTTCTATCAGTTGAGCCTGTGCAAACAAGCCGCTCGTGGCAAACAGAGTTTTTATTGGTATATCGATTTGGAAGTGGCTTTTGATCTCTGCATAAAGCCTTGTCAGGTTTAACGAGTTCCCACCAAGCGCGAAGAAATCGGCGGTAGCACTGACCTTTTCAAGTCCAAGAATATCTCTCCAAATCTGCGCCAACGAGATTTCTATTTCAGTGCTGGGTTCGAGGTAATCGGCATTAAGCATCGCCTCGATGTCTATCTTAGGCAGCGCCGACTTGTCGACCTTGCCGTTAGCGGTAAGCGAAAACTTCTCAATAACCATAAAGAATGCCGGAACCATGTAATCAGCCAGCGACTGCTGCAGGCTTTGCTTCAAGTGAGAGACGAACTTTCTTTCATCTTCAGCCAGCGACTGCTCCGCAGGTATGACATAAGCCACCAACTGTTTGTTCGGGCTGTGGCCTTGGGTGAGCACAACCGCCTCGCTGACAGTATCCAAAGCCCTAAGTTGGTTCTCCACTTCACCCAGCTCGATTCGATAACCACGAATTTTGATCTGATCGTCTACTCTGTCGATAAACTCGATATTACCGTTAGCCCTGTATCGCACCAAATCACCGGTTTGATAAATGCGCTGATTGCATAGCTTGGCTGGGTTATTAATAAACTTTTGTTCGGTCAGTAACGGATTGTTCAGGTATCCTCTGGCCAGTCCGGCGCCACCGATAAACAGCTCGCCCGGTATACCAATAGGCTGTGGCTGACCTTCACTTGAGAGAATATAAAGCTGGTTGTTGCCAAGGGCGCGACCGATATGAGGTAGCCCGACTCCGATAACCGTCCAAGTGACATCGACACAACATTCTGTCGGGCCGTATACATTTAAGGCCTTTCGGTTGTATTGTTGCTGCCACTTTACTAGGTTACCCCAAAGGTTTAGAGAAATGGCTTCGCCGCCAATAATCATGTTCGGCAATACATCTCCCAATTGTTGGCTTAACCAGTTGTCTGCCAAACCTGGCGTACAATCGAGCATATCGATGGAATGCTCTTGTAAAACTGCGCGCAACTGATCTGCTTCCAATTTGTGGCGATTGTCGAGTACGACGAGGCCGCCGCCATAAGCCAAGCGAGTCAAACCCTGCAAGGACGCATCAAAGACAAATGCTGCCACCCAGCCCCACAGTTTTGGCTGGTCTGTAATGATATCCAGGTGATAACCAAGATGGGCCAGGCTGTGATGTTCTATACAAACGCCCTTGGGTTTGCCGGTCGAACCAGAGGTGTATATAACATAGGCATAATTTTCAGGGGTAAGACCGGCAACCACAGGGTTGCTGTCCGGGTAACCGGAAACGACAGATTCGTCGTCGAGTTTGAGCTCCTCAACACCGGCAAACTTAGTCTTATTAACCACGTCGGAATGACTCAATACCAATTGAACACCGCTATCGACAATGATGTAGTCAATCCTGTCTTGTGGAGTATTCGGATCAATAGGCAAGTAAGCACCACCGGCTTTCCAAATCGCCACTATGGCCACCAACATTTCAACCGAGCGCTCTACACACAAACCGACTATGCTATCGGGTTTGACACCCAGCGATATCAGGTGATGGGCTAGTTTGTTGGCCTTTTCATTCAATTGTTCGTAACTCAAACGCTGCTCACGAAATGCAACCGCCAAATGTTCAGGCTGCTGCGCGACATAACGCTCAAAGCCCAGATGGATACACTCACTCGAACTGGTTTCATCATTTTGGCTTCCCCACTGAGCCAATAGCTTAATATCGTCCTCTGCAATGAATTCCAACTGAAAAATCGGCGTTTCAGGCGCCTTAACGATACTGCGCAACAGCACCTCGAATATTTTGCCCATTCGCACGATAGTGCCATGTTCGAATAAACTGGTGGCGTAATTCCAATTGAGCCATGCACCATCTTCGACTTCGGCAACAGTCAGTTGCAAATCGAATTTAGCGGTATCGTTTGCGCCGTCGAGTCTTTCTATCGTCAATCCCGGAAGTTCCAGCGTGGTTAGCTCGTTGTTCTGCAAGGTAAACAAGATCTGGAACAGTGGGCTATGACTCAGGCTGCGCTGAGGCTGTATACTATCCACCAACATTTCAAACGGAATCCCCTGGTGATTGAAAGCATCCAGTGCTTTTTGTTTGGCCTGCTCGATAAACTCGTTAAAGCTCAGAGAATCATCGAGTTGGTGCCTGAACACCAAGGTGTTGACAAAAAAGCCAATTAACGGTTCGAGTTGGTTTTGGGTTCTGCCTGCTATCGGGCAGCCGATTACGATATCGCTTTCGTGACTCCAGCGCGCCAACAACAGTGCAAAGGCACTTTCCAACAAAATAAACAGTGTCGTTCCACGAGCCAGCGCCAGTTGGTTGAGCTGTGCCATCAACTCACCATCAAATTGATGGGAGTATACTGCGCCGTTGTATTGCTGCTCAGCCGGGCGGGCTTTATCTAATGGCAGACTGTGTACTGCTGGAATGCCCTGCAGTTCCTTAATCCAGAACTCGAGACCGGCAGCCAAGTTCCCATCGCCTTTAACACCGGTCTGCCAATGGGCAAAGTCGGCGTACTGGATCTGCAAGGGTTGTAGCGGGCTGCCAACGCCCCTGTAGAATGCGTCATAAAGTGCCACGAATTCTCGAGTAAATATCCCCATAGACCAACCGTCCGATGCGATATGATGCATGGTAAAGAGCAGAATGTATTCTTCGGTGTCCAATTTGAGCAGGCTGGCACGTAGCATCAGGTCTTGGCTCAGGATAAACGGCTTGGCTGCTTCTGCTACGATTGCCTTTTGCACCTCAGTTTCTTGCTGTGAGGTAATCAAAGCCGACAGGTCCACGTCCATCAAAGGCACGTTTGATGGAGCATTGATCTGCTGAGCCGGCATTTGATCAACCTCAACATAAGTTGTACGTAACACTTCATGCCGTTCAACAACTCCATTTAGCGCACGCTGCAACGCAGCTTTGTCCAAGGCACCACGCAAGCGCATGACCACCGGCATATTGTATTGAACTGAGCCACCATCGACTTTATCAAGGAACCATAAGCGGGTTTGGGCATACGACAAAGGTAAAGGTCTGTCCCGGGATACCGGTTCAATCGCTGAAAATACAATTACTTGCTGAGTATCGATGAAAGCCGCCAGAGCTTCTACTGTGGTGTGTTCAAACAATGCCCTGACCGATATTTTAACACTAAGGCGGGCTTCGACGGCGGTAGACAGTCGCATCGCCAACAAGGAATGGCCGCCGATAGTGAAGAAGTTATCGTGGATCCCCACCTGTTTGACTTTTAGCAACTCCTGCCAGATTTCACAAATGGCACGCTGGGTATCATTTTGCGGTGCCACGTAGCGCGCTTCCAACTGGCCGCTGATGTCGACTAACGGTAAGGCACGTTTATCGATTTTACCGTTGACGGTCAGTTTGAAAGCGTTCAAAACCATTATCGCGCTGGGCACCATATACTCTGCCAGCGTCTGTTTGAGAGACTGCCGCAAGGTATAGACAAAGTCGACTTCATTGAAATCCGCCTTAGTTGAGTGCTCAGCAACCACATAGGCTACCAGACGTTTATGAATATCTTTGCCCTGGGTAATCACAACACTTTCTTTAACTCCTGGCTGACGAACCAGCTGAGCATTGATCTCGCCCAACTCAATACGGAAACCGCGGATCTTGACTTGGTCGTCTACCCGGCCGATATACTCCAGCTCGCCGTTGGGCATCTGGCGCACCAAATCGCCGCTTCGGTACAACCTTTTATGACCGTTATGGCCAAACGGATTTTCAATAAAACGTTTGGCAGTCAATTCTTCCCGGTTGAGATAACCGCGAGCCAGACCGTCACCACCAATATACAACTCACCAGGTACGCCGATGGGCAGCAAATGATCATAGCCACAGACATAAACCGACAAGTCAGCCAGTGGCAAACCGATATTACTTAGAGCCGCTAGCTCATCGTCTTGGGTGACACGACGGAACGTGACATGCACCGTAGTCTCGGTGATACCATACATATTAATCAGTTCTGGCATGTCATAACCATATCTCTCGACCCAAGGAAGCAGCCTTTGGTGTTCCAAAGCTTCCCCGCCGAAAATGACGTAACGCAGCTTGGTTTCACCTTCGCTGACATCGATTAGGTTATAAAACGCCGAAGGGGTGGTATTGAATACCGTGACATTTTCCTGTTTTAATAATTGCGCCAGCGCTTCAAAATTACGCGAAACGTCCCGCGAAACCACCACCAGTTTTCCTCCGTATAGCAACGCCCCCCAAATCTCCCATACCGAAAAATCGAAGGCATACGAATGGAACAAGCTCCATACATCATTAGCGTTAAACGCAAAATGTTGCTGAGACGATGCAAACAGCCGAGTGACATTACGGTGTTCAATCATTACCCCTTTAGGATTACCGGTAGAACCAGAGGTATAAATAACGTAGGCCATGTTCGCAGCATTGATACCCAATGCATTGACATCCAGGTTGTCTTTGGAATAGTTACCGAAACTAGTAGGGTCGTCCAACGGAAAAAACCGCTGGTCGGTTAACGGCAAATCATCTCTGATGGACTGTTGGCCCAAAACGATGCCAACGCCGCTGTCGCCAAGAATATACTCCAATCTGGCCGTTGGGTGTTTCGGATCCAGCGGCAAGTAGGCTCCGCCTGATTTTAAAATCGCTAGAATGCCAACTAACATGTCGACAGAGCGTTCAACACACAAGCCCACCAGGCTGTCGGGTTTAACACCATGCTCAACCAGCCAACGGGCCACTTGGTTGGCCCGTTCGTTTAGTTGCTGGTAGCTTAAAGCAGCTTTCTCACAGCACACTGCTACTTGATCAGGATAGGCCTTTACCTGTTGCTCGAAGAGTTGATGCAGACACAGCTGCTCTTCAAATTCACTGCAACTTTCCACCCATTGCGCTAACTGTTGCTTGTCGGCTGCGCTAGTGAAATCCAATTGGTAAATCAGTTTCGTCGGATCAGCAACTATTGACCGCAACAATACCTCAAAACTATCGTTCATCCGCTCGATGGTTGTCGCCTCAAAAAGGCTGCTGGCAAAGTTCCAGTCCAGCTGCAACCCTTGGTCGCTTGCGCGCACCGCCAATTCCAAATCGAACTTGATAGTATTCTCGCCGCCGGGCAACCCTTCGACGATCAAGTTCGGTAAGTCCAATGATGATTGCTCGTTATTTTGCAGGGTAAATAAGATCTGAAATACCGGGCTGTGACTGAGGCTACGTTCCGGTTGCAATTTTTCTACCAGCATTTCAAACGGAATATCCTGGCAGGTAAAAGCTTTAAGAGTTATCTCTTTGGCCCTGGCCAAGTGATCACAAAACCGTTGCCCATCATCAAACTGGTGCCTGAAAACCAGGGTATTGACAAAGAAACCAATCAGTGACTCAAGCTGACCTTGTGTGCGCCCGGCGATTGGACTTCCAATTACGATATCTTCTTCGTGACTCCAACGGGCGATCAATAGAGCAAATGCGCTTTCAAGCAACATAAATAGGGTGACGTCCTGCACCTTAGCCAGATGACTGAGCTGTTTACACAAATCGACATCAAAGTGACGGGTTATAATACGACCTTTGAACTGCTGTTGTGCAGGTCGCACCTTATCTAGCGGCAAACTGTGTACCGACGGAATACCGTCGAGGGTCCGGTGCCAGTATTCCAAATGTTTGGAAATCTCCTGTTCATCGAACTGAGCTCGTTGCCACCGGGCAAAATCAGCGTACTGGATTTCCAGCGGCGGCATCGGGTTGGCAAGCCCTTGGCTAAATGCGCCATAGAAGGTAACGAATTCTCGGGTCATCACTCCAATAGACCAACCGTCCGAAGCGATATGATGCATGGTGAACAACAATACGTGATGTTCATCCGCCAGCCTCAGCAAGCGTACCCGAAACATCAAATCATTGGTCAAGTCAAATGGTAAACCCGCTTCACGCTGTAACTGATATTCGACTTGCGCTATTTGTTCCGTCTCATTCAATTGTGACAGGTCGACTTTGGTTATTATCACCTTAGAAGGTGGATGGATGATTTGAACCGCAATATCGTCTTGATCGCCATAGCTGGTGCGTAGAACCTCATGACGCTCTACCACTGCATCTAATGTCTGCTGCAATGCATCCAAACTCAAAGACCCGCGCAAACGCAATGCGCCGGGCATATTATACTGGCTGCTGCCCCCTTCTAGTCGATCGATAAACCACAAACGTTGCTGAGCAAATGACAACGGCAGAGGCTGGTCCCGTGAAAAAACCGGTATGGCGACATATTCAATGCTGGATTGTGCTACCAGCCAGGCAGACAATTCAGCAATGGAGTTGTTTTCAAACAATGCACGGATGGCATCTTCGACACCAAACTCTTTGGTAATGGCACTGGCAAGGCGCATTGCCTTGAGAGAGTTACCGCCCAAATCAAAGAAGTTGTCGGTGATCCCAATATTGGATTTTTCCAATACGGTTTGCCACAATCTGGTCATCTGCCTGTGGATATCAGTGGCTGGCGCAATATGCACCTTCGGCAGTTTTTTCAGGTCAACTTCGCCATTGTCGAGCAGTTCAAGCTGCTCTACGCTAATTAGAACCTCGGGTATATAGTGTTGATTAAACTGCTTGCTCAAGCGCGCAGTCAGTTCGCTGTCCAGCGGCATTTGGCCCGCTTTCGCGCCTTTGCACTGGATAAATGCCACTAAGCGTTTTTCATTACCGCCACCGACCGCAGTCGCATAAACTCTATTTACACCACCTTCACGGCTCAAGTAGTCTTGCAAAGCAGTGAGATTGATTTCTTCACCACCAACAGTGTCGGTTCTTTGACCGGCTGTTGCTTCGATGAATTGGGACGATTGTGTTTTATGAGTCAACTGGCTCACGATAGCGTCAACCGGAGTGACTGCGAAAAACTCACTAATATTGGCATTAAAATCTGCCGTCAACGCTTCGAGTAATGCACTATAAACCGTGGCCATTTGTTCGACCAGTTCGGCATCGAACAGGCTGTCGGCATATTTCCAATTGAAGCTCAAACCGCTTGACGATTGATTGACGGTCAGTTCCAAGTCAAATTTGATAGTCGCTTCGGTACCGAGAAAATCCAAAGCCAATCCAGGTAATTCCAACCGTTCCTGCCCGACATTCTGAAAGTTAAAAACCACTTGGAATATCGGTGCATGCGCTAGGCTTCGTTGTGGGCTAAGCAAGCCCACCAAGGTATCGAAAGGCACATTTTGGTGATTGAAAGCGTTGTAAATCATCTCCTTGCTTTGCGCCAAATAGCTGGTAAACGATTGGTTGTATTCGACTTCGCTGCGCAGTGCCAGCATATTGACAAACAACCCGATCAACGGTTCAACATCCACCGTAGTTCTGCCTGCAACGGGTGTGCCGACCACTACATCACGACTTTGACTTAGACGGCCGATGAGCAATGAGAACATGCTTTGCAATACCACGAACAGCGTGGACTTATGGACTTTGGCGACTTCACCTAGCCTGTCGCTCAGTTCTTTGCCGATGGCAATATCCACCGCTCTGCCGGTAAAGCTCTGCTGCGCTGGGCGCCGCTTTTGGGTCGGCAACACTGGCGCTGGGGATACCCCGGACAGTTGTTTCATCCAGTATTCGATTTGATTGTTCAACTGGGCTTCGGCAATGTACTCTCGTTGCCAACATGCATAATCGGCATATTGTATTTTCAAATCCGGCAATGAAGATTGCAGCCTATTGGTAAATGCCATGTAATTGGCTGCAAACTCATTGACAAGCAATCCCATAGACCAGCCGTCGGAAGCGATATGATGAATGGTAAACAATAGGACATTTTCGTTGTCTGACAATTTGATCACTGCAGACCTGAGCATCAAATCATTGGATAGGTCAAACGGCTTAGACGCCTCGGCTATGCGCAGAGCTTCAACTTGTTTGTCTTGCTCGGTGCCATATAGGTCACTCAAGTCAAAACGTTCTACGGTTGCCGGTTTGGGAGCATGAATCTGCTGCCAGCTGTCGCCATCGACTTTGTAATAGGTACTGCGCAACACTTCATGTCTTGCCACAATAGCACTGAGGCTTTGACACACCGCGTCGACGTCCAATTTACCGGTCAGCTTAATCGCCACCGGCATATTATATTTGGCACCGCCAATGTTGATAAGTTCGGCAAACCAGATCTGTTGCTGGGCATAAGACAATGGCAATAAGCGGTCACGATCGACCGGTTTGATGGCACCGACTTTCACCGCTATAGCACTTTGATTGCAAGCCTGATTTTCAAGCTGTTGCTGACGTAAGTACTCGATAATTATAGATTTGTGCCCAGAGACTTTGGCTTTCAACTCGCCGCTGAAGTTTCCTTGCTCGGCAACAAATGCCAATTGACCATCTTTGAGATACAACACCACCTCGCTACGCAAGGCTTCTTTAACCAATTGCTCAGCCAAATACATTACAACACCCCTTCTTCAATGTTCTTTCCCGCAGCAAAAAGTTGACTCTTCATCTCGCTTGCTTTGTTCAATTCAAGGCCTGCTGTTAATTTCTGCGATATCTTTTCAATAGTCGGATTTTCGAAAAAATCTTTGATTCCAAAGACCGATTCATCCAAGCCAAACCGTTGACGAATTACACTCAGTATTCGAGTGGCAACGACCGAATCGCCGCCAAGCTCAAAAAAGTCATCTTTGATACCTATCTCTCTGATCCCCAGCAGCTCCTGCCACACATTCAACAATTTGAATTCAATCTCGCTCGACGGCTCAACATACTGTATGTCCAGTTCAGGCCGCGCATAAACCCTCATCTTGCCAAGGTCATCCTGCGCTTCAAGCCAACGCTGCAGGCGTTGATCGAGCACCCCGGTTGAGTTGACCAATTGCGGCACTATGCCAGTAGCCAATGCACGTTTGAATGCTTTAATCCCTTCGTCAGGTAGCATGCTCAATTGGTCACCAAACATTGCTGCCTGACCCGGTGCAGTAAAGTTCCAGCCATCCCAGTTGACACTCAACCACCTTAAATCACCATCGTTGTGTTTTTGCCTAGCAAAGGCGTCCATGAAGACATTCGCAGAAGCATATGCAGCAAAACCGAGGCCACCGAGCACCGATGACAATGAAGACATCAGCAAGCAAAAATCAATCTTTCGACCTTCAAGCAATTGCTCGAGCACCAACAGACCTTTGACCTTGGATTGATATTGCAGGGCAAAATCTTCGGTGGTCGTTTCCGTAATAGTCTTGATAGACCCATGTAGCAAACCGGCGGCATGGATCACACCATCAATGCGACCCCAACGGGTTTCTACCCTGTCGAATACAGCCGACATCTGGCCAAAGTCCGCAACATCACCTGCACAGACCATCACTTCGGCACCACTAGCTTGCAATACCTTGAGCTTGTTAATTTTGGTACTGGTCGGGTCGCCGTCGGGATGGCTGGCAAGCCATTGCTCCCAATTTTCAATGGCAGGAAATTCGCTGCGTCCGACAAAAGCAATTCTCACCGCATCCTGCTCAGCAATCGCACCACTTAGCAGCAGGCCAATATTCCCGAGGCCACCGGTGATGAGGTAAACCCCTTGCGGTTTAATCGACCGGGCTTGGATTTGGCTATTGTCGGTCAAATGAGGTACGTAATTTCCAACCCAACGCTGTCGGCTTCTGAACGCCACATCTGCCGAGCGCGCAGACAAACACAGCTCAGACAGCAGCGATAACACAAAAGGTTTGAGCGCGGCACTATCAATTGACGACAGTGAAGACAGTCCCAAATCAACGACATTACATTTAATTTGCGGATACTCTTGCGGCACTACTTTACACAGGCCGATCACAGTTGCGCCATCGCGGTTTATCTTTTCCTCGCCCGTGACCCGGTAGATGTCTTGAGTGACAACATCTACCTGCAGGCTATGCTCAGTTTGCGTCGGTGCAAACTGTTTGATTGCCGCAAGCAGCGAGTAGACACCATAGTGCTGACAGGCTTCAAAGACTTCTGCTTTGTCGCTTCCGTTGCATCCGAGCTGGTCAACATTCCAGCAATGGACAATCCGATCGACCCGCAATCCGGCATCGTCCAAGCTTTGTTTAAGTAATTGATAATCGTTCCCGGCAGTGAGATTAACCACGTAATGGTTGCCGTCAAGCCGGGCAAATTGTTCACCCACATTAACCATAACCACATTCTGGCTCTGTCTAGCCAGGGACTGGCCAAGCTCAGCACCAAGACCATAGCTATCGGCAAATATCAGCCAGCATTGCTTTTCAATCGCCAAGTCAATCGATTCGATGGCCATATTCGACTCGAGTCTGAAAGTAGGCGCGCAGAACCAATCATTGATGTTCGACTGCTTGTAGCCGATGACGGCAGGGCCCTGCTTGCTGTCTACTGCTTCTATCCAATATTTTTGTCGCTCATACGGATAGGTCGGCAACGGCACTCGGCTTACTTTGCTGTCTTGATAAAAACCCTGCCAGTCAATGTCGCAACCTTGCAACCATAGTTGCCCCAACATTTGACTGACAAAAGCCAAGTCGGAAACCGCTTTGTTTGGATGGCGAATGCACGAAAGCAGCACCTGACCTGCAGCATGTGGGCTCTTTCTTGCCAACGAAGTCAGACTAATCCCCGGTCCGATTTCAATCAAGATCTTATCTACATTCAACAGTTGTTGCTCATACAGCAGAGTATTTATGCCTGCTGCAAAATTAACCGTCCCCCGTAGATGCCGCACCCAATACTCGACGCTGCTCGACTCTTGCTCGGTGATAAATTTACCGCTGACATTTGAAATGTATGCCAACTGAGGTGCATTGAAGTTAATCTGCTCAATACACCGACGGAAATCATCGACAATGACATCCATCATACTGGAGTGGAACGCATGGGAAGTATGCAACGCGCTCACCGCCACCCCTTTGTCTTCCAGCGCTTTAGTCAAGGCATCTATGGCAGAGGATGGTCCGGAAGCCACACAGCTTTGCGGACCGTTCACAGCGGCCATGCAACAACCTGTCTGTTGCAGCAGTCCCTGCAGTTCACTCGCTGCCATAGGCACGGAAATCATGTCGCCATGGTCGACTTTTTGCATCAACCGCGCTCGCTCGCTGACCAGTTTCAGTGCATCTTCTAGGCTAAATACGCCTGCAAGGCATGCCGCAACATACTCGCCGATACTGTGCCCAATCATTGCCGAGGGGATGATCCCCCATGACTGTAATAAAGCGGCCATGGCATATTCGACGCAGAACAATGCGGGCTGGGCTATTGAGGTTTGATTTAGCATGGCCTTGGCATTTTCATCCACGACTGTTGGATAGATAAAGTCTCGAATATCGACTTCGGCATACTTGCTCAGTATATTTGCACATTCATCCAATTGCTGACGAAACACGGGCTCTTGTTCGTACAATTCCTTGGCCATATTAACGTACTGCGAACCCTGGCCCGTAAACAGCAATATCACCGACTTGTTGACCCGCCCTTTGCTTGAGAAGTTGTGGCGGCTTACACCGTCGCCACTTTGCAACTGCTCGATTGCATGCTCTTTGGATTTCGCTACCAACATACAACGATGTTCATGGGCCGTACGACCGACTTTGAGCGTAAAGCCAACATCACTCAATGACTGCTCAGGATGATTTTTCAGGTGTTGCACCAACTGCTCGCTTGCAGCAGCCAACGCTGTTTCGGTCTTGGCCGACAACACAATCAATTCTTCACTGCGACGTGGTTCCGTAACGACAAAGTCGGGAGCCTGCTCCAAGATTGCGTGCGCATTGGTACCACCGATGCCAAAAGAGCTGACACCAGCACGCCTTGGTCCACCAGAAGTCGTCCACTCGCGCAATTCCGTGTTGATATAAAACGGCGTGTTGGCAAAATCAATGCTCGGATTGGCCTCGGAGTAATTGATACTCGGTGGGATCATACCCGCTTTGAGCGCTTGCACGGCTTTAATCACGCTGACTACGCCCGCCGCCGCATCAAGATGGCCAATATTTGGCTTAAGAGTTCCCAGCGCGCAGAATCCGCGCTTAACACCGGCAAAGGCTTTGGTCAATGCTTTGATTTCGATGGGGTCGCCAAGTTTAGTACCGGTACCATGGGTCTCGACGTATTGGATGGAATCAGGTTTGACTCCGGCAATCGCCTGGCACCGAATAATGACATCAGACTGACCCGAAACACTCGGTGCAGTAAAGCCAACTTTGTCCGAGCCATCATTGTTCACTGCGGTGCCTTTGATAATGGCGTGAATGGTATCGCCGTCCGCAATTGCATCATCAAGCCGTTTCAAAACGATAATACCGGCACCATCGCCACTTCGGGTACCTTGAGCATCTTTGTCAAATGCACGGCAATGGCCATCTGGCGAAACGATACCACCTTCGTTATACATGTATCCGGCTGGGAAAAACTGTCCTACCCGTGCACCACCGGCAATGGCCATTTTTGATTCACGTAACAACAAGCTGTTGCACGCCTGATGGATCGCCACCAAAGAAGTTGAACAGGCAGTGGCCACATTAATACTCGGTCCGTTCAAATTCAATTTGTAAGCCAACCTGGTGGCCATATAACCTGAGCTGTTGGCATGTAATACGCCAAACCCATGGGTTTGTTCAAGCTCAGTCCGCCCCATCAAGTGGCCAAAGAAATAGTTGCTTTCGGCAACCCCCACAAATACGCCGACATCGCGCTTACGTTTTTTGCAACCATACCCGGCATTCTCCAGCGCATTATTCGAGCATTCAAACAATAGCCGCTGTTGCGGATCCATCACCTCTGCCTCTCGCGGGGTAAAACCGAAAAAGTTGGTATCGAAAGTGTTGATGTCGGAAAGCAATACCCCAGATTTGACATAGTTTGGGTGGTTGAGCATGTCGCGTCCCACACCTGCCTCGAGTAACTGCTCATCGCTAAACTCTTGCAACGACTCAACACCGTTGCTGATATTGTCCCAAAATTGCTCAACAGTGTCGGCGTCCGGCACCCGAAGCGACATTCCAATGATGGCCACATCTTGTTTGTGAACGTCAGCTACCGCTTCGTTCATAGCATGAACATTGCTCAGTGTTTCATCGACGCTGTGGCTGAGATAACGAGTCAATTCGTTGATGGTGGGATATTCGAACAGGTCAGTTATGTCAATTTCATAATCGGTGTTAATGGCAATCTGTTTTTGAATCTGAATGCTGAGGATCGAATTACCACCGATGTCGAAAAAGTTGTCGTAAATGCCGACTTGTTCCAGCCCAAGCACTTGCTGCCAAATTTTACACAATTGATGTTCGATGCGGCTGTTCGGCGTACTGCCGGAAGTCTTGCCCGGGTCAGCCTTTTCAATCGGAGGCAATGCTTTGCTGTCTACCTTGCCGTTGATCGTCAAGGGCATCGAGTTAATAGAGATGAAGAAAGCCGGTACCATGTACTCCGGCAGGCTTTCGCGCAGCAGTACCTTGATCTTGCTAATCCAATCATTTTTGTTTTGTGCAGATGCCAAAGTGGAATCAACACCGATTTCGGGCGACAAAACCACATAGGCAACGAGCTGTTGCACTGTGCCTATCGGCCTGGACATGACAAAGGCATCTGCTATCAATGAAAGCTTGACCAATGCAGCTCGCACCTCACCCAATTCAATGCGATGCCCACGGATCTTGACCTGGTCGTCCATCCGGTTGAAAAACTCGTAGCTACCGTCGGCCAGGCAGCGCACGGAATCTCCGGTCCTGTACAAGCGCTCTTGCGGCCACTGACGGGCAAACTTTTCACTAAATCGCTCGGCAGTCAGATCAGGGCGATTCAAATAGTTATTGGCTAAACCGGCACCACCAATGTAAAGCTCCCCTACAACTCCAATAGGTGCCACAGCGCCATGATCGTCGAGCACGTACATCGAAACATTGTTCAAAGCATGGCCAATGGTAATTCGTTGATTGGGTAAAATCTGGCCGGCACTGGTGCATACCGTGCCCTCCGACGGCCCATATGCGTTGAATAGTCGGTACTTTTCAGCCCATTTCCAAGCGATTTGTTTTTCGCAGGCTTCACCGGCAATGATCAGGCTTTCAAAATGATACTGGTCCGTTAAATCCAGTTGTGCCAACAGCGCCGGAGGCAATGTCAGGTGGGTGATCTTATTGGCAATAAGATACTGCGTTAATTTACCTGGATCAGTGCGGCATTCCCCCGGGCACATGAACAAACAGGCACCGCTCAGCAGGGCCATCAACCACTCAGAGACCGAAGCATCGAAGCTAAACGAAGCAAACTGCAACGCCCGGCTGCTATTTGACATTTCAAATATACGGATTTGGTTCAGTGCCAAGTTTACCGCACCAGTATGCCTAAGCGATACGCCTTTAGGTTTTCCGGTCGAACCGGAGGTGTAGATTACATAGGCTTGAGAGTTTCCGGTAACATTGATATTACTGAGATTATCTGCACTATGACTTTGATAACTCTCAGCACGGTCTATAAGGATAGTGTGGTCCTGAGCAACCGGTATGAATTCCAACAGATGACATTGGGTCAATACCAATTCCACTCCACTGTCTTGTATCATGTATTCCAGCCGTTGACGCGGATACTCCGGGTCCAATGGTACGTACGACGCTCCTGCCTTGAGTAACGCAAGCATCGCAATGAGCGATTCGGCTGAGCGGTCAACACACAACCCCACCAATACGCCGGATTTAAGGCCTTTTTGCTGCAGGTAGCGGGCCAACTGGTTGGCTTTTTGGTTGACCTGGCTGTAGCTATACACTGTACCTTGATACTCCAGCGCTGCTGCATCTGGAGTTTTCGTAACCTGCTGCTCAAATATTTGATGGATACAAGTGGTGTCGGGATAATCCTCCGCATTGTCATTGAATGTCTTGATCTGGTCGATATCGGCCTGGGTGATCAGTGGTAAATGATAGATATCGGTCTGCGGCTCACGAACCAATGCAGCCAGCAGACATTCAAAGCTCGCAGCCAAACGTTTTATAGTGTCCAACTCAAACAGGCTGTTAGCAAAACTCCAGTTAAGCGCCAACCCATCAGGTTGCTCGGTTACCATCAGCTCCATATCAAACTTAATTATGGTTCGACGAGTAGGCAGCGGCTGAATAGACAACTCAGGTAGCGTCAACTCACCTTGTTCGTTGTTTTGCAGCCCAAACATCAATTGGAAAATCGGTGAATGACTCAAGCTACGTTTAGGCTGAAGTTTCTCTACCAGCATTTCGAACGGAATGTCCTGATTCGAGAACGCTTCAAGAATAGTTGTTTTGTTTTGCTCAAGTACTTGGGCAAAACTCATGCCTTTAACAAAACGCGTTCGTAGCGGCAGGCTGTTGACAAAAAAACCAATCAATGGCTCGATATCCTTGTGGATACGGCCAGCCACCGGGGTACCGATTACGACATCCGCGGCATTACTCCAACGTGCAACCAACAAAGCAAAAGCACTTTCGAGTAGCATAAACAAAGTGATATCAAGGCTTAAGCTAACGCTTTTTAACTGCGCCAACAAACTGTAGTCGATATGTTGATAATAGCTGCCGCCAACCAGAGATTGACGCTTAGGCCGCATCTTATCCAACGGCAGCGTGTGCAGCTGAGGCATTGCTTCGAGGGTCTTCGACCAGTATTTCAACTGAGCATCGAGCTTTTCTTCCGTAAAGGTGTTCCTTTGCCAACAGGCAAAGTCACCATATTGAATAGGCAACGGTTGCAGCTCGTGCTGCCGGCCGTTACGGAAGGAGTCATAAAGGCTGACAAACTCCTTCACTAGGATAGCTACAGACCAGCCGTCAGAGGCTATGTGATGCATGTTACACAACAACACGTGCTCGGTATCCGCCAGTTTTAACAATCGCACCCTAAGCATCAAGTCTTTTGACAGGTCAAAAGGCCGCCCCGCTTCTTCAGTTGCGATGCGTTCAACTTCCATAGATTGTAGTGACATAGGCATTGCGCTTAAGTCGACGACATCCAGCGGAATAGCTTCGACAGGGTTTACGATTTGCACACCTTTACCTTCAGACTCTTCGTAAGTAGTGCGCAATACTTCGTGCCGTACTACCAATTGGGAAAACGCTCGGTGTAGTGCTTGGAAATCGATATTGCCGTTGAGCTGCATCGCTGCGGGCATATTGTATTGATTACTGCCGGGTGTCATTTGATCGATAAACCACAACCTCTGTTGAGCAAAAGACAATGGTAAAGGGAGATCTTTGTCTACCGACTCGATGGTGACATGGGCAGATTTGTTCTGGGAGTCGATGTATGCCGCAAGCTCGGAAATAGTGCTCTTTTCAAACAACACCCGCAGGGTATTGTCGACATTGAATTGTTTGGAAACCGCGGCGACGATACGCATGGCTCTAAGCGAATTACCACCTAGATCGAAAAAATTGTCATGGATGGAAATCGACGCTTTACCAAGGATATCCTGCCACATTGTGGTCAACGACGTCTCTGTCGGCGTTCGGGCTGCGACAAAATTTTGCTCAGTTTCATTCTCTGGTTTGGGCAAAGCTTCAATATCGACAGTGCCATCTGGTTTGCGCGTTATTTTTTCCACCACATGGTAGGCATCGGGCTGAAGGTAATCAGGCACCATACCTGCCACCAAAGCAATGATTTTTTCTACCAATTCCGCCTGGTCGGCATCGGCTGCTGTCGGGACTATGTACGCTGCGATTGATATGCCATTGTCATTTTCCAACGCCACCACTGCGGCATCTGCGACACAATCAAGGGATTGTAATTGTTTACGCACATGATAGATCGGTAAAGGTAATCCGTTCACGTTGACTTTTTCATCTACAGTGCAGATAAACTCTAACTCGCCTGCCGGGTTGTAACGTACCCAATGTTTTGTCTTTACTAAACTCTCGTTTGGTCGGTGCAATACACTGTCACCCGCCGATTCTTGCACCTTGTAGTCAAGGTGTGTCAAGTCTGGTTTGGACGAATCATCAATCCCCAGATAAAGATACCCCGGAATACCTACCGGCACGGGTTTGCGTTGGTTATCTAACACGTAACTCCGTATTCCCGCCACGACTGCGCCATCAGTATGCTCTTTGGAGCAAATATCAACAATTTGACTGACTTTAGCGCAATTACCAGCCCATTCCGCCTGTTTTGTAAGGTCCTCATTACTAGTCACTGGCAGTTGGTAAATCGAAGCATTAGGGGCGTCAACAATACCGTACAACAACAGCTCATAACCTTTGCCCAACGCGTCCATGGTCTGCTCGTCGAAAATGCAGTCAGAACTGTTCCAATTGAGCAATAGCCCCTGTTCTACCTCAAACGCCGCAAGTTCGAGGTCGAATTTGATCAAGCTCTTACCAGTATTGACGTGTTCAATCGACAAATCAGGCATACTCAAATCAAAAGGTTGATTGTTCTGCAATACGAAGGCTATCTGCAAGACTGGCGAGTAACTCAAACTACGGGGCAATTCCAGCTTTTCTACTAGCAGATCAAAAGGCATTTCTTGATGGGAAAAAGCTTGTAGAATATTCTCGCGGTTATGTGAGATCAAATCCTTAAAGGACATGTCATCTTGTAGCTGAGTTCTAAGCACCAGAGTATTGACGAAAAATCCGATCAGCGGTTCTATTTCCTTATAGTTACGGCCTGAGATCGGGCTTCCGATGATGATATCCTGTTGTTGACTGAAACGCGCCAACAGCAGAGCTAGGGTAGTTTCCAGCAGCATGAACAAGGTTACATCCAATTCACGGGACAACTGCTTGAGTTTATTCAGCAGGTTGTTGTCAAAAGATTGAACCAGGGTTCTTCCTGTGAATGTCTGCTGCTGTGGACGCACCTGTGAGCTAGGCAAATCATGAAGCAAAGGCTGACCAGACAATTGCCCCAGCCAGTAGTCACATTGCTGCTTCAATTCCAGCTCATTTAAATATTGCTGTTGCCATGCGGCATAATCGGCATACTGTATCGGCAGCGGTGTCAATGCATGTTGCTGACCGCCTTTGTGGGCTAAGTAGAGTTGCATCAGTTCTGCTTCGAATACCCCCAAAGACCAGCCGTCAGAAGCAATATGGTGCATTACTAGTACTAGGATATTTTCCTCGGCAGACAACTTGATAAGGGTCAACCGAATCATTAGATCTTTGCTCAGGTCAAATGGCTTGGATGACTCTGAGGCTATCAAGCTTTTGATCACAACATCGTGTTTAGTGTAGCCGTAGCCGAGGTAATCGATGACAGGTATCGACAAGGGTTTGGCAGGCTCTACCACCTGTACAGCCTCACCATCGACTTCGCGGTACACGCTACGAAGAATTTCATGACGCTCTATAATGACATCCAATGCATACTGCAAAGAGGCCATTTGCAGTGAGCCAGTAAACATTAAAGCAACTGGCACATTATACTGCGCCTCACTGATTTTCAGCTGTTCGACAAACCACAAACGTTGTTGTGAAAATGATAGCGGAAGCTGATTGCTGGTACGTGGCTTTGCAGTAATCTGTTTTTTTGACGCCAGATTTTTCTCTTGCTGCACTTTTAACCAAGCCACGAGCTCAACTTTTCTTTCTTTTATCGCTTCCAGCACATCTTGTGGTATCGATTTTGCCTTGGTAGTAACACGCAGATTATTAGCGTCTACCGTAAAAGCCACTTTTTGTTCGATACACCACTTGATAAAGTCATTTATATTCATTTTTGTCCAACTTTGGTCTGTCGTATTTCACACAGTTCACTGCTATACCATTGCTTCAGAACGTCGCGGCCGATAACCACGATCGCACTCAACCAACATCTAACATTGCCAATCCACGGTGGGACAATGTCCCGGTCACAATTTAAGCCAATGGTGCCGGGCTTTCCAGGCACCGGCACCACTACTGAAAAAAGCGATTGCGTTAGAGGACTATTTCAAATGAACCTATATCAACTTCGGCGCGAGTTACTTGCTCGAATTGCTGGACATCAGAGTCTTCTGCTTGACGGTTTTCCAAATACACGGCCATGTCTTTGAGACTGGTCCGTTCAAACACATCCCGGATCGAAATTTCGATATCAAAGCCTTCTCGAATTTCATAAACCAAACGAGTCAACTGCAGCGAGTTACCGCCGAGGTCAAAGAAGTTAGCAGTAGCGCTGACTTTTTCCAGCTCCAGAACTTGCGACCATATGGCTGCCAACTTGATTTCAGTGGCGCCTTCGGGCTCGACAATTTGTGGGGCCCTCATTTCACCCGGATCCGGCAATGCTTTCTTGTTGACTTTGCTGTTGGCGGTCAGTGGGAAAGCATCAAGCAATACAAATGCGCTGGGCAACATGTAAACCGGCAAATTTTTCGCGATGCTTTGCCTCAATTGTTTGTTAAAGCCAGCAACATCGGCCTCAGCCGGCTTATAGGTTGGAATAATATAGGCAACCAACCGTCGAGCCTGCTTATCGCCCAAAGCCATAACAATAACTTCTCGAACAGTTTCCAGCTTGGCTAATTCAGCTTCAATTTCGCCCAACTCGACCCGGAAGCCAAGAATTTTCACCTGGTCGTCAGCACGGCCAATAAACTCGATGTTGCCGTCAGCCATGTAACGTCCAAGATCGCCGGTACGATATAGGTTTTTACCCAAGCCCTCGTGGTAGAAGAAGCTAGCAGCGGAACGCTTTTCATCACCATAGTAGCAACGGGCAACACCTTTACCACCTATGTACAGTTCACCGGGCACACCAATAGGCACTGGCTGTTGTTCACGGCTAAGAATGTGGAATGACTGATTGGCCATAGCTTTACCATAAGGCACACTCTTGAGGTGGCTGGTATCCTCCGTGATCGGGTAACTGATAGACCAAATCGAAGCTTCTGTTGCACCACCAAGGCTATCGGTTCTACAGTTAGGGAATACGCCCCATAACCGTTTCGGTAAGCTTGGTGAAATCCAGTCACCACTCATTAAGATATTGCGCAAAGTATTGCTAGCTTTACCCTGACGTTCGAAAGTCAACGCCAACAGATCGGCAGATGCAGGTACTGCGTTGAACAAAGTAATACTGTGTTGTTCAACTAATTCGGCCCAGTGCTCGGCGTCAGTCCCTTTTTCGTGTTCCGGATAGACCACTTCACCACCCACGGCAAGAATACCGAAAATATCGTATACAGACAGATCAAAACTCAACGCCGAAACTGCCAACGCCTTGTCAGAGCTGGTCATACCATAAGTCCGGTTGATGTCATGCAAGGTGTTGACCACGGCACCGTGTTCGATGGCCACGCCTTTAGGCTGTCCAGTAGAGCCGGAGGTGAAGATCACGTATGCCAGCTTGTCGGCACATCCGGTCACCGGCACTGCTGCAGCTACGGAATCGAGTGAACCTTCCAACGGATTGACTTCATTAATGTTAATCTGAGTAAAACCGTCAATCCCATCTTTGCTGTCAAGGACCACCATAAAACGGACACTGGCCTGTTGCAAAATACCTTCGCAACGTTGCTCCGGCCAACCGGTTTCCATCGGTAGGTATGCACCACCAACCATCATAATCGCCATGGTTGCAACGACTTGATGTCGACCTTTAGGTAGGCGTACGCCCACTAACTCTTCGCAGGCTACCTTCTGATCTACCAACTGTTTCGCTAGAGAAACGCTAAGGCGTAGCAGTTGCTCATAGCTGATACTACCTTCAATGTCGGTTACCGCCACAGCATCTGGCTGTTTTAATGCAGTTCGCATAAACAGTTCATGCATGCCCTGTCCCTGCTCAAACTCAGCAGCGTTATCATTCCATTTGGCTATCAGAGCCAACTGAGCTTCGCTGGTCATATTTAAACGGTAAATATCCTGTTCACAGTCGGCGACAATAGATTGCAACAACAATTCATAGCTTTCAGCCATGCGTTCAATGGTGCTTTTTTCGAACAGACTGGTGGCAAAGTTCCAGACTAGCTCCAGACCGTCAGCTTCTTGCGAGGCTGACAGTTCGAGGTCGAACTTCACCAGATTATCGGCACCCATTATCGATTTGACTTCGGCATCCGGCAATTCAAGCCGCGTTTTTTCGTTGTTCTGCAGCCTGAACATGATCTGGAAAATCGGGGTATGGCTGAGGCTGCGCATAGGGTGAACCGTGTCCACCAACAATTCAAACGGAATATCTTGATTAGCAAAGCCGTTGAGAATATTGTTTTTTGCCACTTTGAGCAGTTCGCTGAAGCTTGCCCTTTCCGGTAACGCGGTACGCAATACCAAGTTATTAACAAAACAACCGATCATCGGCTCTATTTCTGCTCTGATACGTCCGGCAACTGGTGTGCCTATCACAATATCATCTTCGTTACTCCAACGACCTATCAGCAGCGCAAATGAAGTTTCAAGCAGCATGAACAAAGTAACATTCTTGTCGCCAGCCAAGGCTTTTAACTGTCCCAACATATTGGCATCAATGGTGTGCCGCAATTTGCACCCTTCAAAACTTTGCTGCGCCGGACGATTTTTGTCTAGCACCAGTGAATGTACCAGTGGGATATCTTCGAGGTTCTGCTGCCAGTAGTTTAACTGTTCGGTGAATGAATCACTTTCGAAATATTCACGCTGCCAATCGGCATAATCGGCATACTGAATGCTCAAAGTCTGATTGACCACCGAACCTTTTTCTAAAAACTCTTGGTAATACTGGGAAAATTCTTTAACCATCACGTTCATCGACCAACCATCAGCAGCTATTAAATGACTATTGAATAAAATGACATGACTGTGTTTGGATTGCTTAATCACAATTACCCGAAGCTTGTGTGACTGGTTCAAATCAAAACGTACTTTAGATTCACTTAACACCAGTTCGCGGACTTTTACCTGCTGTGTCGCTTCATTAAGCTCGCTGATATCAACAAGTTCTACTTTGGCAGGCTCTGGTTCGGCGATCTGCTGGTAGGCAGCACCGTGAGATTCAACATAGTTGGTCCTGAGTATTTCGTGGCGAGCAATGATCTTGTCCAGCGCTGCCTGCAAAGCTTCGATGCTTAGCAGACCGTCGACACTGAACGCAGTAGAAATATTGTTCTGCACCGAATTATCACCCATATGGTCAAGAAACCAAAGGCGTTGCTGCGAATAAGACAGCCGCAACAGACCATCTCTTGCCACCTTTTTAATGGGTCGCGTTGCCAGTGACTTTGGATTATGGGTGGAAATGAAGCTGACCAGCGCAGGCTTATTTTGTTTGAGTAGGTCAATCAGTTCGTCGCTTGGGTACTCGTCAAACAATACCTCAAACTCACCATTTTCGACGTTCAATTGTACATTCTGGGCGGCGCACATCGCTAATATTTTTTGTAAATTCATTACTATTTCCAATTCTATTAAATTTAAATGACCATTTTTCTGGCGTGAGCAGCTTCTTCCATAACGTAGAGCTCTATCGCTCCCCTGGCAGAATTGATCACCCCATCATTCATTCCGATAGTCGCCGCTCTGATAAATGCGCCACTGTATTGGTTGCCGAAATCAAAGATCCCCCATACGGCTCTTGCCCCAACAATGCCGTCTTGCGGATGACATACAGAAACAGCATCAGGTTTACAATATTCCTGAACCAACCAATCGTTGTCGTCGCCATATTTCTCAATGATTTCCTGCCACTCTTCTGGCGAGCAGTCCTTGCCGATAAAAACATCGAGCCCCTGAAACGAATGCGCTTTCTTAATGACCAAGCTATGCTGCTTTTCCATTAGAAATGGTCTTAACTCAACCTTTTCCGATTGCCAATTGGCCTCCTTACTGTTGAGTTTGGCGCCCCACGGGATGTTTTCAGTAATTAGCTTTCGTTCCTCATCGGTCAATTCAATTTTGTAAAGTGCTTCATGCATTAATGCCAGCAAATTTTTGTTTCCAAGTATCAACCGGTGGGGGCTGTCGGGAAAGACAAGTTTATTTCTTAGACTGCTACTGGTAAGCTGGTAATATAATTTATCCTGACCTTGCATGGTGTCTCCGACCGGGATAAAAAAAGCGTCGACAATCTCCCCGTTCATAAACACATCACCGCCGGGTTTAAATTCAAGGTCGCTCACATCACGGCAAATCGAAAGTTTACCGTTGGGGAAACTGCCTTTTCGTGCCAAACGAAATTGCTCATCGAAAAACAAAATTGCGTCGTCAACGAACTCGTCATTGTCGTGATTTGCACTCATGACCGCCATAACAATGTTGCCTGTGGCTCCTGGACCTTTTATACGCTTGATGCTAGCCACAAGCGCTGTAAACAGGTTTTCCACTATTGGTCGACTTTTAACATTCCACAGGGCTGTCTCGGGAAAAGCTTGAAGTACCCGAAGGAAACTGCCGGCGAGCCAATCGAGTTGCCATCCACCGATAGTCGACCCGGCATTGACTTCCAACAACTTGATCTTCTGTCCAGAAATGATGATATCGTGGCGTATCAACATATCCTTTGGGTCGACTCCCATGTTCAGCATCATCTCACAGATAAACAGCGGTTCGTTAACATAATTCGCCAACGCTTGGGCGTTATTACCGAAAGTTTCCTTGATAACCTTGAGCAACACCTTAGGAAAGAATTCGACGAAACGCGCTATCTCTTTAATCCGTTCACTCGACAAAATCAAAGGCCAACTGGCAAAAGGATATGGGTAGTTCTGCATCGTTCTAAGATCGACCTCTACAACTTTTTTTCTCATAGCCTCACTGTCCGACATCAAATCGAACAATTGGACTTGCAATGACGAGTAAAACCTGTTTTCTGCTGCTGATACTATCACTTTTATTGTTCTCCTTCGGGTCACAGAGATAATTTGTTCTTTTCGCGCTTATCGCTGATATTGTTTAGCACGCTGTTGACCAACAGGTATTCTTCGACCTTGGCTGCAATGTTCTTGATACTGCTGTCCTCAAAGAATGTTTTTATAGATATTTCGACACCGGCTTGGGATTGAACGCGTGACAACAGTTGGGTCGACAGCAGCGAATGCCCGCCGATTTTAAAGAAGTCGTCTGTTATTGATATATCGTCGCGTTTCAATATCTCTTGCCATATCGGTAGCAGGTTTCTTTCCATATGGGTTTGAGGTGCAACTAATTCTCTTTGAGGTTCTAATTCGGCGTCCGACAATTCAAGCAGGGCCCGGGTATCCAATTTACCGTTCGCGGTTCTAGGTAAGCTGTCGATGGCATAGATGGACTGAGGCACCATGTAGTCCGCCAACTTGTTCTTGAGTAACACTTTGATTTGAGACGCCTCAAAAGACTGTCCCTTACTTTGTTCACTAAGGGTTAGGTAGGCCACCAGGTAGTTTTCGTTTTCACCACGTTGCTTGACCACAACTGCGGCGGTATCCACCATCTTGAGGCCGACAATTGCTGATTCGATTTCTCCGAGTTCAACTCTAAACCCGCGGACCTTGATTTGACGGTCATTTCGACCAAGACAGATGACACTACCGTCATCATTGTATCGACCCAAATCTCCGGTCAGATAGATAATATCGCTACTATCGTCCAATACCGGACAAAATGGATTGACGATAAATTTATCTGTGGTTTCCTTCGGATTATCGTGGTACCCCAAAGACAGATGGCGACTGCGAATACCGATTTGTCCCAATTCCCCGATGCCGCATTGTTGCAAGTTTTGATTGAGCACAATTAGCTGACAATCGCCCATCCCTCTACCCACAGGCACATTGCCACTAGAGTGCTGTGTCAAATACTGTGCCGTAACCTCAAAGTATCCCAGTGCACGACAGGTTTCGGTAGAACCATACAAATTGACTACCCGGACATTGTCACTGATACGCAAGATTGTCTTGAGATGGGCTTGGGTGAGTGGCTCTCCGGCGCTAAACAGCAACCGTAACGACATCAGCCGAGTTGTATTGCCCCCCCACAGGAATGAGCCGAGGCTCGGGGTTATATTGAGCACACTGATGCGCATTTCATTAAGCCATTTGGCCAGTTTAACTACATCTTTGATGTCTTCTGGAATATAGAGCCGGGCACCAACACATAAGGGTGTAAACATATCCCGTTGCAGCGGATCGTGCATCAGCCCTGAAAGCATAGCAAAGCGGCATTGTTCAGTAATACTGAAGTGTTCAGCCGTCCATGGCAAATAGTAACTTAATGCACTGTGTCGACCTCTGACCGCCTTAGGTTTACCTTCAGTACCAGAAGTAAAGGCAATGTATGCCAGAGCATCACCGTCAACGTTCTCACTTACAAACTCTGCTGCTTCAGGATAATCCGACAATTGTAACAACAATTGTGACACATTGAATTCTGGGACAAAGTGCTTTTCTTGGTAATCGTTGATAGTGCCAGACACGTCGGTGCCATCGAGGGTGATGAAGGCAACCGGCGAAGCTAGCTCCATCTGAGTGTTTAATTTTTCAATCGGCGTATCGTCGGCCAACATGACAAAGGCTGCACCGGATTTCAACACGGCAAAAGTAGCCAAAACCAAGTAGTGATTACGTTGTGCCATTATACCGACGACATCACCACGACCAATCCCACGCTTTTTCAAATAATGGGCAAAGGCATGGCTGAGTTCATTTAACTGCCGGTAATTCCACTGGACATCACCAAATTTAACTGCCAAGCGATCACCATAGGTCTCAGCAGACTGTTCAAACAGGTAGTGAACCGAACCGGCCCAGTGCTCGTGACCGGCTTTGGTTAACAGGCGTGGATCAGGCAACAGATTGACCTGAGAAAGCGTGCTAACCGGTTGTCCATGGAGATCATCATGCCATACCAACGAATAACTGCCACAGGGTTTAGTGCTATCTTCAGCCACTTTGCACAGCAGACAGACCAACTGATCAAGCATTAAGCCGACATATTTGCCGCCATAAACCTCTTTGTTGTAATTACAAGTGATGGACATTCCATTATCGGTATCGGTGACATACAAAGTGATATCGAATTTACCTTCAATAGCAGGGGCAAAATCAACCTCGATATCAACACAATGACCGCTCAACTTCAACGGAGGCAGACTCAACACATTGAGCAACACCTGGAACAAAGGAGTAGATGCATCCCTTTGGACATCAATGGTTTCTAATATTTTTTGAAACGGTAGTTCTTGATGAGACAACGCCCCGGCCAAACTTCTGGACTGCTCGATGATGCATTGATCAAAAGATTCGGACATATCCAGCTGACATCTGACCGGCAGATTGTTGATAAATACTCCAAGGATATTTTCAACACCGGCAAGATTTCGACCTGTAATTGGAACACCAATATTCAAATCCGACTCACCGCTAAGTCGCGATAGCACATTGGCAAGAGCACTGTGAACGACGTTAAACAAACTGACTTTATGTTTATGTGCGAGTTTCAGTAGTTTTTTACGGGTATCAGAATCAACCGCATTAGCCAGTTTGATTTCACCTGGATCTGCAGCAGGATTGGCTGCAGGAGAAAATGGCAACTGTAAAACCTGATTACAGCCGAACAAGTATTGTGCCCAAAATTCTCTTTGCTCTTCTGCCAAAGGCGTATTGAGGAATTCCTGCTGCCACAACACGAAGTCATGATATCCCAATGCCTGTTCGCAGATATCCAACGCTTTATCGTCAGCAATGTCATCATAGACCTGCATAAACTCATTGAAGAACGTATTGATTGACCAACCATCAGAAATAAGATGGTGGAAATTGACAAACAGTCGCCATTGGGTGTCTGACAGTTTGGCTATTAATACCGCGAACAATGCATCTCTATTTAGATCAAAACAACGGGTGCCGAACTCGCTGGCTTTCGCGGTATAAGTCTTGTCCCTGACATCTTCAGCACTATTGCTTAGGTCTAGAACTTCCAGCTTCGGTTTCAAGCTTTCATCAAAAAACTGCATCGGCAGTCCATCATTACCAACAGAGACCCTGGTTTTAAGGATCGGATGTTTGGCAACTAAAAACGTCAACACTTCACAAGCGATGTTGACACTGAATTTGCCGTGAACTCTCACCCCGCCGGTAATATTATGCTTATTAGTTTGGCCTTCTAGTTGCTCGACGAACCATAACAAATGCTGTGTGAACGACAAAGGAACTGGACCTTGATGACCAGATTTTTGCAGTGGTAACAATACGCTGGATTTACTGGTCGCTTGCGCATTACTTAACGCCCGCACCGCAAGACTGCATACCGTAGGACACTGGAAAATATCGATGATCGCAATAGACAAGCTGTGCTGGGTGCCAGCCATATGGATCAATTTCGAGGAAAGTAAAGAATTACCGCCGATTTCAAAAAAGTTCGCTTCTGTACTGATCTCGGCAGCATTCAGATGCAAGAGCTCCGCCCATATGTCCACCAACGCCTGCTCTGTATCGTTCTGGGGAGCAACGTATTGACCCTGCAATACGGCGTAGTCGGGTTTTGGCAAGGCCCTGCGGTCCACTTTGCCGTTAAGAGTCGTCGGCCATTGCTCGATAACGACAAATGCCGAAGGGACCATGTGATTGGGCAGCACAGTGCCGATGGATTGCCTGACTTGCCGCACCAGGGTCTGCTCGTCACTACCGGCATCCTCCGGAACCATATAAGCGACCAGAGATTTTTCGCCTTTTGAGTCTTCAAACAACATGACCAGCGAAGAGTCCACGCCGTCGCAAGCAGTGATTTGGCTCATGACCTCTCCGAGTTCCACCCTGAAACCTCGGATTTTGATCTGATCGTCTATCCTGCCGACAAATTGAATATTGCTATCAGGCAAGCGACGCACCAGATCACCAGTGCGATACAATCGGTCTTCAGGAGAATTGCCAAAGGGGTTGACGATAAACCGCTCTGCAGTCATCGCTGAATTATTGATATAGCCCCGCGCCAAACCATCACCACCGACATAGAGCTCTCCCGTCACGCCAACCGGACACAATTCCATATTTTTGCTTAGTATCAGTGTTTTGGTATTGGCCACAGGCTTGCCGATAGGCGTAAAGTTTATGCCTTCATCCATATGGTTATTTGGCACGTTGTACAATGTACAACAAACGGTCGTCTCCGATGGGCCGTATCCGTTGACAACCTGCAAGCCCTCGATATGTTTTTGCAAACTAACCAATACCGACTCAACAATTGGCTCGACCCCGACAAGCAACAGTTTAAGGCTTGATTTAACCTCTCTGGCGCGGATTTTAGCGGCAAATCCGAGCAGATAAAATGCCGGTAAATAGGCACTGTGAATCTGGTGTTCTTGCATCCAGTGGAACATCAACTCTCTATCGAGTCTGATCTGTTCCGGCACGACATGCAAAGTGGCACCACTGCACAAAGCACTCATGATTTCATAGACTGATACGTCGAAACTGATGTTGGTCCACACACTACAATTGTCGCCAACGCCGATTTTGACCCTGGTCTGCATATCGGTCAGTAGATTGATCAAAGAGCGATGCAGACATCCCACACCTTTAGGCTGTCCGGTAGAGCCAGAGGTGTATATAACGTAAGCCAAAGAGTCAGAATCTTGTCCTTCTGCCCGTTCAAGTCGACTATCGGAATAGTCCTGCAACTGTCTGTTGAAACTTTCGGAATCGAGTTCAATTAAACTGACTCCTTGAGGGATTTGCAACCCATCGGTCAGCCCACTCATCGTCACCAGATGTTGTAAACCACTGTTTTCGAGCATATATTCCAGCCGTCTTACAGGGTAGTTGGCATCGAGTGGAACATAGGCACCACCGGCTTTGAGTATGGCCAACATAGCCACGACCATGTGCGCCGAGCGTGTTGTACAGATCCCCACAACGGAGTCAGTTGTCACCCCTGCGCTTCTTAGATAATGTGCCCATTGATTAGATAATTTATCCAGCTCCCGGTAGCTGTACTTTTCATTTTCATAAACCAGGGCTATACCATCTTGAGCATTGTGAACACAGGCTTCAAACAACTCATGGATCAACATCTCATTCTGATATTCGGTGCCAGTGACATTGCATTGCTTGACCAGATATTCAACCTCGTCGGGCAACAACATCGGCAACTCAGACAGCAATCCATCTGGATTACGCACAACCGACAACAACAGTTCGTGGAAATGATCACTCAGGGTCTGTACATGATGCTGGGTAAACAACGATGTGTCATATACCCAAGACATGAAAATGCCATCGTCATTGATCTTCGTCGAAATGTCCAAATCAAACTTCGCCATCACATCGCAACAGGGTAACGCGCTAATCTGCACCCCAGGCAGACTCAATTCCGAAAAGTCGTTGGTATCCATACTAAAAGTAATTTGGAACAACGGTGAATGCTGGGTGGTGCGAGGAGGTTTCAAATTTTCCACCAACAACTCAAAAGGCACATCCTGATTTGCCTGCGCGGCCAGATTGACCTCTCTAACGTGTTTGAGAAAAGCCGGAAAACTTTGGTAGTCGGTATCGACCCGTAGCACAAGGGTATTAACAAAAAAACCGACCAAGGGTACCAATTCAGCCTGAATTCGGTTGGCCGTCGGTGTGCCGATGACAACGTCCTGGCTGTTGCTATGGCGTGAAATTACCAGGCATAGCACCGCGTGCAACAACATAAATGGGGTAACGTCATGTTTTGCGGCTACTTCCATCAGATGTTCGGTGAAGGCGCTGTCGACATGCCCGGTGACTACTTTGCCACGGAACAACTTTTTTTCAGGGCGAGCATGATCAAGCGGCAAGCTGTGTACTATTGGCGCATCTTCGAGTTGTTTGATCCAGTAACACAACTGACCGTCCAATAACTCTCCTTGCAATGAATGCTGCTGCCAATGGACATAGTCGGAATACTGGATCTCGAGCGGGGGCAATGGATCTACTGCATCTTCTAGGGCCGCTTCGTACAGCGCGGTAAACTCCTTGAGCATAATATTGGCAGACCAGCCATCCGAAGCAATATGGTGCATATTGAACAACAGGATCCCCTGCTGGTCATGGCCAGTACAAGACAAATGAATATAGCCTACCCGAATCATCAAATCCTTTGATAAATCGAAGGGTTTTTTCGCATGATACAGAATTAATTCATTGGCGGTATCATGCCGGGACTCAGTGTCAAGTTGACGCAAATCGAAATAATCAAAGGCAAAATTGAACTCATCTCTGATGATTTGTACGCCAGCGCCGTCATGCTCGGCAAATACCGTACGCAGTGGCTGATGGCGCTTAACTATGTTGGTCACAGCCTGTTCCACAGCCTCCAGGTTCAGCCCCCCGTCCACCCTAAATGCTGCAGGCATATTATAATGTACGCTACTGCCTTCCATCTGATCAATAAACCATAAAGGATGCTGAGCATAGGACAACGCCATTTTGTCAGATTGAACATTGAGTCTGCAAACGGCCGGACGAATCGGGAGTTCGTTTCCTTTATCTACCAGCGCGGCCAAACGCCGAATATTTTGCGCGGTGAAAATGGTTTCAACCGGCAATTCGCAAGCCATTTGGGTACGTATTTCGGCAATCATCCGCATCGCCAGCAAAGAGTGACCTCCGAGGGTGAAAAAATTGGCAGTAACACTTATTCGTTTCGCATCCAGTTCCAATATCTTCGCCCAAATCTCACTGAGCAATTTTTCACTGGCGGTTTCAGGCTGAACGTAATGGCCCTGCATGTCGGTCCCATCAGGCGCAGGCAAAGCTTTTTTGTCAATTTTGCCATTTAGTGACAACGGCCATTCGGTGATCAGCACAAAAGCCGAAGGCACCATATACTGCGGCATACTCTGATGCAAAGCGTCTTTTAGGTTTTTGACAAATTCGGCTTCATCCTCGTCGCCGACCATTTCAACGTAAGCAACCAATCGCTTAGAGCCTGATTCATCGTCCCTTGCGACCACTATACTGGCAGCCACATTTGCACAATTTCCTAAATGGTGTTCCACTTCTTTAAGTTCGATACGGAAACCACGGATTTTGACCTGATCGTCTATCCGACCAATATAGGCCAAGTTACCGTCAGGCATGTAACGCACCAAATCCCCGGTTTTGTATAAACGACCATCATCGTTGTCAGAAAATGAATTTTTAATAAAAACGCTTGAGTTGAGGTCGGGCCGATTGAGATACCCACGAGACAAACCATCGCCACCCAGATACAACTCTCCGACGACACCCATCGGCAGCAATTCTCGCGCTTCGTTTAATATATAGGCTTGAGTATTGGTGATAGGTCTACCAATCAAAACCGAACCTTGGACCATATCGTCCATAGCCATGACGGTTGAATAAGTAGTATCTTCTGACGGCCCGTACAAGTTGACTACTCTGTCTAGAGATAGCAATTGGTGGAGGTCGTTCACCAACGACTGACGCAATGCTTCTCCGGCCAAATTGATAGTTTTTACTGAACTAGGTATACGATTTTCCTTGAGTACAACAGACACACCGGAAGGTACACTGTTGATCATCGTGATACCTTTGTCTTCATAGTTGTGTTCAACCAACAGCAGAATATTTTCGACGATTAAACAGCTGCCACCGCAACTGAGTGGCGCAAACAATTCAAATACCGACAGGTCGAAGTTCAGTGAAGTACAGGCTAACACACATTGCATTTCCTGTGCGCTGAAGTAATCGATTGCCCAGCTCAACATGGCAACCGCGTTTCTGTGTTCTATCATCACCCCTTTGGGCTTACCTGTAGAGCCAGAGGTATAAATCACATAAGCCAGCTTGTTTGGTTGTTGAGCTTCAGCCAGTTCTAAATCACTTTCTGGAAATCGTCCTAGTAATTCTTTAAATGCCGGATCGTCCAGTTCAACAAAGGAAAGGTCTGTTGATCGTTTGAACTTCCCGACCAACTCACTCTGGGTCAAAACCCATTTAATCGAGGTATCCTCGGTAATGTAATCTAAGCGGTTTTGCGGATAATTGGGATCGAGCGATACATAGGCCCCACCGACTTTCAAAACAGCCAAGATCCCCACCAGCATATCCAACGAGCGTTCCACGCAAATGCCAACAAACTCCTCGACCCCGATCCCTTGTTCCCTCAAGTACTGCGCCAATCTATTGGCAGCACAATTGAGTTGATGGTAGGTCATCGAATCTTGCTCGAACATTACGGCAATTCTGTCCGGCGTTTTTATCGCCTGAGCTTCGAAAAGCTGATGCATCAAATGGTTCTTGTTGTAGTCGGCCTGCGTATCGTTAAGTGACTGACATAGTATCTTGGCTTCATCTGAGGGAATTAGCTCCAACTCTGCAATGGGCCTTTGCTGTTGCTCTGGACAGGTCAACAAACCAAGAATGTGTTCAAAACGTTTTGCTAGTAAGTGAATTTCGTCCTCACAAAAATAGCCGTGGTTGTAATCCAGCTGCAGCTCTATATCTTCGGCACCGCCATCCCATATGGTCACAGTAAGTGGAACTTTTATACGGTTTTGCGTATGGTAGACTACTTCAGCATGATGGCTATCGAACGACAGCCCACTGTAATCGAGCTTCAAGAAATTGAAACTTACATCGTACATTGCATTATGTTCACCAGTTAATCCCAGTGATTGCATCAAGTGGCCGATAGGAAAGCCTTGGTGACGAAAACTGGCCCTTTGCAGTCTGGTAATTTGTTTAACCAAACTGATACAGCTTTGCGACTTATCAACATCGACGATCAGCGGACTAACGCTGGTGAACACCCCAATCATTTTTTTTTGCGCATGGTTTTTACGGTTATGAAACGGTGTACCAAACGATATTTGGTCCCGGCTATGTGCCTTGGTAAAATATATTGCCAGCATCGCCAAAAACAACTGTGACACCCCGGTTCCCATGGATTCGGCAGCGTTGCCATAGTCATTATAAACGCTTCTAGATATTGCAACGCGATAACGCGTGCTGCGCGGCCCATCAATCTCCGAAAGGTAATGTCCTGTTAAAATTTTATTAGGGACGTTGGCACAGTGGTCAAGCCAAAACTCTTTATCCAAGGCATACCGCTTTGATTCGACGTATTCTTGATTTTGACGACATATTTCTTGCCAACTGCCAAGTTTGGTCGGTTCACCTTCAACTTCGTTGTAGTAATCGGCAAGCTTATGTGCCCAATTGGAGAAGCCCCAGCCATCCATTGCCAAGTGATGACTCAAGCCAACATACCAACATTCGGTCGCGGAGATTTTCACTAATGTAGCTTTGGTTAACTCGCTATCATAGTATGGGATTGGCGTATTAAATAGCTCATCCATCCAATCATAAGCGGCTTTTTGTGGATCTAATCTGTCGCTGAAATCAAGCAGTGGTAATTCAATAGTACGGTCCGAACTGACATATTGCTTAACCTCATGCTCTTGATGGACAATTCGGATCCCAAACGCTTCATGATTTAATACCACCTCACGATGGGCATGCCGTATTCTTCCAATCTCCAGAGTCCCACAGCGGACAAATCCGCCAATATTATATAGTGGACTACCAGCATGATGCAATTGGTCAAAATAGATGTCTTTTTGTGATATAGACAGATCGAATAAGGCTTTGTTAATAGTCATTTTTAGCTCTCAAATCCTTGTCAAACAGCTTCCTGCTGCTTAATTTTGCTGCTGACGACTGTGCGACTCAATGTTCGTTGGGCGATGAGTTTTTTGTCGATTATGCAATCAATCAACTGACCATTTTCCATAACCAATATTTTGTCGGCAACATTGAAATAACGATCGTCATGACTGATAACAACCACTGCCTTACCCTTGTTCTTTAATTGAGCTAATACGTTGTTATAGAAAAATTCTTTAAAGATTGGATCTTGGTCTGCCGCCCATTCGTCAAACAGATAAAACTCTTTATCTTCAAGAAAGGCGACCAGCAACGCCAGTCTTCTTTTCTGCCCGTCGGATAGCTTGATTGTTGAGAACTTGCCATCGACAATAGAGACTTTGGTATCTAGGCCGAGCTCACGCAGATACCGATGCATATCTTCTTTTTGCTCTTCGTGACTACCATCAAGCAAACGGTCAAAAAGATAGTAGTCTGAATAAATTGAAGAAATGACTTGGCGACAGCTTTTCAGATTGGAATCGTCGACTACAGTTTCGCCATACTTGATTTGACCTTCGTTAGGTAAATGGTGAAGTGAAAGCATCTTACTTAATGTCGATTTACCAGAGCCGTTACCACCGACAATAAAGGCAATACTACCCTTTTCAATAGTGAAATTCACCGGACCAACTTTAAAACCGGGCGCCCCATCCCCTCGGTTGTACTGGTAACAAACATCGGAAAACTGGATCCGATTCCAAGGTTCAAGCTTGGTCACTTCCTGATTTATCTCCTCCGGTGGGATCTCTGCAAAAATGCGGTTGACTTTATTCAGAGAGATCCGAGCAATAACCAGCTGGGGAATAGTATTGATCACAATAGAAACCGGCCCCGTGATATACAACAACGCCATCACCACACCAACCAGTTGTTCATTACTGATGGACTCATAATTTACAAAAATAAAAGTCACGATCCCTATGACAAAAAAGCTGATCATATCGCCATAGTTGGCAGCAGTACGTACAATGGTATTACCGGTCTTATCGGCTTTGCGCACGGCAAACTCGTTATTCATCAACACATCTTTGACGTAAACCTTGCTTTTAACGTCATTCAACTTCAACTCTTTGGCACCATAAATCAAACCACGAATAGATTCCTGAAGCTCATCCACTTTTTTTCGCGAATGTTCAAAGTACCAATTACTCACCATGATCGGTAGCTGGTAAGTGACAATGCCGAAAAGTAGCGCCCCTATGACGAACCAGAATACATTGTAGTTTAGATATAGTAAAAAGCCCAACAAACCGATAATAGTTACAGAATTAATCAGTACATCGGGGATCAATCTTGCTCCCATAACAATACGTGCAACATCGGTCGTAATGGTCGCAATCAATTTCGACGACCCCATTCTTTCCAGCACGTCGATTGGTGCTGCCATGATTCGCTCGTAGAGCTGAATACGTATTTTGGTGGTCAAATCGATAGATACCCGGGTTAATATCACCTGAGAAAGTGTCCTGGTGACTAAGATAAAGATACAGACAAACATAAACAAAGCCGCCATTTTGTAGTTGATCACTTCAAATGACAATACTGTTCTTACACTAAGCTCGGATTCCACAATAGTACTGGAATCAACGGTGATAGCACTTAAAACAATGGGGATTAAAACAGCATAACTGATCCCCGACAGCGCACCCAGTACTATCGAAAGTAGTACTTTATTTGGAGCCTGCTTGCTGAATGCATCAAAAAGCTTCATCTGATTACCCCTGTTAACTACTTGTTTGTGGTCGATTTATTATCCTGGCTAATCAGTAATAGTTTATTATTGATTCGTGCTTCGTTGACATTGTGGTAGCGCCCTTGAGAAAACAATTCAACCATATCATCATAATGTTGACTAAACACATTCCCCGATTGTCCAGTTGAGTTCATGTAAAAATGCTCGACTCCTTGATCGCCGATTCGCATGATCTGCCTGAATCCGGCGCCAAAAGTCTGTTCATATCCTTCAGCATCCCTAAATACAGACGACGATACATTGACTGTATTTGGCCCGCCGGCGGCAGCAACTCTACGCTCAAAAATCTTTTTGAACAAATTGATACGGCTAAACGGGTTGTGGGCGTATACACCGGTATTTATTTCCCCCCAAGCCCAATCGTTCATATCAGCTCCCGCCAGCTTACTCAGCTCCTTGATGGCGTCGTTTAACGCTTGACGGACTACCATCGAACAATCCTCTACCAGTATGGAATTGTTATTTTCACACCAGAATGCACTGCCTGGGGTTAGCGCCGCTAAAATCTGGTCATACGTGGTGTTCAAATATATTCGTCTGAGCAGACCCGAATCTGCTACACGGCCATAATCGGCCTTAAATGCATCCTTATATATTGCAATCCTCAGGTGCCTGGTCCAACTGTAAAAAATAGAGGCCGCTATACTGTCGGCTGCCATATCTCCATCCCAATTTTTAATGAACTGCAGAGCTTCGTGTTGTTGCTCCGTCTCCATAGGCATAGTCTTGAGCAGGTCAAGCAGCCTTTTGGCACCGAGGCTCAAAGTATCCGTCTGCATTGTCTTAACGTAATCCAATGAAATTTTTCTGCCAGCTGCAATTTCCTTGGACAGCATCTGCTCGATTCGATTGGCTCTCGCAGGAGGCGCCCAATCATCGGAAATATGGAAGGGGTAGTCATCGCCAACAAGTTTGTTGTTCGCCGAAACGATAAAACCTTCGGGAGGATTGTAACTTTGTGGCCACTGCTCAAACGGTACATAACCACGCCAGAAATAATCACTACTACCGCCATGAACCGGCATATTACCGCGGCCTTTTTCTCGAATCGGAATTTTACCGGCTCCTAGATAGCCGATATTACCGCGCACATCGATGTATAAAAAATTCAAGTTAGGTGCCACGTAATGGCTCAAAGCCGACTTGAAAGAGCCCCAATCACTGACATAATTGAGCTTTAAGAAAGCTTCGTAACTGGTGTCTTTATCATCAAGTGCAGTCCATCGTAAGGAAATCGGTTGATCAGACAATCCGAATGCGTCACTGATCACCGGTCCTCTAACGGTTTCCCTTATCCTTATTTCAACCGGTTTTACCGCTTCTCTTAGCACTACGGGGAATTCGGGGCGAACCTTGATATACTCTTTTCGGGTTTTGAACTCCAGCCACTGCCCATTGTTGAGATATTGCTTGGGATTGTTAAGCTTGACTTGCTCGAAATACAAATCCTGTACATCAGCCATCAGGTTGGTTCCACCCCAAGCTACTTTCTGGTTACGCCCGAAAATAATCACCGGCAAACCAACCAATGTCATGCCGACGGCATTAATTCTTTCTCCTGTTAGACTGGCCATATACCACAAAGAAGGGATTTGAAGCCCCAGGTGGGGATCGTTGCCTAACAATGCCTGACCGTTGTCAGTCAACTTCCCAGACACCACCCAGGCATTACTCCCCACATATGGACTACCAACAATAAAATGCTGTTTCAGCACATCGTGCAGTTGCGATATTGCGGCAAAGTTTTTCACCGTACTATTGCCAGATTGGGCAACGTTTAGCGTACTATCTTGAGAATAGTTGGCAAAAAACTCGGACAATTGATCGTCGTTCAAATAGGATTTGGCCATAAATCGAGAGAGTTCGCTCCACATGCTGTCGGAAAGGTGTAGCGCGAACACCTTGCTCCAAGCAAGCGAATCAATTGGTGTCCAAGGTTCGGGAGTAATGTCGAAAATATAGAATTCCGGTGGCAGTCCGTCGGTTTTTTCCAACCAGCTATTAATCCCGGCACTGTATGCAATGAGGGACGACTTGGCTTGAGGAGACAAGGACGCCCAGGCAGATTTAGCCGCGTCATATAAACCCAGAGTACGCATTTGTGCATCAACTGAAACGGAGGAAGCACCGAAAAGCTCACTTAAACGACCCTGTGCAATTCTTCGCTGCAGTTCCAGTTGCCATAGACGATCTTGAGCATGCGCCAGACCCATCCCAAAAAAGACTAGATCATCCTTTGGCGCTTTAATATAAACCGTACCGTTGTCATCCCGTTCAATACTTATATTTTCCTGAATACCAGAGACCTGTAGCTCGCCTTTAACCTGAGGAATACCAAAATTTTCGTTAAAGAAAAAATAGGCTGAAACGGCCAGGGAAGGCAAAATGATTAATGCCAAAAGCCTTAAAACTAAAGTTTTCATATTCTAAGTAGAGCTCCATTTGCTACCAATTACTTTTAACATTCAAGTATAAGGGTCATTAAATCTTTACTGTTCACACTTCAACCAACCAACTTTGGCATCTATATGAGGCAGTAGGCGAAGGATAGTGTACTTGCATAATTCCGAGCCTATTTATCATATCTTATAGCTATTGAGCGGTAATCCTTTAGCCTGAAAAATCAGTTCTCTATGGGATGGCAATACTTGTAAAAGAACCAGCAACATCGCCATTCCCTGCCCTTAAATTACGTTTACACTGTATGGCCCGGATACTATTTCTTTCAGGCCTACTCTCGAATCTTCTCACTATCATAGCCTCGACCAGCGATAACATGCTCTGCATTAGACAACTGTTCCAGTAATTCTCTGGCTGCTTTACAGTCGTGCACCTTGTCACCCGTGATCATAAAAATCTATTGGTAGACTAGAACTATCAACAGCCATATGAATTCTCGTCGTGTTACCCCCACGACTTTCCTATAGCGTCTTTCTCTGAAGATAGAGCCTATATTGCGTGCTAATGACCTCTATCATCGTTCCAAAGACAAACGACTCGGATACAGGATGCCTTTAAAAGAACTTCTGTGTCTAGTTAGTCTTAAACGCGGCCAGTTTTCATCATCACTCGAATTAGCTTTGACAACTATTTATCTGTTAATCATCTTTTTGGAGTGGCAGGTTGTCCCGGTTCGTTTTTGGCGAATGTAATGGCACCAGCCCATCTTATTGTCAAATTAACACCAACCCTTAAAATTAAGAGTCTCACACCCTGAATCAGACAAAAATAGCTAAGAAATTCTTTTCATAGTTTGAAACATTAGAGCATTTTTTTAAGCTGATCGCTAGCCTTACGTTCAATTGTGGGGTAAACCAAATTCCCAACAATCAGGGTAACAGATAATAATAGCGGGTCGCCAGCCCTGGAGTCGCAACCAGTCGTCAATCTTTGTACCGTTCAGCACTTCATAAACTGACTTGGCCTTATGCTTTCTCCATCGACGTTTCACTAGGCTGTACAAGGCCCGGAACTACTCTGGTTGACGCCTTTGCGTTCATATAAAGATTGGAGCGTAAGGTGAAGTTGAAGCCCTCATGGGCACAGGATTGCCCGAGACGATTATTCAGCAACCCTGTCTAGCAGCATTGTGACTTGCTCCTACGGTCAGCAGTCAGAAGCTGCCCAATAACTCCTGAAACTGATGGGAGCAGCTTTTAGCGGATGCTTTGTTTAGTACTAGCGCTACTTCGCCGATGCGGGGCCAAGTCGCCCTCTCGCATAAAAGAACGGAAAAATAAACTGAGCAAAAATCGGATTAAACGCGAGAAGTCGTCTCATGCATGAGACATGATAACATAAGCTGAACGACAATCGGATTTACGCGAAAAGCAGTCTCACGCATGAGACAGGGTAATATAAGCTGAGCGGCGACCCAGCCACGCGCGTGAAGCAAGCCCTTACCTGTGGTTCTAGGGAAAATCGCCATCGAAAATTAAGTTTCTGGCAGAATAGCGCGAGTTTTTATATTCCCGACCTTACTCCAACCCCTCAGTTAATCCTTGCATGCATCCGAATGCGTGAACTAAAGGACGAGCCAATGGACACCAGATGCCAACAATCCCAGCGACGAGAGCAGGAAAGAACCTTTCCCTCCTATTGATGCGTGCCCGGCTAGAGACCTAACTTAATTTCTGCCCAGCCATCGAAGTCGACCTGCTGAATTTTTGAGTTCAAGAACCTGGTATACGGGTCGCTAGTACTAGCTGCGAGGAGCACGGTGCCGACCTATTAATTGCCTTGCCCCTGCAAATGCTGCGATATTCTTTTCGCATACAACTCCAATTGTATAACCACCACTGCGGTACACTTGTTCGAACATCTGATTCCGTGGATGCTGACTCGCTTAAGGGTGCTCAGCATTCCCTGAGCCGGTCCTGCAAATGTTTCAGGGGCGCAGCCTGCTGCCTCCAGAATGAACCTGGACAATCACGGCTTGGTTCATGGAGGCGGCATTTGCGTGTACACCCTAACAGGCATCTGCGCGGATAACCGCAGGGCTGGTGTGTATTATTCGCTACTACCCTAGTCTAATTTAATCAGGCAAGCGCCTGTGTTGAGAGCTCAAACCAAACCAAGTGACTTACACCTTCGACAAGCATCGTCCCGATAGATAAACTCAACAGCGCCTGAGCCCTCTGGATTAACTCGACGACATTGTCCGGATAGCTCTGTCACTGCGCGTCCACAGACAGCGTTATCAAGGTATATTCTCCCTTGATAGTTCCATACGCCCGGTGAGAGGCCGGATTCAGCCACAGGAAGATTGGGTCGCCAGGCTTTTGGCGTAACTGCAAGCGCGAATATCGAGCTCTACGGAACGGTTTGCCTTGCTCGCAATACTTGGGTAAACTAAAAACAGATTTATGTATTAACGACAATTTCTTTGAAAAGTTTACCGCTTAGCTTGAGTGTAATGAAGCGTAATATGAAGTTTGAAATGCTGAGACGATATAGATGGGGATTGCTGACAGCTTAGTTGGGGAAGTTCTTGCATTTAATTTCCTACCCCAGTTCAAACCATATTGATAAGGAAGGATGTACGCAGAAAGTTTAAAAGGCGCAATAAACGTGATGAACATTGGGTATACTATACCTTAGATACCTGATGACTGGCTTAGGTTTAAGTCCACAAAGAAAACTAGGACTTGAACAGTGGAATTAATTAGGGTCGGCAACATATCTGCCATAAAACCGTATGTAGAGCTGCCGCCTAATAAATCATTTGTGTTGTGCTAATAAATGGGGATGCGGTCATTTAGAGTAAAAATGAGCGAAAACATTGATAAGTTGAAGACCTTGGTGGAGTTGAACCAGTCCACTGCCGCCAGGAACATTTTTTGTATTCATCCTGCCGGTGGTGGAGTGAGCTATTATGAGGGCATAGCCAAAGAACTTAGCGATGTTGCGAAAGTCTATGCCTTGGACGATCCGGTAATTTACGATGATTTTGATTATCGTTCATTGCCTGAATTGGCGGAGTACCACCTGGAAACTATTCAAGAGGTTCAGGAATCTGGTCGGTATACTCTATTTGGATATTGCTCCGGTGGACCTTTGGCTTATGAAATTGCTAAGCAATTGATCTTAGAGGGGAAAGAGGTAGAGCGTGTAGTGATGTTTGGGTCTAAAATCGTGACCGGTTTTGATTCGACAGTCCCGGAAAAATACCTGTTCCTCCGTGACTATTTGGGTGCCCGCTTCGGTCTTCAATTGACCTCGTTGGATTGGCCTTCATTTGAATCGCGAGGCATACCCAAGGTATCAAAGGCGATTGTCGATTTATTGGTAGAGCAGAAGGTTGAAGGTATCAGTAACAATATACATTGGGTCGACCGCAGCATTCAGGCTCTGGTAATGATGCGCGAAGCGCAGAAACGTTATCGGGCAGGTAATTCATCGATGGATATCGACTTATATCAATGGAATTACGCAGACTCGGAAGCAGCAGCGAAAACCGCACCTTGGTGCGATTGGGAGCGATTGACAACCGGACGTTTGAATATGTTCAGACCACCGAAAAAAGTGGAAGATCATCTGGATATTATGTTTGTTCCCTATTTAGCGGAAACGGTCAAAAAGGTAAAGGCGTATAGTTTGGCCTGTAGCTAAGGCTTGTTGGTCTTTTGTGATTGATGATTAATCAACATTAAAGGCTGGTATAGTTTCTTACGCTAGAAACAACATAAAAGATAAATACGGAGCAAAGCTTATTCGATTTATGATGGACGCAAGCCGCCTCTATGACAAATCGGAGCACAGAAATACTTTTAAAGGCATCCTGTATCGGATGTTAGTGGGTTATCCTTGATTTGATGTACCAGAAACTTTTGGAGATTGGAGTGCTATCTACAGGCGGGTTGACTTGTGATCTAAGAAAGGCATCCTCATGCAGCGACTTACAAAGTCTAGGCTATTAGCTGATTTAGAATGGAAATTTATATACGATAAAATGTTATAACGCATAAGCACGCAACGTAGGGTCGCTCTTCAGAGAAAGAATTGAGGAAAAGTCAGGGCGGTAACAATACGTAAATTCAAATGGCTGCTAATGTAGGCTGGTTAGCTTATGAACAAAATAAGATTGACAGGACATAGTTGCTTTCCGGAAATTAACTCTTTTAACCTTGCTCCACTGATAATGATATGAGTATTAATTTATGGACGTAATGAAAACAAAAAAGCAGACCAAACTCTTCAGTGCCAGAAATATCGGAGTGGTAGCTTTTGTTATAGTAACATTTACATTTTATGTCAGCAGCTATTCGAACGCAGACAATCAATCGATAGAGCGAGACAAACTGCAGTATGCAAAAGTAAATTTTGGTTCTATGGATGTTTCCATTGAGGGCTTTGGCAATCTGCGTTCAAAAAATCAGGCATTAATCACCACACCAAGTGTCGCGACGGTAGAGGAGATAGTGCTTAAACCTGGAGCGGTGGTTACTCCGGAGAGTGTGATCCTCAGACTAAGTAATCCAGAATTGGAAGTAGAATTAATGAATGCCGAGCTGGAATTGATTCGTCAAAGTGCAAGCCTGCGCCTGCTTGAACTCAATCACGAGCGAGAACTTATCAACGAAGAAGAGCAGCTGTATGAATTCGAAGCACAACTAGAGGCGACCCAGTTCAAACTCGAAGCAGAGGGCGAGTTAGTCGGCGACGGTATCGTTCCGAAGCTGACCTATATGGAAACCCAGCTTAAAGAAAAGCAGATGACAAAACGCTTGAAGTTGAAAGGCAAACGCTTCGAACAATTGAAGCTGGTTAATGCCGAGACGGTAAATATTCAGCGAGAACTTATTAATCAGCAACAAGGTGAATACGATGCTGTTAAGCGTCGTCACAGCATGTTGACGGTCAAGGCTAATATGCATGGGGTGCTGCAGGAGCTGCCGGTGGAGCTTGGTCAGAGCCTGACAGCTGGCCAGCCATTGGCTTTGATTGGCGGCGTAGACGAATTTGTTGCGCTGGTCAAGGTTCCACAGTCCAGAGTGGGGAGCATTGAAGTCGGTCAGAGAGCCGTCGTCGATACCCGTAGAGACATGGTCCAAGCCGAGGTTGCACGCATCAATCCGTCAGTAGAAGACGGCGCTGTTACAGTTGAGTTAGTATTGCTTGGTAAGTTGCCACAAAGTACACGTCCGGGGCTAAACGTAGACGCCGAAATTTTCATCAACCAACTTGAAAACATTAGCTACGTCAAGCGACCGGCCAACGTCAGGGCCAATTCATCGGCAACGATTTTCAAATTGTCTGAAGATGGAAAATCGGCTTCCACCGAGACCGTCGTTTTCGGCGCAGAGTCCGGCCGCAATTTACAGGTGGTCTCAGGCGCAGTAGCCAACGAAACAATCATTTTAACCGATTTGTCGAAATACGACGGAGTTTCTAAGCTACAAATTAAAAACTAGACTTAAAAACAACAGGACTAAGAAAACCATGAGTAATGTAAAAATTCGATTAGAAGAAATAACAAAGGTATTTGTTGGTGTAGAGATGGATACGCATGCCCTAAAGGGAGTCAACCTGTCCATTTATGATGGTGATTATATTTCCATATCTGGTCAGTCAGGTTGCGGCAAATCAACTTTGTTGTCTATTCTCGGTTTGTTGGATATGCCCACAAGTGGAAAGTACTTTATTGAAGATCATGATGTTAGCCAGCTTACGCTCACACAAAGCGCCGAGATCCGAAATCAAAAAATCGGCTTCATCTTCCAGCAGTTTAATCTCATTGATGAACTCAGCGTGTTCGATAACATTGCACTGCCGCTAAACTACTCTAAGACTTCCTACAGCCAGACACAAATTGCCGAACGGGTTCAGTTTTGTCTCGACAAGGTTGAAATGAGTCATCGTGCCAAACACAAGCCCAACCAACTGTCCGGTGGTCAGCAACAACGTATCGCCATTGCCCGAGCCCTAGTGGCCAACCCAGCTATCTTGTTAGTCGACGAGCCTACCGGTAACCTCGACTCGAAAAACGGTGATGTAGTCATGGAGATGTTGGCCAAGCTTAACGAAGAAGGTACCACAATTTGCATGGTAACCCATGATCCTCGTTATGCCACTATGTCAAAAACTCAGTTCCACATGCTCGACGGTGTCTTGCTCGATGCAGAACAAGCGAGGTTAGCGGGATGATTGCACTTGCCAATAAATTCAGGCTGGCGCTAGTCAGTCTGAAGCATGCTCCGGGTTTTTGTATCAGTGTTTTAACGACACTGGGTATTACCATTGGTGCATTGATATGCATGTTCAACCTGAACCACTTGATATACGTCAAGTCACTGCCATATCCGGATCATGATAGGCTTTATGTCGCCCAAGGTGAAAGCTACAACAAAAATGAGATGCAATTGGATGGCTACCATCTATATCCAATAGCCGAACTGTTGTACAAAAAACAAGATGTTTTTGAGCATGTCAGTATCATACACTTTGAAGAACAACTGATAACTAGTATTTCCGGTCAGCCGAAATTGAACGTAACCTTTACTACCTCTGGCTTGTTCACTATAGTAGATGCCCCAATGGAAATGGGCCGACCAATTGCTGACACTGAAGATCTCGATGCCCGCAATCCGGTAGCGGTGATCAGCTATAAGACCTGGAATGATTACTATGGCAAACGTTCGGACATTCTTAACCAAAAGCTTACGGTCGGCGAAACGAGCTTCAGCATCGTTGGGGTAACGGCAAAAAATTTCTCGGAACCTGAACTGTATTCTATCGGCCGGAAAACTGCCGTGTGGTTGGCTTGGGACTTCAACAGCATTCCTGAGCCCAACAGAAAAGGCTGGCAGTCCTGGTCACCAAGCCTTCTGGTTGTAGGTAAGCTGAAAAAAGGTGTAACTGAAGATCAGGCCAATCAGCAGCTAACCCAATTGACCAACACCGAATTCAAGGCTCAGACTGTTGGTGTCGGCTGGCTGAAGGAAGGTTCTATTAAAGTCCGTTTGGAGTCATTTGAATCAGCCATTGTCGGCGACAACTACAAAACAGTGATGATGTTCTTGCTCGGTGCTCTAGCGTTGTTGTTGATTGCCTGTGCCAACGTATCCAACCTGTTCTTATCTAGAACAGCAGAAAAATTTCGCGAGTACGCCATAAGGGCGACCCTTGGCGCCACCAGAGCGCACTTGTTCAAGCATGTATTGTATGAAACTTTTGTGCTGATGTTCCTGTCGAGCATGCTCGGCTTGGTAGTTGCCCATTTTGGTTTTGAGCTTTTGAAAACCCACGCGCAAGAACAATTGCCGCGTATCAATGATTTGTCTATCAATTTTATTACCGTTGTCTTTGCGATTTCAGTTGCTGCGCTGCTGGCTTCGTTTTTCTCAGTGATAATCACCAATATGATCAAATACCGGCGCCTCAATTCGTCATTACAAAGCAGTGGTAAAGGCAGCGGTCTACAAATTTCAGCTAAAGTCCGTAGCATGTTGATACTCAGCCAGGTGATACTCGCCAGCCTGCTGCTGACCGGCAGCTTCAATATCTTAAAGCAATCGCTTGGAGTCATAAATCAGGCAGCTGGATTTGAAACCGAGAACTTGGTGCATGTAGTAATGACCACCGGTGCCCAACAAACCACCCGGCCTGAGCGCATTCAGATGATTGAGTCGATTAAGGAAAAAGTGTTGGAATTGCCTCAGGTCGGAGATGTCAGTAATTCTATCTTCGCCCCAATGCAGACCAACAACTTCGTTTCGTTGGTTACCAAAGAGCTTAGCGGCAACGAAAAAAACCAAGCCAACACCAACATGATAGACCATCAGTATGTCCCTATGTTTGGATTAGAGTTGGTACAAGGTAACAACTTCACCCAAGAAAATATCCGCGATTCGGCCAAAATGGTGCTGGTCAACGAAACTTTGGCAAAGTTCTATGCGCCAGACGGCAACGCCCTGGGTATGAACGTGTTTTGGCAAAGCCAGCCAGAGCCATACAAGATTGTCGGTATCGTTAAAGACATCTACATTCCCCGTACCGGTGTTACCTCTAGGGTGTATCTGGCAGGCAGCAGTAGCCTCAGCTTTGTTATTAAGTTGAAAGACAACCACGACCTAAACAAAAACGAGCTTATAGACTTGGTGTCCCAAGTGAACCGCAATATCGCCATTTATTCATTTATAAAAGTTGACGATGCCTATAAGAACTTGTTGGCCAGAGATATTGCCATTGTCTCCATCACCGCTGCTATCGCGGTTCTTGCTCTGTTTTTGGCCAGCCTCGGTATCTACGGTGTTCTTAGTTACTCAATCAAGCTCAGACGTTACGAATTGGGTGTGCGCATGTCCATTGGGGCATGCCCTAAAAGGATTGCTAAGGTGGTGTTCAGCGACTACAGCCGTCCGGTAATGTTCGGATTGTTATTCACTATGTGTTTAACCATTTTGTTGTATGCATGGAGCCTGAATACGGACAGCTTTGCAATCGAATTGATCCCTTCAATGCTTTCTTTTGTTCTGGTCGTTTTGACCTCGGTAATTGCTTGCGCATTGTCATTGCGAAACATTATATGGGCACGACCGATTACTATTCTCAGGGGAGAATAGTGGTATTAGGCAGCTTTCCGTCTGCCGGTAATGTGGAGGTGCAAGTTGCGCTTCTACAGTAGTAATCAAAAACTCTTTATAGAAGAAAAATTGTTATGGCAAATGAAAATAGACTGACTTTGGTTGTTATGCCCTTCGCCGGGTCCGGTGCTTCAGTATTTAATGAATGGAACCAGCTCAACAATAATATTGATGTAATTGCAATACAGTTGCCTGGGCGAGAAAAGCGCTTTATCGAGACTCCATACAAAGACGTAAAATCCGCCGTGGACGGTGAATTGCAGCAAGTATTAGATGCTATAAACCTGAATCAACCTATCGCTATTTTTGGCCACAGTTTAGGCGCTGTTTTGGCTTATGAAATGGCACACCTTTTGGTCAAACAAACTGGTCTCGATGTTCGCTCCTTGTATGTTAGCGGCTCACCGGGACCACGCACTCAAAGGACAAAGCGGGCAACTGGTTTGAATGACGATGATTTTGTTAAATGTGTTGAAGAATTTGCAGGTTATAGCCATGTCGCTTTGAAAGATCCGAACATGAGAGAACTGCTGCTACCGTTGCTCAGAGCCGATGTAGAAATGCATGAAAACTACAAGCCCTCTCGCGATATCCCACTAAATATACCAATTTACACCTTGCGTGGGGACCAAGATACCTTGGTTAGTGCTGAAATGGCCGACCAATGGAAGGATGCAACCACTGCCCCCAAGCACTGCATCGAATTCTCAGGTGGTCACATGTATTTAGTTGAGCAGGCTGCAGAGATGTTGCAGGAGATCGAGAAGTCTTTTTTTAAGACTCCGTCAAATATTAATACAGTGGAGTATTTGTTGTGAAACTTTCAGGCAAAGTTGCGGTGGTTACCGGTGCTGCCCGCGGCCTAGGCCGTGCAATCGCACTGGAGTTCGCCAAAAATGGGGCAGATCTCGTTTTAATTGATATTGGCAAAAACATTGACGAAGTTCCTTATGCATTAGGGTCGTCGAGTCAATTAGCCTACACCGGACAGTTGTGTAAAGAACTGGATGCGACAGTTTTGGTTTGCGAAGCAGATTTGCGCGACATGGGCCAAATTGAGTCGGTAATAGAACAGACCATGGCAAGGTTCGGCAAAATTGATATCTTGTTAAATAACGCCGGTATTGCTGCGCCATCGGGCAAAATCACCCATGACGTCAGTCAAGAGGATTGGCAGGTAATGATAGACATCAACCTCAACAGCGTTTGGCGAATGACTAAGGCTGTAGGCAAATACATGGTTGAGCAGGGGGCAGGCAATATTATCAATATTGCATCAACGGCAGGTCTGGTCGGCTATCGCCATTTTTCCGGGTACTGCGCGGCCAAACATGGCGTCATTGGATTAACAAAAGCCGTTGCGTTGGATTACGCACCGCTAAAAGTCCGGGTAAATGCGATTTGTCCAGGTTCAGTTAGGGACTCGCAAGAGGTCGAAGGCATGATGCTATCTGAAATTGCCAGAGTATTGGAGGTTTCAGTCAGCGAACATGAAGACACCTTTATCCAGGCTCAGCCGATGAATGAGCTTGTTGAACCACAAGATATTGCAGATGCTGCGGTGTGGTTGGCATCTGACGATTGTAAACGCATGACCGGTAGTGTCATCACCGTTGACGGTGGCTATTCAATCAAATAATAGATGGCCTAGTGCCTAGGATACCTCTGTTGCTTTCAAGCACGAATGGAGCTAAAGATGAGCAATATCACATTATCTAAATCGGGCAGCCTTATGGCTGCAGCAAACTCACATGCTGTTAGAGCCCGCATAAACAAGCCTATCGCAGTTATCGACAATAATTGGCAGGCATTGGTTAAAGAATTACCGACAAGACGAGAAGAATCTGCTGTTGAGCAGCTTTGGGTTGATAATTTGTCAATCAACTCCTACTCAGATAAAGCCGAATCAATTGCAATTAAAGAAATGAATCGTTCGATTTACTTCAGTGAAATCGGACTTAGAGCGACCCTTTTTGTTTACCGTGACGGTGTGGCCGATTTGATTGTGGTTGCCGACAAAACCGTTTACGACAAAGCATCGCTGTTGTTGATCATACGTAAAATAATAGGATCGGAAAACTCATCTGCAGTAGTTGCAGCGTTATCTTTGTCTGCTGAACACTTTAAACTGCACCAGGCCCTTTCTCCCAGTGAAGTTGACGATATCGCCGTAAAGGCTGTTGCACTGGAAGGGGAGCCCGATGTTCGTAACCTTACTGTTATCATTGGCCATGTGTTGGCCGCATATGAAGTCAGTAAGGATGCACCTGTAGCCTGGATGAAAAACGATAACGATAACGCTGGCACATTGGACTGCCAGACGCAATACCTGGCGCTGTCAATCGCCCTTGATGCTGATAGCACAATAGCTTCACTGGTCGAGAGGTTGAATGTTGACAAAGAGGCCGATATGTCACAGTGCAAGGTTGGCATTATTCACGATCAACAAACTTATCACATGCCTGGCGTAAGTAAGTGGCAATACCTGCCTTGTTTGGGTCCATCTCACGAATTGACGTTTATCATCAGCGAAGGCCTAAACCAGGCCACTTCGCTGCTGGTAATGTTCAATCGCAAAACCTATTGCCCAGATTTGATCAAACGTATGCTAAATAGTGTTCGCGGTATAGCAGCAGAAATTTCAAAAGGCACCAATCAGAAACTCGACAACCAGCGTTTGTTGGCTGAGAGTGAACAAGCTTCAGTCAGCCTACTTGGCAGAAACGACATCGAAGTTGAACCGCCCTGCCGTGTGGAGGAAAGGATAAGCGAGTTGGCACAGTCGCAACCAGACAACATCGCCGTATGTTTTGAAGACTACCAACTGACTTACCGCGAGTTAGAAGAAAAGGCCAACCAAGTCGCTCATACGCTGCTGGAAAAAGGTGTGGCCAAAGGCGAGCATATAGGTATTTGTCTATCTCGTTCGGCAGAAACAGTGATCACCATGCTGGCCATATTGAAAACCGGTTGTGTCTACGTGCCGCTTGATCCCAACTACCCGTTGGATCGCATTTCCTATACCTGCACAGATGGCGACTTGAAATTTATCATCAGTGAGTTAGCCGAAATACCTGAAATCGCCACGGACCGGGTACTTTTCCATGGGGCATTCTTTGCCGAAAGTTCCAAAAAACCCACCCACAAGCCAGAGATAGCGGGCTTAAGCGTGAGCGATGCCGCTTATATTATTTATACCTCGGGCTCCACCGGAAAACCTAAAGGGGTTGTTATTCCGCACTGTAATCTGACTCACTTAATAAATGCCACCAAAAATGAATTTGGATTGCACAATCAAGATGTCTGGAGCCTGTTCCACTCTACTGCATTCGACTTTTCCGTCTGGGAAATCTGGGGCTGTCTGCTGACAGGTGGCAAGCTAGTAGTTGTTTCCTACTGGACCAGCCGTAATGTTGAAGAATTTGCGACTTTGGTGCGTGAAAAGAAAATAACGGTACTTAGTCAGACACCTTCGGCATTTATCGGTCTGATTCGAGAGGACGAGTTCAATCCCGTGGGGAACAGTATTAGGTTGGTGATATTCGGTGGTGAAGCTTTGGATACAAGAGCCCTGATTCCGTGGTTTGACAGGCACCCAGAAACACAATGTCGCTTAGTCAATATGTACGGTATAACCGAGACTACCGTACATGTTACCGCGCAGAACATTAGCCGTCATCACGCCGTGACTGCTTCACGTTCAGTCGGCAAGCCACTACCAGGTTGGTATATCTACATATTAGATGAGAAGCAAAGAATGTTGCCTCCAGGAGTAAGCGGCGAAATTTATGTCGGTGGTGCCGGTGTGGCGATGTTCTATCATGGCAGGCCCGACTTGACGTCTGAACGCTTTATTCCAGATCCGTTCCATAAAGGCACCATGTATAGAAGTGGAGATAAAGGCATGATGCTCGAAAACGGCGAGATGCTGCACATGGGACGACTTGATGATCAAATCAAGCTGCGAGGGTTCAGGATTGAACTTGGTGAAATCCGCAATACCATGCTTGCAGCAGAGGGCATTACAGCAGCTGCGGTCACCTTTACGCAAAAAGATCCCCATGATCCTGCAACTGCAAGGCTTGACACTTATGTAATGCTTAAAGGCATTTCAATCGATGATGTAATAACCCATGCCAAGCGATATTTGCCAATTCACATGCAATCGTCAAGTTACCGCGAAGTCAGTGATATGCCTCTGACGCCTAATGGCAAACTCGACACCAAACGCATTGAAGAATTTGTCATTGAGCGGGATAATAAAAATGCCCAGAGTAACCAAAAAATTGCAGAGCCGACCAGTGAAGAAAGCCCAGTCGAGGCATGTTCTGGTAAACAGAACCTTGAGGACCTATTGGTGGCTATATGGACAGCGACTCTAGGAAAGCCGGTCAAAGCCGAGGACAACTTCTTCGACCTTGGCGGAAACTCACTATATGCCATCAGAATATCCGCTGCGGCGAAAGAAGCTGGATTGCCTCAAATTCACATGCGGGAACTATACATCTATCAGACTATCACCAATCTGGCCGGATTATTGCGTGAGCAGTACTCCATATGCTGATGTTGATATGTAAGCAGGACGTTTAGCACTTAGTAGAAGCACGATGTTGTGGTAGATAGATAGGTAGATATGACAGATTACAACGTATTGGAAAACAATGTATCTTTGTCTTCGCAGTATGCTCAGTTGATGGCTGCAGTGGCGGAAGATCCGCAGCTGCAGAATTTGCAAATCATGGAGTATCCGGAAGCCGAGTCAATAGGGAAGTTTTATAAATGTGGTGTCGGTACTTGGCCACTGATATTTTCCCAAGCCAGAAAGCAGGAGTTTGAAAAAATTATCAGTACCTTACCGGCGTTGATCCGCAAGGCCATCCGTATTTATTTTGGCAAAGACGGAAGGCTTTTCAGCAACTATCTACAGATGGGGGATTCCATCTTCAACATGTTAGACCAGGTAGAGCTGGACAAGCGCGACTTTGTTCAACGCTTTGACCTGCTCTACAGCAGTCATCAATGCAAGGTATTGGAGATCAATGCCGGGACCAACCTCGGATTATGGGAAGTCGATTGGTTATGTGGCTATATCGATGAGATATTTTCTCGGTTTCCGAAGTTAAATTTGATAAAGTTGGCGCACAAACAAGTGATGGATTCACTGATTACTGCTCTGTTCAATTCGGTTTCAAGGCTAAAAGCAGCAACGCCAAACGGCAATGTTCTGTTCATTACCGAGGAGTTTACCGAGCAGGGCATTGCCGGCATACATGCCAGTTTTGAGCGAGTTAAAGCCAAGTTCGTCAATAAATTCCCTAACGCGACGATGGCGTTTTGTCATCAACCCGAACAACTGGAATGCTTGAGCAACAATACGGTTAGGTTTAATGGGATTATTTTCGATGCGGTATTAGTTAGTCACCGTGAACTCCCTCCTTCGTTGCATTTAAAATTGGTTTCGAGCTTTTTGGCGGGAAAACTCCATTATCCCGATAATCCGTTCCAAGTCATGATCGGCAACAAGTTGTTGATGGCTGTTCTCCATGAAGACAATGTCTTGTCAGAAGTTACCAACAGTGAAGCCGAGTTTATCAAAGCTTACATTCCATGGAGTAAACGCCTTATCGAGCAACAGGTAAACTGGGAGGGCAAGGAATACCAGTTATCCGACCTGCTCAAAGAGCAGCAAAACCGCTTTGTGCTGAAAAAAGGAGAATCCATGGCAGGTAAGGATGTCATTGTCGGTCAAGTCACAGATAGGCAGGAATGGATTGGATTGATAGATGAAAAGTTAAACAGCGTAGGATGGTTGATTCAGGAGTTCTGTCCGCCAGACAGGGTGCAAAACTCTGATATTTTTGGATTTTGTGAAGTCGAACCAGTGTGGGGCATCTATGATTTCGGTCAAGCATACTGTGGCGGTGCAGCCCGGGCTGCACGTGTTGGGAAGCTTAAAGGTGTTATCAATGCAGCTACCGGCGCGAATATTTATTTAATGGCTGAGGCAGCGAAGCAGAAATTGAGTATTTAACCAAATCTGTAATCCACGTCTAGAATGAGATTGGCTCTCGGTTCATAATACGGCTGGGCAAGAGTATGAATGCTTATTTCTCAGCCACCTCGCCCATACTTGCCACAAGCTCTTTCTCTAATTAACCTGAGATTGCTTTAACGAGCCGAGACACTATAACGATGTGGCCAAAATTTGTTGTCCACTGGTCCACATTTTTAATCAATCTTGTCCGGTTCTGACCGGAGAGTGTTGAGTGATTGATATGGCACTGTTAAACGTGATCTGGCGCTGGTATTTCCGCGACGGGATGTCCAAGCGTGAAATTGCCAGACGGACCGGGTTGTCCAGAGACACCCTGAAGAAATATCTGAGCCAGTCGCAAGTCGAACCGGTGTAGTAACCCCGCCAGACTAGTAGCAAGTTGGATGATTTTGCGACCATCCTGCGTTACGCGCTGTCATTTTAAGCCAAAAAAAGCGCAAACAGCACAAGACCGTGAAGTAGCTGTACCATGATTTACTGCCGTAATGGTATTGCGGCTCCTACGACCGGGTTGCGGCGCTTGCCCGCGATTGGCGCACAGAGCAGTCGCTAAGCAAACAAGTCTATGTTCCTTTGCAATTTGCTCCCGGTAAGGCGTTCCAGTTTGATTGAGACGAGAATCTGGTGTCAATTGAAGGCAAAAAAGTCAAAGTGCAGGTCGCGTATTTTAAACGCTGTCACAACAAAGCAGGCTATCAGCGGGCGTATTGTAAGCAAACCCAAGAAATGCGCACAATCATGCCTTACGGGTGTTGGGCGGTGCGCCGGCCCGAGGCATTTACGACAATATGAAAACTGTGGTGGATAAAATTGGCCACGGTAAAGATGTAAAGATGTAAAGATGTAAAGATGTAAAGATTACCCCAAGTTACCACCGGTTTCACCTGAACATTACCACTAGCTGTAATCTCTGCGCTCCACAACTTTCAAACTCACGCTCCAGCAAGACTCGCATAAGGCCATTGACTGCTAAGAGCGAATTGCAGAAACTGTAATAACGTATTATTGGTTGTTTTAATGTCGGCCATCAATCGGAAGCGGTCCACATGAGGATGTATCAAGGTAGCACTGGTGTGTTACCTCGTATTGATTACAAAACGTGATTTCCGGTAACTGTTCAGGCCTAATACCTCGCATATTTATGTTAATTTTTCACACATGGTTGAGGCTATCCACTTAAAATAAATACAAAAATCGGTAGAAATGTAGATATATATTTGCAAATGCGTTAATATTGTACGGGTTGCATGCTTTCGCATTCGATTTAATGGGTCAAACATTTTTTAGAAGAGAAAAGGATTTATCATGAAAAAATTAATTACCATAGCGATTTGCTTTTCAGCATTCGCATCACTTTCAGCACATGCTGGGCTTATTTCTGGCGCACATACCACCGCCGGTTGGAAAACAGTTAATTTGCAGGGTTTAGAGTCGATGCCGCACATGTACACTAGCGCAGTTAACAGTCAACAAGTCGACGACCGGAATGCAACCAAAGGATGCGTTAAAGTGTATTGCCCACTCGTTGGGGGGTGTTGCCTACCTCAATAGTATGTACTATCTCAGACATGAACTGACAGTTACCATTTTTTCACGTTGTCTGTCAGATTAGATTTGAGTCAGATTCTTGAGAATATAAAATCCTTTATATAAGTGGCTGTTTATCATAACGATACTCGGTCACCGTACATGATCATAAACTGTGTCATTGCAGGCTTCCAATCTCGCAGTGGCATTGTCCACTTTTTAGCAATCTGGTGTAAAGCCAAATATAGCAACTTCAGCACCGCATCATCACTTGGGAATGACCTTCTGGTCTTGGTGACCTGACGCAGACTGGCGTTAAGCGATTCGATGGCGTTGGTGGTGTAAATTACCTTGCGTATCTCCGGCGGGTAGTCGAAGAACACACTGAGTCGTGTCCAGTTGTCTCGCCAGGATTTGCTAATGCTTGGATGCTGGTTATCCCAGGTCTCGGCGAACTGCTCAAGCGCCAGTTCGGCTTGCTGCAAAGTGGCTGCACCATAAATAGTTTTAAGGTCAGCTGCGACGGCTTTACGCTCTTTCCAGTTGACGAAGCGCAGGCTGGTACGGATTTGATGCACGATACATAGTTGCACCTGCGTTTTAGGGTAAACGGCTTCAATCGCATCCGGAAAGCCTTTGAGGCCATCAACACAGGCGATAAAGATATCTTCCACACCGCGGTTTTTCAGTTCGTTCATTACCGACAGCCAGAACTTGGCGCCTTCGGTTTGCGCTATCCAAAAGCCCAGCAGTTCCTTTTCACCATCAATGTTCACGCCCAGCACCAGATAGACAGATTTGTTCTGGATGCCGCCAGAATCACGGCTGCATACGACCAAGCAGTCCAGATACACTATCTTGTATACTGGGGCCAGAGGCCGCTGCTGCCAGGCTTTGACTTCGTCCAATACGACATTCGTTACCTGGGAGATAAAGGTCGGCGAGACTTCAACACCATAAGCTTCTTCAAAATGGGCCTGGATATCACGGGTAAACATGCCTCTGGCATACAAGGAAACAATGCGCTCATCAATGCCACCAAGCTGCTTCTCGCCTTTCTTGATGAGCGTAGGCTCAAAGCTACCATTACGGTCTCGCGGTGTTTCAAGATCGATATCGCCATGAATGCTGCGCACAGATTTACGGCTTTTACCGTTACGGGAATTACCGGTGTTTTTACCGGCCGCATCATGTTTGGCATAACCAAGATGCTGCTCCATCTCGGCTTCAAGTGCACGTTCGGCAAGCTTTTTGGTCAACTGCTTAAGGATACCTTGCTCACCAAGCATGTCTTCCGGGGATTTATAATCAGCTAATAACTGGTCTATAAGCTGGTCTGATACTGGCATTCTTCATTCCTTTCAAATACATGGATAGAATGCCACTTACACAGATTTTTTTATACTCTCACATTTAATAGCCGCCATTACGGCTGCACCGCTATAACACTTTCAATCCACTCTTGATAATGGCTCATCCGAACATTACAACTGACTTGGTCATACCGCCCAGGTGTTCTGTTAGTACTTTGAAGATCAGACCATGAAGTCAATCCTGCCAACAACCATTCCGTCTCAACCTCAATCAGAACTGGCCCGCCGCTATCTCCACTACCTGATCCGCCTTCAAGGGGTAAAGCATCCGCTGGGTTATCGAACACATAGCAAAACCAACGACCATCAGCGCTGCTGACTTTGTTGTAAGCACGACGAAGTTCTGTACGGTGAGGGCTGCTGGATTCGTAACCGCTCATTCCGTTACCCGTTGCGCCTTTTCCTATAATCTTAACGATTTGGCCGAACTCGTTGCTTCTATTGTAAACAGTCACAGGCGAGATGTCATTAATGGGTTGCGCCAATTTCACCAGTGCGATGTCATCTGAGGAGGCGAGCAGAAGCCTGAAAAGCGTCCAATCCCACGTAGATAGTGCTTGCTCAAGTAGCTGTTTAGGCGGTGCATTGTAGCCGGGATGTACCTTGATGCGTTCAACAGCTCTGGGTATACCACCAACCGTTATCTGTTTGATTTCAGATTGCCATGTGATCGCATGAGCAGCGGTAATCACCCATTGCGGAGCAATCAATACGCCATGTCCCACACCAGGCATGTCGGCCAGAGCAGGAAGCTCATCCGCATGAACCCGATACTTTGAATCATCTATGTCGTGACGAACAACGATGGCGCTTGCGCTGTAAGACACAACAAGCAGTGTTAAAAGCAAAACTCGAGGCATTTATGTTTCCTTTGGTAGTCCCTTTGGAGGCTAACACCTAGGGCTTGTTGACCTTTGTTTATTGATTGTTAGTCATTAAGATGGAGCTGGTATATTAATTTCACCATAAACTGACCATGACAACTCATCATATTAAGAACAATATTAACAGATGAATACTGGACAAAGCTAATTCGATTAGTCCAAAAGCAGGCCGAGCCTATTACGAACTGGAACATAGAGATACTTTTTACGTCAAGCTGTATGAGGTTGGTTGTCTTTGGTGCGATGTACCAGAAACTTTTGGATGATTGGAGTGCCATCTACCTACGATTTAACTTGCGGTGTAAGTTTTGCAATTTTAATCCTGTTACTTCACAGCAGAACACCATCACTAAGAGTATAATTCATCGAATTACAGCGCCTACACCAGTTATATCAAAGCCAATGATGAGCTGATACATGCTCAATGCTATGTATGTAGCCCCTCGGCAACTTATTGAAGCCGAAGCCAGCTGGCCTCAGCAGGCGAAAGAGACTATCAGCCTAATAGGCAAGCTATATGAGATAAAAAACCCTATCCGCAGCCCAAAACTCCCGGATGATTAAAAAGCCAATACCGGCTCACTGCACACGCACAATAAGCCGGTGGTTAACCGCCTTTTCCAATGGTCAGATGACACACTACACAACCTGACGCTGCTGTCTAAAGACCCGCTAATCAAGGCCATTGGCTATTTACGCCGTAAAGAGATGGCACTGAGGGTATTCCTCGAAGCCCCTGATGTACCGCTGGACACCAACCATCTGGAACTGGCGCTAAAGCCAATAACTATGGGACAGTAAACTGGCTGTTCCGCTGGATCGAAACCGCAGTAGAGCACGTCGGCTTCATCCAAAGCCTAATCATCACCTGCAAGCTGCACAATATTAATGTGAATGACTATCTCACCGATGTGTTGCTGCGCATTAGACAGCATCCGGCAAGTCTGGTATTAACTGACGCAGCGACACTAGAAAAACAAATTCGCTGATAACCTGCTGCGCTCAGAACTCTTTACTTTACCGACGATTACGGTGGAATAGCCTCCATACGGAGGCGATATGCGTATTGAAGAACTAATCTTAGACGAGTTACACGACCTAAACGAGGGTATCTGCAAACGGATAGGCTATCTGCATTTGCAAAACGACATTAATGCACTGAGCCAGTTGAGACTAGGGCGAAAAGTGCACTTCAAAGCCGCGGAAGGCCAGGTGTTCGGTGTGGTAATCAAAATCAACGAAAAAATCGGTGTTTGTGGTGAGCGAAGATAACCGCTAATGGAAAATCCCGCCTTAGCTAGTGCGGGTGATGAAAGAGGTTTAGTGATCGCAGTCAGAGATCTGAAGGTTGGTGTCAAAACGTCTTATTTTAACTGGTTACGTTCTAGCAACTGCTACAGCTCATTTTCAGGCTTCTGCGTTGCCCGTTCTACTTTGGCGATGCGTTTTTCCTACATGAGCTCCATTGCGCTCAAAATTTCAGTCTGTTCAAGCAGCATTTTCTAGGCCAGTTCCACATCGTATGGCAGGGATTTGGGTGTCTGTATCATGGCCATTATTGTGACGGCCCAAAGTAATAAATCATCCAAGTTACAAATGTAACTAAAATGCATATTTATTATAAAGATTGACACCTTTGCGTAAATATCATAAATATGTCAACTTTTGATAAGCCTTAAATTGTGTGCCGTTGATAGACTTCAGTCTGTTGATGGGTCGGCACCTATCACTCATGGCTTATCATGATTACTTGAGTTTTAACAAAAAGTCAGAAGTCTAAATATTGATAAATAATTAACTTAAAATAAGCAAAGGTTTAAAAACATGGATTCGATAGCAGGTCTATTGCGTGAAATATATAAAGATGCATATCTAGAAGGCCGGAAAGACGGTTTGGAGGGACTGCATACTGAGCCTCAGATAGTATTTGAAAGCTATATAGCCGATGAAAAAGTGTCATTGAAATTGTCGAATCTGGGTTGTACGTCCGATCTTATCCTCTGTGAAAGCATAGAGGGCTAATGTTAAGCGATATTCCTACTTAATTTGGCGGCAAGATTGCTTGCTGCCAACTACTGTAAGATCTAAAATACTTTGACATAATATGAAATGAGTGGAGAAAGCTATTGAGTGTTCTGTCTCTGGAGCAGAAACTAACTGCAAAACTGAATTGTATGGATTTTTCCAAAATCCTCATTGAGCAGCCGTATGAGTACAAATCAATTTTCCTGAACCGCATCCAGCCCGATCAGAGTAATGCCCGTTTTTTCCCGGCTGTGATAATATCTGATCAGCTTGCTTATCAAATCGCCACCAAAAGACTGTCAAAAGCCGAATTAATAGAGCGGTTAGATTGCCGAAATCAGGTTGTGATAGGTAAGTCCTGTATTCTCAACTGCTTTCACAATAGCAGCTTCGAGTGGAAAAAAGCTAATGCCAACATTGCATCTATCATTGAGCTAGCAGCAAACTTATCCGTCTCTGAGCTGATTCAGGTGCCGACCATCTATCCACTTGAAAGCAATAATTACCAGTTGCTGACTGGCCACCGCCGTTTTTTCGCGATGATCTATTCTAACGGCATCGACGGCGCAGCACACTTTAAGGTCTACAACCAACAACCATCGTTACCGCGCACTAAGCAATTCCAAGAAAACGCCAGCCGGGAAGATTTACCCCAATATGGTAAACTGCAGGCGTTTCAGGAAGCAATACTAGAGCTTGAAACCTTAAGTGCAATGCGACAACGAACTGAGAGTAAAGGACTAACAGTTCGGGAAATGGCTAGTTTACTGGGTATATCCATGGGAACATTTGACAACTATAACGTGTTGACGCGCTATCCGGCTGTGTTAAAAGCTTATCAAAATGGTAATTCGATACCTTTTATCACGATGAAGAAAATCGTACTTACTGAAGAACAACGCATCCGCAAAAAAACCGGCCAGAGTATCCTGAATGTAGAACACAAAAGGACGATCGATAAGAAAATTCATGACATTCTAAATGATATTAAATCTCCAGTGACTGTCGAGAAGAAAAGACGTTATCGTTTAGGAACTGTCGAATCACCAGAACTGATGAAATTTATCCTGACAGAAAACATACTGGCTCTCGACTGTGGCATTGATTGGAACCTCTTAGACTGGGAACAGCCAAAAGCTGTGAGTGAAGCGTTTAAGCATGTGGTTAATTATATCAAAGAGCAAAAAATACAGTAATGGCATCACTGACTGTTCTGAGAACGTAAATCGCTAATTCTGCAATCTTCACTAATACTGTCCAGCCATTGAGCATTGACTGAGTTACTGCATACCAATGTAAGGACATCAGCTTCATGGCAATTGAACCAGCAGCGATATTTTTGCTGAGGTGCTCTGGCAGCTACCCAGTTGGTGGTTAGTTGCAGCTGTAACCATCCGTGTCGACCAGTAATCATGGAATCACCTGCTAACTCAAAGCATTCCTCTAGTTCAGCGGCATCGAAACTAAAATATTCGCCAACAAAAGGACATATTGCCTTAAATAGAGCTTCTTTGGCCGAAAAAAGCAGAGTAGTTGCCTGCGCGTTGGTAAAGCCGGCTCTCACTAGTACATGCAGTTCATCTGGATTGTGAATAGATTCGGCTATTTCACTGGCTTGCTGCGAGGAAAGCCAAAGTTCAATATCAACACCAACAAAATTGTTAATAGCCAGAGGTTGCGTTAACACAGCAGCACAAGCACTGTATTGGTGATGCGTAATAGAGCCTGTCACTACCGTAGGCCAAGTCGGAGCCCTTAGCGCACCAATACCAATCTGTGGTGGGGCAGGATTAAACAACCCGCTTTGCTGCATTGCAAGACGCCCCAGATAGCGGCCAGCCAAATATTCTGCTTGCCTTTTCACTACAGCGCTCCCAATGGACGCTGGAAAGTCTACCGCTAGATCAACAAAGTTAGTCTGTTGATAAGATTCAAGCGAGAAGTTTCCACGAGCCAAAATCAATCGTTTCAAAGTATCGCTGAACAACTGAATTTTGGAGAGACTAGAGACTGTGTTGGTGGATAGTGGCAATCCAGATAAAAACGGAAAAGGCGTACGAAACATAGTTAGCTAATTCAATTATTGATTTTACAAACCGATTAAACCAAACCACACCATAAAGATTCTAATTATCAAAAGCAATTGATTGAAATGAATTAATTTTTTTGACTTTTTTCAGTACGGGTTTGTTAGCCACGGGAATAAAGTATTTGTCAGACTTAGTTAAGGCTAAGCGCAACTGAACCCGCGTTAAGCAGGTTCTGTTTTGTCAGGTGAAATATCACTGCATCGTCAAAACCTAGGCCGTACCGATCGTCTCATTGTCCTCAATGCGCCTTATGAGGTTATCGAACACCCTGAGATACATTTTTTGCTTAATAATGTTGGTAATCCTGGATCCAAGCCGGTAGGTACAAAACAACGTTTCAACCACACCACACACTTTGCCGACTTAGGGCGGCTTTTTTAAATCTCCAACTGACCGGCTTTCTTTATTCCCAGCCTAAGTCATATGTGCTTATTGGGCACAAGCTATTTCATCAATAACCAATTAGTGATCAAAATGGAAAAACGTGTCTTTACTGAGATCGAAACCGCCGAATATATCGGCATGAGCCGCTTGTATTTGCGTCAATCAAGGATGGAAGGTAACAGAGCAAACCGCACGTCTGCACCGCCATTTATTAAAATTGGTCGCTCGATACGCTATTTGAAAGAATACCTGGATGAATGGCTTGATCAACAGCCCAAACATCAACATAACAATAGATAGAAATGCAAACAAATATCATCCGGCACCCACTACTGCATGCCGGATGATAATAGAACGCCTATTGAGAGGCCGTTAGTGTGACATTTTCCCCGTCAGGTCGATAAACGACACACCGTAGCAAGACTCTCCCAGACAGCGAAACACCAGTTTCTGCCAGGACATCAGCATTAACTTGTGGCCGATTAGCGGTATCACATCAAGCGGCTCCTGCATGTCGGCACTGGCTTTAGCCCCCACTAACCAGGTGTACTGGTTATTTTCTTCAATGTACAGGTTCCAGCCCGCTTCAAGCTCCCCACAAATACAGGTTTTACAAACAATCTTGGGCACATCTTTTTCCAGACCATACCACTCTGCCAACCGGCCGGAGTCAATCAGGATAATTTCATTGTTTTGTCGCGTTTGATAAGACGAAATTGGCGTTAGTATCTGCATAACAGCTCCTTAATTGACTTAATGAAGTTGGCCAGCGGCGTCTGCACTAAGCGTGAGCGCCCGGCAAAACTGGATAACCGGGTGGTGCTGGTATTCGGCCCCCCCCAAACAGCTGGCTTTTCTCTACCAGAAACTCACAAATCTGGTAAAACAAAGGGCTGTCCAGACACTGTTCAATCTCCTCCAGAAAGCTGCTGTCACCGGAACATTTTAGTAGCCCCTCCATCCCCAAAAACGCATACTCATAAGCATTTTGAATGCAAATAATACGGCGGCTAACCCGATAATCAGCAGACAAACTAAACCCGAATAGCAAGGCCGAGGCAATGCAGCCCTGGTGCGCAAGCATTTGGCAAAACGCTTGCTGTTCAACGCTGTAAAGCTGTTGAAAACCATAGCGTCCCTGACGTGTGTACGGGTATAAAAAGCGCTGGTGTACGCCTTTAATTTGCTTAACATAGTTAAACTCTGTCACTTGCTCAGCAGTAATAAAATTGCCAAGCCAGACGTGGATGGGTGTGTAGAACAAGGTCGTATCGCTCATTGTACTTCTCCCATCGGCACGTCATGGTCCAATAACCAGCGCACAAAATTGTGCTGCAGCGTTTTAAACTCGACTTCACGCACACAGCTGACGCAGCAGCACTGCTGTTTAACCCAGTCATACACCAGCTCGGTATTGTCCAACGCCTCACCAGGGCAAATGAATGCCGCTAACTGGCGCCCATGCGCATCGATACGCAGCACGGTAATGAGATGTAGCGTTAACTGCCGCACCTTTTTCCTGAAAGTGTTATCGAGGACTTGCTGTCGATAAATAGGTGAATGTTCGATCTGGATCATTTGGCACCTCCTTTGCGGTGAGCTTTTAACAACAAGTCAAACGCTGAACCGTCCTGACGCGTCAGGTTGGGAACAAAACGGCTATAAACACGAAACAGCATTTCAGTCGTCGTATGGCCCATCTGGCTGGCAATCCATTCTGGATTCTCACCCGCAGCCAGCCAGAGCGTGGCGGCGGTATGTCGGGTTTGATATGGAACTCGCTCGCGAAGTCCACAGGCCTTTAACGTGGGGTACCAAACTCGCTGGGTAATATTGCGGTGGTTATATGGCGTACCGTTTCGGGTTGCAAATACAAATTCACCTTTCCCTGTTGCCTCAAATTGCCGCTCTAGTGACTCCCGCACTGGTTGCGACATAATAATTTCACGCTGAGAGCCGTCATTTTTGGTGTACTCCGCCCTGCCCCCAACCCAGGTTTCACGCACCAGAATGATACCCCGGTCGAAATCAACAAAACGCCACTTCAAGCCATCGATCTCGCCGGTGCGCATACCGGTAAAAAACCGCATAATGTAGTAATCAACAAACGCAACGGGAACCTGCATCAGGAAGCGTTCCACCTCATCCAGCGTAAAGGGATCCACATCGCTCTTTTTCATTTTCAGTGGTTTTAAACGCACTGGCGCAGTAAACTGATAGCGGTCGGCTGCTTCGCAAAGGATCATCTGGATAACCTTCAGATGACGGTTAATATAACCTGCTGAAATCTGCTCTCCGTTTTCGCGACGAACTTTGCCGAGTGTGGCGCGAAACTGGATTAAACCAGCTTTTGTGATGTGGTCGACCTCCATTGCCCCAAAATATGGGATCAGGCGGTTCTGAATTATTAACCGCATCGTTTTTTCGTATGACACGCGCCAGCTAACCTGCATTTCATCCAGCCAGATATTGGCAAACTCTGCGAAAGTTGGCAGCTTGGTCGCCCGGTTACCCGCCAATAAACGTTGTTGCTGTTTCTCAAAGCGAGCAACCATTTTGCTGTTAGGGAAATAATTGCTGTACACAAAAGTGCCAAGCAAAATTTCTGCTTCGATTTTCAAAAGCAGCTTCGCCAGAGTTTTTCGGTTTGCCGGTGTGTCAGGCAAAGCTGTTTGTTCACGGCAGCGTGCGCCCATATACCGGAAATCAATTTGTAGATTTCCTGACCCTCTTACTCTAATGCTACCCATGAGCCATACCTCCATTTGCCATTGGAACAAATACCTGTGTTTGCGGTTTTGCGATGTCCTTCTGAATAGCCTCCCAGATGTACAGAATCTTACGGCCACCAAAAGGACGGATGTAGTGGACGCCTTCATGCAACACCCGGTCTTTGAGTGTTTCACGAATAGTTCGCGCGTCGTACTTAATGAGTTTCGACAACTCTTCCGTAGTCAGGTAAGTTTGTGCCATACTTATCACTCCTCTTTAGGAAGCATTTTGCTTCTCTAGAGAAACAATATTACACTCAACAGATACTTGCCAAGCTCATTTTGTATCTTTTGAGAATCATTTAGGTGCTTTAGAGTGATAAAATGCAACTTATCAGCGCTCCTTGGCGCAAAAAAATTAAAAATAGCAGATGTGATGAAAGATACAGGAATCAACCGCAGTACGTTGACCAGGCTTTATCATGAAACAACAACACGCATTGACTTCGAGACACTCGAAATACTGTGCAAATACCTGGAGTGTGATATCGGGGATTTTCTTGAGATGGTAGATGAAGAGGGTTAAATAAGACCCTCTTCATATGAAACAGATGTTAGTGATAGGCTCAGACTAACATGTAAAATTTAGCAATTGGTAAATTGTCCGCTATGAGCGAATAGCCAACCTTCATGCTACAGACCAATTGACTTTACTCATTAACCAAATCAGACGTTAAGCCATATGCTTAAAATGCAGACCAAAAAGTGGTTATGATTCGTCTACTGAAATTGTAACAAGTCAGTCTCAGGGTCAAGATGCCAAGAAACTTGATAAACGCATAAGTAAATTTATGGTGAAAATCGAATCCATACAGGCAATAATCAAAAATCAACAATAGTCTGAATTGATATTGACGGTAACAAGTCCTTCAGAGGACGAAACACGTTCAAATCGTTATACATTTTCATCAAAGTAAACATAGTCGTTTAACAGGATTCTCGATGCCTCCTAAGACCTCAAACAGAGACGAATTCTCAAAGCAAACAAAAGCTATTCTTGAAAAAAGAGCCGGAGGCGTATGTTCAAATCCTGACTGTAAAGTCTTTACAAGCAGCGCCCACACCAACCCTGAAAAAAGCTCGAGTATCGGTGTTGCTGCGCATATATGTGCAGCGGCATCTGGTGGACCGCGTTTCGATTCTTTTATGTCTGAAAATGCTCGTATTAGCGTAGGTAATGGGATCTGGCTATGTCAGTCGTGCTCTAAACTAATTGATACGGATGCAGCACAATTCCCTGTAGCTTTGCTCCAGGCTTGGAAAGCATCTGCGGAAGATACCTCGCAGAAGCGTATCGGGCAGAAAAGCGTCTCTGAAAGCGAGCACCGAAGTGAAGTCATGTTCGCTTACGGTAAAGGGATGCTGGCGCATTCGAATGGTAAAGCTAGTGATCCTACAGCCCTGAAATCGGCCATAAAAGGGCATGAAAGAAGTTTGTCTGATGTAGATCCTCGTTTTGAGGTTTCACTCCGGTCCTACCAAGATGGCAATAGCATCTACGAGATAGTACCCAAGCCTGGTGCTGTCTCAATGATTGATCTTCTATTGTTAAATACTCCATCAGTTACAAATAAAGTAAGGCTACTGAGAGAGTATGGAAAATCTACCGAGCTCCCTCCAGAATCTTACACAATGGTAATACACCCTAAAAATAACTGACGTCAAAAGTAGAATTTTCT
>TARA_R100001443_G_scaffold24745_4_pt1 | contig 74319 bp, 115 predicted proteins | sample TARA_R100001443 | Tara Oceans TARA_R100001443 (sample SAMEA2622142) | marine metagenome | biome: marine biome (ENVO:00000447); feature: deep chlorophyll maximum layer (ENVO:xxxxxxxx); material: "saline water (ENVO:00002010), including plankton (ENVO:xxxxxxxx)" | depth 50 m
GAGACAAAAAATGAGTTTGTCAAACTTTCTGGCGGACGGAATTCATGGCTACCAGCGGTATGCATGATAGTTGTCAGTGCGGTAGAATAAATCTTTACTTTCGCTCTTGCGCGACTATAATGAGGGCATGATGAAAGTCGGTGATTTGGTAAATTTTACAGAGACGAAGTATCTAGGTACTATTATCTGCATTGATGAAAATCGATGTGAGATTCTCGTTCACGGAGACGTTCCTTTTAAAAACCCTACTTGGATGAGCATGAAGATGCTCAAAAGAAACGCGGAGGCTATCAATGAAAGTCGGTGATTTGGTAAGATATAAAAGTGAGACACTAGGTTCCAACCCGGCTGTTTTGGTGGTCGCTGTTCAACCGGGCATCGAAACCATGGTTGTCACTGTCAATCCTAACAGCGGCTTTCGTGCAGCCCGATTTGCGAATCAACTGGAGATTGTCAGTGAAAGTCGGTGATTTTGTTACGATAAAGGGCAGAGAGGAATATGGAGCCGGTAAAATTATCAGGTTCTATGCTAATCAAGGTACCATTTTGGTTCAATTTATTAAAAGAGAAGCGGTAGTATACTGCGACTATTCGGTATTGGAGAGTCATGAAAGTCGGTGATTTGGTAAGAGCGTCCCATTGGGATGAAAGTCACACTGCTGTCGTCATCAGTACAAAGCGCCTGGAGACTGGAATTGTTACAGTCTTGGGCTCTTTTGGCTGGGAACTTGACCAAGTAGCACGCGATTTGGAAATTATTAATAGCGCAGTGAAATAAAACTTTACTCTCTCTCTTGTGAGATTATAATCTAGCCATAGGAGGCAGCGATGAAAGTGGGTGACATGGTTAGGCTTCTGGACGACCCAGAGGTTCGCAGGGATAACGCAGATATCCCCCCTGATGCTCTCGGCATCGTGGTTCAAGAGTCCTTGACTGCTTGTTTCCAGATGGGTGGAGCACTGCCGTCGATGTGGGTCCAGTGGCCCGGTCGCGACGATACAGACTCAATGTTTGTCGAAGACCTGGAGATTATCAGTGAAAGTCGGTGATTTGGTCAGATATAATGCAGGCGGCGAAAATTACAAGCTTTTGGCTATTGTAGCCAAACTTAATACGCCTGGAGGCACGGTGAGAGCTATCGATGCCAAAGGTAAGTTGCACTGGCTCGTCAGTTCTTGCTGCGAGGTCGTCAGTGAAAGTCGGTGACTTGGTAAAGTGCGTCTCTGCTAATGGAGTTATCGGGCTGGTAGTAGAACTTCGACGCGGCGCAACAACTCCGATGGTTTTCGATGTGCTCATTGGCAACAAATCATATCCCTTTTTGCCTCATCAGGTGGAGCCTATCAGTGAAAGTCGGTGATTTGGTAAAATATATTGGCTCAGATGCTATGTATCGCGACCGCATTGGCGTTGTCGCAAAGCTCTACGGGGCCATTGACGAGCGAATTGACTCTGCGCTGGTTCACTTCGCTGAACTCAAAGGCAAGGGCCGCGACGGGTTTCGGTTCGAGGACAACAACAACGGACTGCATCCGATGGCGCTCTTTGAAATTAAAACTTTGACTTCTGAATCCTAGAGATTATAATGTGTGTGCAGGAGGCGACGATGAGCCCAAGAGAAAGATGGGAAAAAAACTATAGGCAGGAGTTGTGGCACACTTATGGTCCCGATTACAAAATCCCAAAGAAGGGAGACTTGATTGAGTTCAGGACTAACTTTTACACCAGCGACTCTGCTTTCGACCATGCTGTCGTAACGGACGTGCACTTACCTACGGTATACTTCATCCTTCCAGACAAGGGGCCGATGTCCACCGGAGTGGCGTCTGTCCGTGTGATTAGTCGGCCTCCTCCGGGGCCAGAAGTTAACTATCGTTAAAAAGTTTCTTTACTTTCCCAGAAGTGGGATTACTATTTATGTGTAAGCGGGGACATCGAGCCCCATCAGCCATTCAATTTCATCAGGAGAATATAACGTGGCTATTGATTTCAAAACTTTTGTAAATGTTGCTCCCCATGTCTGCGCTGTCCGCAAGCCCATTTTGCTTCGCGGTCGACACGGTATCGGCAAGTCCGAGATTGTGTATCAGGTTGCGGAGGACATGGATATTCCGGTGGTTGAGCGCCGAGCCTCTCAGATGACTGAGGGTGATTTGCTCGGACTCCCGTCCACCGATGGTAACATCACTTCTTGGAATCCGCCGGACTGGCTGTCCACTGCATGTCGCGAGCCCGTTGTCCTGTTTCTGGATGAGGTCGACCGCGCCACCCCAGAGGTGCGACAGGGTATCTTCGAGCTTACTGACTCCCGCAAGATTGCGGGTCAAACGCTTCATGAGGACACTCTTATCTTTGCTGCTGTCAACGGTGGCGAGCATGGGGCACAGTATCAGGTTGGCGAGATGGACCCGGCAGAACTTGACCGCTACACAGTGTTCGATGTTGAGCCTACTGTCGAGGACTGGCTCGATTGGGCGAACAACAACGTTTCGACCCCTGTCTGGGACTTTATCAACCAAAATCGGTCGCACTTGGAGCATGTTGGAGAGTACGAGCCCAACAAGGTATACCCGTCGCGACGCTCGTGGAAACGACTCAACGACTGCCTTGAGCAAGGAGAGTTCTTGACCGATGTCAAGGAGGCTTCTGGCGGTGCTCTGTTCCATCTTGCTAGTGCTTTCGTAGGCTTCGAGGCTGCGGTTGCTCTCAACGACTTTTGCGCCAAGTATGACGCCCAAGTCACCATCGAGGACGTGATTGACAACGGCGAGATTGAGAAGACCGAGAACTTTGGTATCAACGACCACTGTGCCCTCATTGACAAGATTGAGGCAGCAGAGATTCTCTCGGAGCCTCTCAACGAGAGCCAGATTCAGAACCTCGCAGACTACTTCGTGACTCTGCCGAGCGAGGCTTCCATGAAGCTTTGGACAGTCCTGGGTCGCGGTGACAACGCCAACGTGATTGCCTTGCACAAGTCAGAGGCCAAGGACGGCACCCGTGTCGCTCAGCGACTCGTCACGATGCTGACTGGTGATAATAGCTAAATAAAACTTGACAGGCTGGGGTACCGTAATTATAAATAACCTGTTCAATGCCACTACGAACGGTATCGTTGACGGTGGATAGCAAGGTTGGGCAATGCGAGCAAACCCAACCCCCAGCCGCTTTTAATTTTACTTTCTCGAATCTGTGACTACAATGTAAGCACAGGAGGCAGATATGTCAGACTTCAACTTGAATGACCATGTTCACAGGCTGCTGATGCGAGAGACTTTTCTCGCTGCGCTCTCTCGTCGCGTTGACAAGCGGGCGAACAGTTCAGTGCCTACAGCGGGTGTCAGGGTCAATCCAGATACCGCGCACTTCGAGCTTGTCTACAATCCGTCCTTCTTCGAGGGGTTGACGGATGAGCAGCGCACGGGTGTCCTCATGCACGAGTTCTATCACCTTGTGTTCGAGCATGTGACCGGAAGACTTCCAGACGAGATTGCGGGCGTCATGAAGAATCAGAACGCTAGCAAGGAAGAGAAGCAGTTGTTCCGATTGTGGAATGTCGCGGCAGACCTGTCTATCAATTGTTTGATTGGCAAGGATAGCCTGCCAGATAACTGCTGTATCCCTGGTGGCGAGAAGTTTGAAGATATGCCCGCTAACAAGACGGCAGAATGGTACTTCGACAAGCTAAAAGAGAAGCGCGAGCAGCAGAAAGAAAACGGTGAGGGGGACTCTGACCCCTACGAGGGCAGTCAATTCGACGACCACGGTGGTTGGGGTGAGGTGGATGAGACTACGGCAGAAATGGCTAAGGAGCGCTTGAAGGAGGCCATCAAGGGCGCGGCCAACGAGGCTGCCGAGGCAAACTCCTGGGGCAGTGTTAGCCAAGAACTGCGCCGTCAAATTCTTGAGCGAATCAGTGCCAAGGTTGACTGGCGCAAGGTTCTGCGCTACTTCGTTCGCACGTCTCAACGAGCAGACAAACGCTCGACTGTGCGACGAATCAACAAACGATTCCCGTACATCCATCCAGGCAAGAAGGTCCGACGAAACGCCAATATCGCGGTATCGATTGACCAGTCTGGCTCTGTGAGCGACGACATGCTTGCAGCTTTCTTCAATGAATTGAATAAGTTGGCAGACATCGCTACCTTTACTGTGATTCCATTTGACACCAGGGTCGCGGAAGACAAGGTGTACACATGGAAACGTGGCGAGACTCGCGCATGGGAGCGAGTGCTAACGGGAGGCACAGACTTCAATCCACCGACAGACTACGTAAACGCGCGTAACTTCGATGGACATATCGTCTTGACCGACATGTGTGCCCCCAAGCCTAAGCCTAGCAAGTGCCAGCGTATGTGGATGACTACCAAGAATTACGCGAGTAATCCGTACTTCAGTACGACAGAGCGCGTGATTGCAGTAGATTAAAGTTTGACCTTTCGCTCAATGTGGTTATAATGTTTACAGGAGGAAGCAATGAGCATTGAAGATATCTATCTCGATGAGGGATGTGAGATTGAAGAGATTGACATTGACCCTGATTACTATATGGGGTACGAGGATTACGATGAGGATGTCGCGACCTTCCAAGACCAGGATATGCATGACTTCTCTTATTATGATTCTCTGAGTGTTTCGGAGTATTAATGAAAAAGATTATTGTCATAATCGGACTACTCTACGTCGGATATACATACGGCGACCAGATTAGCAGTATCGGGTCTGAGATGGTTGACCACGCGAAACCGGCGTGGGAGCAGCTTCAAGAGTTTTTGGAAAAATAACTTTACTTGTTTAGCTCGGTGGCTATAACTTAGTCACAGGAGGCGACATTGAATCACAAGACAATACTACAGACGCTAAAGCGAGAGTCTCTCACTGACTGGGAGCGACGGTTTTGTGAGTCATTATCCTCTGCCTTGGACAAGTACGGTAGCCTGACCGAAAAGCAGACCGAGACTGTCCAGAAGCTACAAAGTAAGTATTGTCCAGAGGCGAAGATAGCTCGTGAGAATTGGAAAAATAACTTTACTTCTGAAATGCGCGAGACTATGATACTCGTGGCGAAGTACTACAGACAGAACCCGCCCTGGTATTCTGACCTTGCTATGAAAGTCGTTTCGGACCCAGAGTTTGTTCCGACTGAAAAGCAGTATAATGCCATGTGCTTGAACAAGTACGCCCAGAGAGTGCTGGAGAATTGGAGAAGTCAGCACATCTATGAGCCGGGTGTTCTCGTTGTTACACGCAAGGGTGCTGACCTTCACAATTTGTTTGGTGAGCGCCCATTGGTGGTTCTTAAACAGCTACCCAAGACTCTCACCCCCACCAGAGGTCAGAACAGTTACGAGGTTCTGCCTGCCGGGAAGGATGAAAAGTTTATTCTCTCTGAGAAAGAAATTAAAAAGCTCAGGTAAAACTTTACTTGATACAACTCGTGATTATAATGAGTGCAGGAGGATGAGATGAATAACCTACTTGAAATTGCATACGCACTTAGCGTCGCTACAACGCAGGCAATCACGTCTTTCGCCCAAGTTAGAGCGCAACAGGATGCGGTTAAGAATCTGAGCGACACTGAAATTCAAAAGCTTGTTGGCAAATCATCTACGAAGTCACCCATCGGATTTAATTGTTGAAAGTGACCGAGTATGTTGTCCAGGTGCGAAGCGAATATAATCAGAACACCGAGTACGTGTTCTATTCGCGAGAGTCGGCTTATCGCAAGATGCGACAGCTTTTGAGTGACGGCCAATGCGCTTGGATTGAGACACGCTTCGTGACCGATGACATCCCGTTCTAAAAACGTGTCCGAAAAAATTTTCCCTTTTTCTTTACTTTCCAAGGAGTGTGACTATAATGTTCGTGAGCAGACAAAGACAGTTGCTCGAAGGCATTTGGTTTTCATTTATGATGGTTGGCCTCCTCTTTGGGATGGCCTGTCTTTAGGAGACAGTTATGAGTTGGGTGATTGAGTGTCCAGAGGGACTCAGCAAGACGGGACAACGAGCCGCTGTTATCATGAACGACTTCATGAAGAAATATAATCTTCAGACGGGCGGTTGCCAGACCTTGTATCACCCAGAAGAGTGGAAGGGCCGAGGCGAGAAGTATGGCACCGAATCAGAGCTTGTAATCGTGTACGACGGTGGCGACCTCTACGATATCATGGATGGCTACCTGTACAACCTTCAGGACGAGCTTATTCAAGCCTTCGATGCTATCGGCGTTTACTTCGAGCCCTGCACCCATTGGTATTGCGCGGTCTACAAGGGTTAAAAGTTTGACTATGCGAGGAATGTGGTTATAACTTAATCACAGGAGGCGATGATGCTTGACCACGCATACAAACAGCTTGACCTTGAAGAGAAGCGCCAGTGGGAAGAGTTCGAGGGCAAGCGCCGCGAACACGAAGAGCGCGAGAATAACAAAAAAAACATTGACAATGATAGTCATGTGGTTATCATTGAGTTGTAAGGAGGTGAGCATGAAACGGGTTTATGCCGTCACATCGCGAAACCAGGATGGTACCGAGCAGAATGAGCTAGGCATCTATTCAAGTTTCAAGAAGGCACACTCCGTGGCCAGAGCTTGCATGCTCTACGTGAGCGGAACCACCGACTATGCCTATCAGCAGGTCCAGTTCGATGACCACCGTGGCGATGCATGTTGGGTTGGAAAGTTTCCAGACGAACCCTACAATTACATCTCCGTTGAGGTTCGCGCGCTCGATGAAGACCCAGACTTCGCCGTCAGGCACGAAGAGACGGGTGAGACGCTCCTCGTCTACTCCGCTAACCCTTACATCACGAAGGTCTACGACCTCACGCGATAAAAACTCATCCGAAAAAATTTTCTTTACTTCCTAACCAATGTACTTATAATGGGTGCACATGGAGGTTGTTATGCAGAGAGGACAGGGAACAAGAATTGCTTTTGGTGCTTTGAGCGTGGCTAAAGATAGCGACCCTCGGCTCTTCATGAAGCGCGTTGTGTTCGTCGATAATGTCAACGTTGGACACTACGACATCTACAAGCCCTACATGGAAGGGGCAGCTTGGGAGGTTTACCTTTGGTCAGACCGTTTCGAGTTTGCGCGATTCCGTACCACCCTGTTTGACGCAGACAATTGTGCGCGGGACAAGTTCACGCGATACTTCCTCGGAGATAATTCCGAGAGCTAAGAAATAAAACTTTACTCTAAACCTAATGTGACTATAATGGTTACATAAGGAGGAAGATATGAAAGGCAGGCCCAAGAAGGGTGACTTGGTTGAGGCTCACTCAGGAAACTTGACCAAGGTCGGAGTGGTCGTTGACAGTATCTTCTCGTGGGCGACCATGGATGACTCGTTCATTGTCCAGTTGAATGATGGTGCAAGGCGAATCCATGTGCCACGCGACCAGTTGTCGGTGATAAGCGACAAATAAAAACTTTACTCTATTACCAGTGTGGTTATAATGACTACACAAGGAGACAAGCTATGAAAGAGACTGTCATTATGGAGGCCGCTAAGACGGTGGCTACGATTGAGGACAAGGGCCAGCGATTCGATGTTGCTATCGCCTTTGTGAAGACGGGTGTCTTGGATGGTCTACCTACCGAGCGAGCACTTCAATGGTGGTGCAGGGCCATGGGTCATACGACGCTCAAAACGTTGGCGATTTAAGAAATAAAACTTTACTCCAACAGTAGTGTGATTATAATAGTCACATAAGGGGGAAGCTATGAAGATTGGCGACTTGGTTCAGACCCGAATGGGTACAAAGGGAATCATTGTTGGCGTGAGGCGAGGTGCTCCCCAGCCAGATGAATGTGACTACGATGAGTTCGAGGTTTACTGGTCTGCTGATGGTGTTTCTTTTTGGTACGACCCTGATGACTTTGGCCATCGTGGTGAGCTTGTGGTGACTTCACCTTAGCAAAAAAAAACTTTGACATTACATGAGTAGTGTTTATAATGTGTGTGTAGCCAAGTGGGGAAGCTTGGCAGGAAACATGTTGTTTCTGAGAGAGGCTTAGGGTAGGAAAATAAAAAAGTGGTAAGAAGTGGGTGAGTACTTGATACCCCCGCTATCTCTTGTCAAGGCTTTTTTTGCTACCCAAGTAACCGTAAACCTGCAATATATAGGAGGGTATATGTTTGCACTAGGATGTGTTACCATGGTTATGGTGTCGCTCCGTGTTTTGTTCCTTCACTAGAGAAAAAAAGGGACAATGACAATAAAAAAAGATTGACTTCTAGACACAGTGCGCCTATAATGGGTACATACAATAAAGGAGGTGCTTCATGAAGCGCACTATGTCTTATAAGAACCGTAACTTTGCGGTAACTGCCGAGGTGGACACTACAGCCAAGAAGGCTGGTAGCAACACCTTCAAGGTTCGCCAGGGACGTAGCACTCAGGTTTATAACCGCCGCTACGCACGGGTTCTTCGTGACCAGCTTAATACTTTCCTCGGAGAGTAAAAAGTAAAAAAACCACGCAATTCCGCGTGTTTATAGCTCCTGGGTAAGAGCAAGGTTATGCTAAACTGCCCAACCTACACAAATTAGGCGAAAATAATTGTCTAATGATTTCCACTACTTAATAGAGTTTTCTCTAGGTGGAGATAAAAAAACTTTGACTCTCGGCCCATTGTGCTTATAATGGTTACACAAGGAGGCAGAGAAATGACGGATGAAGAACTTCGCGAAGCACTCAGGCTTCTTCTAAAGGTCTGGGAGAAGGGAGGCAAAGAAGCCGCCGAGGCTTTGTTGGCCAAGTAGAAAAAAAAGCTTGACTCCCGCCTCATAGGCATTATAATGAGAGGGAGACAGACAGAAACCCTAGCGAGGAGAATAGAAATAAATAATTGACAGAGCGTACCCACCATGATAAGATGGTCGGGGCTTGCTCTCTCAGAGACGGGTTATCCAACGTCCGCCAGCTAGGAAACCGTGAGAGAGTATTGAAAAGGGAATCGCTCCCCCTTCCGGAGACAGTGTGCGGACAAACTAACCAATCAACACGGGCTGGGCAACCCTGCAAAACTGCCCAGTTTTTAAATTCGTATCTTCTACCCTGGGGTGGTGGAACCTTCTGAAGACGTTCAGATGTGGGCTCGCAATTATCACGCGAGCACATATGGAGAGACACGCCTCTGATGATAAAGAGGTGCTAGACGGATGCCGATTCCGTCAGCGTGCCAGTTCGAATCTGGCCTCCAGGGTAGAATATATGAATACTTTCAAGCACTTAGAAAAAAAGTGCAAAAGAAGTAAAAAAATACTTTACTTCGCTGCTCAGGTTGTTACTATACATGTGTCGGCAGGGATGACCGACAAACCTTCAACCCTTATCAAAGGGAGGCCATCATGGCCCAGTTCGCTTCTTCTTTCGGTTCCAAAGAGCGCAAGGCTAAGGCCAAGGCCCGTGGGGCAAGCTACTCGCACCGTCGTCAGTCCCGTGCGGGCGTCGTTCAGGTGTTCACCGCTGACCCTGGCTGCGAGGTCAACGTCATCCGTGACGGTGATACCTTCATCGTCGCCACCTTCCGCAACGGTCGTATGGCTGGACAGCCCTCCGTCCACAAACATGGGTACCAGGCTGCTCGTGAGAGCGCTCAGACGCTCGCCAAGGTACTGAAGTCCAGTGCCCGCCCTGACCCGCGCAGCGAGGTCATGCGTATGGCAGACGCCCTGCTCGCGGACCTGTCCTAGTACTGAACAAATGTCTGAAAAACGACATAACAATAAATAAAAGTATTGCGTTCTCTCCTCGGCTATGGCATTATATATACATGGTCGAGGGAGAATGAACTCCCCGGCTGACCCGCGAGGGATATGATGAGCGACCTGACTCTTCACGGTGAGAACGTTGAGGGCCTCTGCATCAAGATGGCCAAGCAGCACGTTCGCAACGGACTTCAGTTCGATGACCTGCTCCAGCAGGCTCGCATGGGTGCTGTCATTGCAGCACAGAACTACGACCCCACCAAGGGTGCCAAGTTCTCGACCCATGCTTACATGTCCATTCGCGCCTACTGCCAGCAGGCTGTCCAGGCTAACCGGGCTGCGTCTGGTTCTTCCCGTCTGGCCAAGGCCCTGTTTCACAAGCTTCCTGCCTGCCAGCGTGAGCTTCAGACCCAGGGGCTTGACGTGAACCCTCACAACATCGCAGAGTGGCTGGAGGCCAATAGCAATTGGTCTGTCTCCACCTCCGAGGTCGAGCAGGCTCTTCTGATTGTCAAGGAGCGCACCGTCTCCATGTCCAAGCCTATGGGCGACAGTGACAAAAATAACTTTGGTGATACCCTGGTGTCCCGTGAGTTGAGCCAGCACGAGAAGCTTGTGCGCACCCGACGAGCCGAGGCTATCCGTGACGCCATGTCCACCTTCCTGGTGTCCTTCCTTCCCACGAAGCAGCGACGTGCACACAACAAGTACGTGGCAGTCTTCAACGGTCGCCTGCTTCCCATCCTGAATGGAGAGGATGTGCTGACCTTGGAAGAGGTCGCTGATTCTCTGGGTACTTCAAAGCAGCGTGTTGGCCAGATTGAGAATGACCTGAAGAACGCTCTGAAGAATCACATGAAGGGGAACCTTTAAAATGATTAACAAGACCAAGACTTACGGGTTCACCCTAGACTTCTATCTTGACGTGGGTATCCTCCTCTCAGAAAAGTACAAGGGTCGTGTTGACTATGGCTTCAAGCTTGGGGATGTCCTTGACGCTCGGCAGTATATCGTGAAGGAGTTGTGTCTTCGCGAGTCATGGAAGGACAGCGAATGTCTGGCGCGTCTGTGTGAATCGTTTCTGCGGCGCTGGGCTTATAAAATGAAAGACTAAAAAGAAAAGCTTGACAACCAAGAGGGAGGTCCCCCCTCCCCCCTACCTACCCGGAATGTAATCCCTAGTGATTCCGGGCACTTAGGAGCCGACCTAGACCCTGCGTTATATCGCCAGGAAATTTTCCAGATTTTGTAACCCCGTAACCACTAGTTATTATTATGGAAGAAAACACTACGGGGGAGCTACAACAGGAAAATCATTCCGAGATTGTAGACAAATTAAAAAAAGAAATTGATAAGCTAAAGGCAAACGTCGATCGACTAGCTAACCGTTTACTTGAAGAGAAAACAGAAAAACAGTTGCTACAGATAATGGCCGATATAAAGAACGGCAATGATCCGAACGAGAAACCATGGCCTATAGAGCGTCAAAAGCCCAGCAAGGGCGAATAAACGGCTATTCCTGCCATTTTAAACCTATGCCTATAATTGGCAACGCCAAAAATACCGGGAAAAAAATTTAGGATTCCGAGACTACGATTAGGTTGTTGACTGGCTGCACTTGATCGGGCTGTCCTTTGAACTCTTCGAATTTGATCCACTCTATTTCTGCATAATCTTCGTAGTAATGCTTTGCCTTGGCAGTCTTAAGCGTTGCGCTTTGGAATAATTTAGTAATAACCCCTAAACAAGGAAGATAATGTATGTTAAAATTTCTTCCTGGGTATTTGCTTTTTATACTTACTAAATCACCAACCTTGATGTCCATGTAAGTAATTAGAATTTTAGGAACTAATTATTATGAATGAAATGGCTTACGATACAACAAATTTAATTGACTTTACCTTAATAAAGTTAAAGAGGATGCGCGACGAAGCGCGAAAGATAGCATGGTTCGACATGGTAGCACAATTAGAAATGGCTATAGAATTGTACGAACAAGGAAGAGCGACAATAGATTGGGTGGACGGTGAGCCACTACTTACACTAAGGAGTGTACTAGATGATAATCAAGAAAAATAGATTGGTAGAGATAATCAAAGAAGAGCTAGCTAGGTTTGAAGAGGTTGCAAATATTGGAGCCGACGTAAACTCTAGCTATAAAGAAGGGTATGACTACGAAGACGACGGATACGCTGATGATGAGATGGAGCATAGGAGAGACGCCTACGAAGAAGAGCATGGAGAACGCATGCCGAATCCATTGATTAAGCCGTCCGAACGTCTATCCGGACAGGAGCAAGCTGATAACTTTTTTCGTTCGATGTACGAGAAAGGTTGGAAAGGGCCTGGTACACCTTGGCCTAAGTCTGAGTAACACCGGAGACAAAACGTGAACTTTCAAGATAAGTGGAAAAATTTTTTAGTCGAGGTTTCCTCGGCAGATGCAATGCAAAATCTAAGGGGCTCGGCTGGGGATAAAATCCTTAACGCCTGGGCCTACGATATGCTTCAAAAAGCCAAAGAACAGATGGCGGACTTAGAAAATCCGGACTATTATGCTCCGGGTGACGGTCCCGACCAGGACCAGATAGACTACGCCGAAGAAGTGGCGGCTACATATGCACTGATGATGCCAGGAAAAAAATTCCGAAATAGGTACGGTCCTGAACTTAAGGGCATGATAGCAGACACTATTGAAGAAACGGTGATACCGCAAGATATAACGGATAATCAAAAGGGCGCAGCAATACTTTGGTTTGTTCGTATACTTCGAAAAAACGTAAAGGTAAAAACAACCATGGCGCAAGCCGTTTCGTCACTTCGAGACCATATCGTGTCCACAGAGGCTAGTCATGCACTTGATACAGCACTACTCGACATAGATGCTTCTGATATGACCAACTACCTTTTCTCTGTAAATCGGAGTCTTGAAATGTTCTTCCAGTACCCAGATTTTATGGGAACCAAGGACTTAAATAGAATCCAAAGTCCAGACCAGTTACTTGATATTACTGACAAGGCTTGGCCGGACATTAAAGCGTATCAAGAAAAACAGAAATTTTTAGATGCTACGGAAGGCACTGAAGTGTTCAGGGATGATGATGAGTGGTATATTGCTGCTATACACAACAAAGGAGCAGCCTGTGAGCTTGGAAAAGGTACCGAGTGGTGTACTGCGGCACCTGGGTTGGATTATTTTGCTCAATACTACAAGCCTGGCGATCCCTTATTCGTTTTCGTTCCGAAAAATGACCCTAAGAATAAGTTCCAGTTTCATTACGGTACAAAACAATTTATGGACCGAGGAGATCGTGAGATTTCGGACGAAAAGGTCGGCAAACTTCATCAATTATTGAGTAAAACGAAAGCTAAACAAAAATATAAAATTATCTCAATGTATGATGACACCATACTTTCTAAGGACCCGAACATATCAGAAGAAGACGCAGTTAGAATATACAATAGCAGTGCGTCACTTGATATGATGCTTGGATTGCTTGAAAACCCTGGCACTCCTGCTGGTTTGTTAGCTAACGCTGAAAAGACAATGGGAGTCACTTCTCCTGAAGATGATCGTCGCAATGATGTGAATATGACTGTTTGGGCAGTTACGAAAGCACTCATAAATAACCCTTCTACACCTACCGAAACTATCGTAAGAATAATGGATAAATTTGATGTTAAAAAGAATCCAAACGTTAGAAAGCTTACTAGTAATCAGATGTATATACCGATTTTAAGTCATCCAAATATGCCGGTCGATATTGTTAAAAAAATTCTTTTAGGTGGGAGTGACTACAATGTAGGCTTCTCTTGGAAAGCACGAGGGGAAATATTTAAACATCCAAAATTGGATGATGCCTTCCTATCAGAGTTTGCTACAGAAGAATTTAAAAACGATTGGACTGATATCCTTGCAAATCCTAACTTAGGAAATAAAACATTTGAAAAGATGTTGCAGAACGAAGATTTTAGCAGCATCGTTGGGCTAGTTTCTCTTAAGGAGTTTTTACCCGCGTTATTAGAAAATCCAAAAATAAAGCCAAGTGCCATAATGAAACTCTACAAAATTGAAAAGAAATCGCTAGAGAAAGAGTGGGACAGAATTGGCATGACTGACGGTAACTGGCAGACAAAGCACAGCGAAGAGATTCTAAAGCAGATTGAAAATAGTCCTAAGTTTGTAAAAAAAGAAAACTTCCATAAGAAATGGAAAAGCAAACTTAAAGAACAAACAACTATCCTTGGTTTATCTAATAAATACAATAACTTAGGGCAAGCAATAAACGACAAAAGAGTTGTTATTATATTTTACGAAGGGGACGATACAATTAGCAGAGGAGCTAGAGCAATTGAGCCTGTAGTCCTTGGGACACATTTCCAATCCGGAAATCCAGTTGTTCGAGCATGGCAGATTCAAGGAGCTTCCGACTCGCCGGACAACCTCCCCGGATGGCGCTTGTTTAGAGTGGATCGTATTGGAAGTTTAAGAACTACAGAGGACACGTTCAGCACTCCTCGCCCAAAATATGATCCTAACGATGATCATATAACATCCCAAGACGCGACAGCGCAGTTCGGTGCAGCACTACAAGAAACAAAAAATAGTCGTTTAAAATTAGCTGTTTACGAACAAAAAGTTGTAAAGAACTTTAAACAACTAAGAAAGTTTGTAAAGGAACAAGAGTCAAGAAAAGAAAAAGATTTGAACACGTATAGTGCTATAAGGCAAGCAACTAAGGAAAGAGAAGAAGAAGAATACGAGATAGAGAAAGAAAAAGCTTATTCCCAACGAGCACTAGAGAAAGGTAATGAAACCTACGTTCAAAACATCCGAAAGATTCTAGAGAATGTTACCATGACGCAACTACCGGATTTTTTTGATGTAGATAAAGGAAAATTAAAAGTGGCAAGAGATCCGGATGAGTTTCTGGATAAAAACATTTCAGTCTTTTTAGACGTTGCAGACGAGATTCCCTCCGATAACCCATTGAAATCAAACAAGATTACTGGCCTTTTGGGCTCTGGGGCTTACGGGGTCGTATTTGAGTTAAACAACGGTCATGCTCTCAAGCTATTTTCCGGAGGTATAAGAGGAGAAGCGGCAGAAGAAGAAATACAATGGTACAAAGAAATGAAAAGCGATCAATTTACAGGAGCTTCCCGAAGAGGAGAGCTTGCTGTCTTTGGCTCAGGTAATTTATCGACTAGCAACTTTGATGTTGCTTGGGCAGAAATTGGAAAAGTAGTACCACTTAAGGCTTGGGCCAAGCAAAAAGGCACGAATCCCATGTTGACTGCGATGCATTTTAATGGCGTGCACAGCCATCTGTCTGACTTAGCATTTTCTTATAACCCGCACCAGTTAGATTCAGACATAGAGCCGATTAAAGAGAATCCAAGTAGTAAAGATAAAATTCAATATGTAAAATATCTTTTAGGACTTGTTCATAAAAGCCCAGTTGGACTTCCCAAAGAATCGCAGCATGGATATAACACAGTTACTTTAGCTAAAATGCTTAGAGAGGTCTTGGAGATTGCTGTTAAAAAGGGTGATCGCTTAGTGTTTGATACAGAGACGGCAGATGTCCACGCCGGAAATATAGGATTCCATTTAGCAGATGACCAGCCAGTAGTATTTGATAGATGATATGACTGAAGAAAAAATAACATTAGAGGGTTTAACACTGGAGGAGTTGATCGATACGCTCCAAAGAGAATTACAACTTTTAGTTGAAGAGAATACAAGACTCTTAGATAGAAACCTACAAATGCAAGATGAGATTGATAGCCTGTGGGCGATGATGGATGCAATGACAAACGCTGAAAAAGAGGCGTGGCTAGAAGTTCTAGATGATTTAGATACTGATACCGCTGTAAAGGCGATGATGATCACGAAGAAAAAGGCGGACTGTTAAAAAATACTCAGAAACTATTTACGGATATAAAGATCCCAGGATAGTTAATGAAGTTTAAGATAGGTGATTTAGTCACTCTTAAAGACTCATCTAAAGAAAATCGTAAGCATACGGCTAGGCAGTGTAGGCTAGGTGTTATACTTGCTTATGAGACGCTTAACGATGTCTTGTTGTACAAAGTACACTGGTGGCCGTTTAATCAACCTTTCTATTTTGAAGGCCATGACCTAGAGATAGCATCTAGAGTCTTTTTACATGACCCTATACCCATAGGGGGTAGTGGCTCACTTATCATTGATGATGATTTTCCCATAGGATCTAACGACTAGCTTGTCTAGTAAGGAGGATTAGTATGACAGTTGGAGCAGTAGGAGGGGTAGGGCCACAAGCAGCGCCCGTTAGTAATCCACAAGGTCAAGGGGCACCCAAGGAAGTAGCGCCCGTAGGGCAAGCAGAAAGTGCCCCACAAGGCGTTTCTAACGTAGACTCTAGGGAGGATACTATTTTGGGGCCAAACTTTGATCCTATAACGGAAAGAATGAGCACTAAGGACTTCGTATCGTTAAGTCAAGGAATAGCCGGGGCTGAAGATTCCATGAAAACCATTAAGGATATGATGAAACTTATTATGGCTCTGCAAATCTTAGAAAAAACCATGGAAGCTACCGCTGATATTATAGAAAACGTTCTAGGGAACGGTGATAACAAGATAAATACCGGGGATATGTAAACAAAAAATTTTGGAGAAGAAAATTTTCGGGTTTAATTTTTGGAGATTTAAATTTTTCGGGAGCGTTCCGCTCCTACTAATTACCCATATGAAACAACGATTTGTCGACTCTTGGACTTTTACAATCCTAATAACAATTCTGCTCATCGCCCTCTTTGTGCTAGCAGTGCCTGATAGCAGGGCACGGAGCCCAAAAGCAAAGTTTTACGACTTCAATGAGCAATTAATTGACGGGGAAATAAAAAAACCAAGCACGCTATATACAGACTCTCATACAATAACAAAATTTGATAGACTGTTGCGTTTAAAGAAGAGCTTCTTACCAAAGCTTTTTAAGACATCCAAAGAAAAAGTTTTTAAATAGGAGAAAAACATGAACCCTGAGCGCATTGATTCAATCACAACCATCTTAAAGTCGTTAACTCAACTAGGCATTGGAATAATAGCACTTCTTTTTACACTACAAGTATTAATTGGCCCTGATCACTTGGTGTTCCCTATAAACACACTAGAGAACATGATACAATTGTCAGGAGATCTTGGACCGCCTGGCTTGTACTTAGTTTTAGCTGTGCTTGCCTTATCTTGGGCCTTTACACGAAAAAGGTAAGTTCAATGAAAAAGTTTAAAGGTTGGAATAACTTTTTAAATGAACTGGAGGACGACACGAAAATTGTCGCTAAAGCAGTTATATACGTTGATGAAAAAATTCTTATGTTAAAAAAAGCAAAAAATTCAAAATGGGATCTCCCCGGTGGACACCTTGTCAAAGGAGAAACAGTGTTGCAAGGACTAAAAAGAGAAATTAAAGAAGAGACCGGTCTTTACATAGATACCAGCGTTGCCGAGTTGGTACAAAAAAGCGCACATAAATTTTATTATAAACTCCCGCTACCTGACGGTATAATATCATTAAGTGGCGAACACACAGAGTATCGCTTCATATCAAAATCCGACATTGACAATCATGACATCTCTAGGAATTACAAGAATGTCATTAAAAAGTCTTTTATCGGATAAACACTAATTATTAAAGAGGTTAAGATGAAACAGTTTGTACAAGGCCAGCGCGGCCCGTCACTCGATATAAGCCAAACAACCGAGGTTACTTGTGATGAATGTGGCAACGATAGGTTTACAGTTGTCTTTAAGGTTAGAAAGGTTGCTGCGTTATTGTCTCCAAGCGGCCAGGAGGGGTTTGTACCATTGCAAACCTTTGAGTGTACATCTTGCGGACATATAAATGAGGGTTTTATGAGTGACTATCGGTAGACGAGCTTTTTTTATTTTTCTAGCATTTATATGCGTTATAGAAAAAACTTTATTTATCTTAAGTTTTGGAAATTTAGATTTATCATTAGAAAAAAAAGTGCTTGACAAATATGCAGAAAAAAGGATCAAAAATTTTCTTGCCGAAGAAAAAGACTAGGTGGAAAAGCATCTCCGAAAACGAAGTAGAAATATCTTATGAAGATGATAAAGGAGATTTGACTATAATAGGTAAGGTTTTTAGAAAACCGTTTACTCTAAAATGGAACATAGATGTATATTTTTTTCTACCCAATAGTCACACAATAGATTTAGACGAAACTTTTGATAGTGAGATAGATGCAGGAAGAAGAGTCGCTAACTTGTGGGAAGTAAACAGAGATTATGAATATTTTAATTTAGAGAGTTTTTATGACGAAACAATTTATTAGAGTTCTTACGTTACTATTACTAACAGTAGCGTTGATGACTTGCTCCGAGAGTCAAAACGAGAGAGCAGAACTTACGTTTGATACAAAATCGCATATCTTTAATAAATCTCTCTCTCCGGAAATGATTCACTATTTTGCAAAAAACAATTATGAAAAAAGATGTTATAAATTTGAATTTTACTTTTGTCCTCCGCTAGACGAAGTTTGGCAAATGCAGGTTACAACAGATGTCTGCAAAGATCCTCCTGAAATCATTTCTATTAGCGAGTGCTTTGAAATCTTTGAATGCGACCCAAGCACACCGGACTTGGGAGATGTTGATTGTACAACTGATGATGGATACCCCGGTACTCAAAAGAAAATTTGTGATAAAGGTAAAATAAAATATACTGATTGCACCTCTTTGTGTTCTGAAGAAATCTGCGACTACGAGGACAATGATTGTGATGGCCATATCGATGAGGGGCAGAGGAACGCTTGCGATGAATGTGGCTTCTTGCCGGAAGAAGCTTGTGATAACGTGGATAACGACTGTGATGGTGGTACTGATGAGGACTTGATTCAAGACTGCTATTCTGCTTGTGGGGGCGGTATTGAGTACTGCGTTGGTGGTATCTGGGTTTCTTGCACAGCGCCCCCTGTCCAGACAGAAATATGTGACGGATTCGACAACGATTGCGATGGACAAATCGATGAAGGTATAAATTGTGAGTGTACAATCGCAGACGTTGGAGTTCTTTTCCCTTGTAAAGAAGAACCTTTAATATGCGGGGAAGGATATAAAACTTGCGAATGCACAACGCCGGACTGCTCGGAGATTTTGACAACAGACTGTGTATCTCCTTGTGTGTATTTCCCGGTACCGGACGAGGAATGCGATCCTACAAAAGGTGCTGTTGCTGCTGAAGAATGTAATAATTATGATGATAACTGTAATCAATTAATTGACGAAGACTTGTTTGAAATGTGTTACACTGCTGACCCAGAGACGCTGTTTGTAGGTATTTGTAAACCTGGTATTCTGACGTGCTACAAAGGGACTTGGGGCAATTACTTTGAGGGTATACCTGACTATTTCGTACCGGGTCTTTGCAAAGACGAAGTAACACCTCAAGAAGAAATTTGCGATGGTGTAGATAACGATTGTGATGGCGAAACAGACTCAGGGGAAGAATTGGGACCTGTTGACGTTCTCTTTATCGTTGATTGGTCAGGATCGATGGATACAGAGATATATGCTGTTATGTCTGCTCTTAATAAGTTTGCTGCTAGCTACAGTGACGAAGAGGTTTTACAATGGGGTACTATTCTAGGACCTATAGACCACGCTTGGAATAATTCAGAATACTTAAATCTTTACCATAATCTTAGTGGATTTAGTGACTTTCTATCTTCAATGTCACAATTAAATATAAGTTCTTGGGCAATGTCGGGTGCTAGAGAGATGATGATGGACGCGATATATCTCTCGTTGCACAATCTCGTTGGGTCTGGGTCTTTGCCAGTTGCCATTCCCCCGTTGAAATGGGCCACAGGCACTGGAGTTACTGAATCTCAACCTCCAATAAAAGATTTTATCATTAACTGGCGAACCGATCCAGAGGTTAAAAGAGTTATCGTGCTGTTTACCGACGAGGGCTCTCAAAGCTATACTATTCCGGATATCACACAAGATATCCTGCTTGAACTAATAGGAAAAATTACAAATACTAAAATATACATATTTTCTCAAACAATTCATAAGGACAACTGGATTGCGCTTGAGGGATGGGATCCCCTTTGTGTCGCTTCTGGCGGCAAATGGTACCAGCTAACTGACGATATGGTGACTATGTATAATAGCCTAATGGAAATTATTGACGAAAACGCCTGTAAGTAAATATTTATGATTATGGAAATAAACAAAAAGCTTTGGGAAGAATTCCTACAAGACAATAAAAAAATAGATTTAGATAGTTTTAAGCTTAGAGATGAGCTTAACCGTGACGTCTGGGCTAGTGACGACAAGATCAGACCCGAAATAGCTGTCAAACTAGTTGAAATTGCTAAAAATTTCATGTCTAATCTTGGGCTAGGAGATATTGAGATAAAAGATATTGTGCTTACAGGCTCTTTGTCAAACTATAATTGGTCCCAGTACTCGGATTTAGATCTCCATGTCATGGTAGACTTTGATGATTTGGATGAAAATGAGGAGTTAGTAAGAGAATTCTTTCGCGGAAAGAGCGGCAATTGGAATGATCGCCATGATATTAAACTTAGAGGCTTTGAGGTTGAGATCTACGTTCAAGATATTGACGAGCCACACGTCTCGACCGGCATTTATTCTTTATTAGAAGACGAATGGGTTGTTAAACCAACTAAAGATAAGCCCTCTCTAGACCTTAAAACAACAAAGATGAAAGCACAAAACCTTATGGACCTTGTAGATGACATCGAGAGACTATACAGAGAGAATAAGTTGAGGGAAGCTTATGTATCTTCTCAACTTTTAAAGCAGAAAATAAGAAAGTTTAGACAGTGTGGTCTGGAAAGTCCCGCCGGGGCTTACTCACCAGAAAATTTAGCATTTAAAGTGTTAAGAAGAAACGAATATCTTGCTAAGCTTAGCGACTTAAGAGATAACTCTTATGATAGATTGATGTCAATTGATGAAAATTTAAAACGCGATTGGCAAAATTACCTCAAAGAGGTTGATGAGGCTCTTTAATGTGCAAAAATTACTAGAAAACTGGCGCAAACTGTTTGAAAACAAAGAAGAAAAGTCAAAAAAACTGTTTGCTTTTGATTTTGATAATACCTTAGTGCGCACAGACGGCCAAGTGTTGCACAAATCTAGTGATTTGCGGCTTAACCCCGAGCAATGGGAGCGCCTAAAGCTTCTTAACCCCGATATATCGGAAGACGACTTCGACTTTAGTGAGTTTAAAACGGTTGTAAACCCAAAGCCAATCAAAAAAACACTAAATTTAATGATAAAGACAATAAAAAAGCTCTCCGGCGACGACAAAATTGTAATTTTGACCGCAAGGGAGGTTTGGAGGCCGATTAAATCCTATCTACAAGAAGAATTTGATGTTGATATCGAAATTGTTGCTGTAAATTCGCCAAAATACTCGCACTTGGACGGTAAGGGACCTGAAAGAAAAGCCTCGTGGGTCAAAAAACAGCTTTCTGAGGGTTTTTCTAACGTATTCTTTTGGGATGATATGGTTGAGAACCTACATGCCGTTAAATCGTTAGAAATCGAGCACCCTGGAGTGTCTATTAAGGCATTTTTAGTCAAAAATGGTGCAGAAAGGTGCTTTGATAGGCTAGAAGAGATCGAAAAATTTCAACAAATGGTAAAAAATAAGCATTCTAGGATGAAAAAGAGGCTAATAAAGCACGGAAATCAACCTAATGTTCCACCATATAGCAAAAAACCTTCTTTTAAAAGGTCCAAATCTGCACCACCATGAGGTGAATAGTGCTGTTGTTTTTTATGGTTTTTTATAACTTTTGTCTCTATTTATAGTTACACAGCCATTCAAAGGGGTTAAAAAACATGAAAATTACAGAGACTGAGTTAAAAGACATCATTTTGGAGGAATTCAACGCCGTTGTTGAAGAAAATTCTCTCGACGAAGGGTTTTTAGACCGACTAAAGCGTGGATTTGGCGCAGCTAAGGATGCTTACGCTAAAACTCCTGAAGAAATGTCATCTGAAGCTGCACAAAACGCAGCCGATGTGGCCCTGGACGCTGTAAAGGATTTTGCAAGCGCTTTCGGGAATGATCGCAAGAAGATGGTTAGACGATTAGGAAGTTTAGACTTAGACCAGCTAGTTGAATTAAGTCCGGAACTGGCCACTTCAATTAAAAGAGTTTTGTCTTGGTCAAAGGGAGGAAATACCAGGTTAGCAAACCTAGTTGATGCCCTTGAGCTTATCCAAGATCCTAAGTTAGCTGCTGACATTGCAGCCTCTCAGGATGCTACACCCGGATTGGGTGCTGGACGTAGGCCGCGCGGTAGAGGAGTTTCTGGTGGAGACGCCATTAAGAGAGGCGGCACAGCCACCACTAGAGGCCTTGGAGCAATGGCTGAGAATATAGATAGTGATCTGAAAATTACAAAAGAAGGCCTAATGGCAATGATTAAAGATGAGCTTGAAAATTCAAAACAAAACTAGTAAAGATTTATCAGTATTAGAAGGATTAGTAAGTAAATTTTACCCCTATGCGCAGAGGACAATGAACTTCTCAGGTCCTCTGCGCTTGTCTTTTGTGTCTGACGAAGAAAACTCTCAAAACCCGCTTGGCAAAACAGCTTACTATAGTCCTGGTGATAGGGAAGTCGTTATATACACAGATAATAGACATACTAAAGATATTTTACGATCCTTTTCTCATGAACTTGTACATCATGCACAAAATTGCAGGGGAGAGTTCGACGGAGAAATTGAAACTAATGAAGGCTATGCACAAAATAACAAACATTTAAGAAAAATGGAAAAAGAAGCCTATTTAATAGGAAACCTATGTTTCCGTGATTGGGAGGATTCAAGCAAAATGGAATCAACACTAGAAAATAAGATTAGAGAAGTCGTTAGGAGTTTTCTTTTAGAGAAGACAAAGACAGATTCGCCTGACAGAGCGCCTTCTGATACACCCGCCGATAGGCTAAAGCCTCTCGAAGAGGAAGAAGTAACAGAAGAAGAGACAGTCGAAGAGGCTAACATTGAAGAAGAAGAGACTCTTGAAGAAGAGGCTACATTAAAAGAATGGAAAAATAAAAGCATTAACAAACTTCTCATGGAGAAGTGGTGTAAATAAGGAGAAAATTAATGGCTAGTCCAAGAAGAAGAAAATTAAGAAAGCTCGCTAGACTAAATTCAAACACAGAGCAGGCAGTAGAGGAAGCACCCTCGACTCCGCCGCCGCTGCCGCCAAAAAAGGCTGCTCCGGCTCCGAAGAAAACTAGTGACACTAAGAAAGATAACAAAAACTAAGGAATAAGGAATGGATCTTTTTTCTATCATCCAAGAGGTTATCTCTGAGAATAACCCTTTAGGTTTTGGCGAAGGAAAGCCTACTAGTGACGAAATAAGCAAAAAGCAAACTGTCGCACTAGAAGAAGATTCCGAGGACGCCGAAGAGCTAGACGAAATGTCTAGTATGGCCTCCGGTGCCGTAGAAGGGGGTATATCTAGAGAAGAATTTGTTGAAGAACTTAAGCTTAGAGAGTTCATTCAAAGAGCAATTAAGAATATTAAAGAGAAAAAAGTACAACAAATAAGAGAAGAGAGTAAATTAAGAAAAATAATTCAAAGCCTTGTTAAGGAAGCTTCGACACCAGACGTTGACCCGACGCCAAATAGAGCGACAGGCATTAATGTGTTAGAGGAGCTTTTGAAAAAAATAATACCGATTCTAGAGACTGATTACAAAACTCTCACTACAAACAAAGAGCAGCGAGACTCGTTTAGAGCACATATTTTAAATGCAGTAGAAAACACGATTAAACCGGCAATGGTTAACAACGCCGCCGGTCAGGATCCCATCCTAGATGAGCCGGAGCTAACAGAAGAAATAGACATTGATATTGAAGACGATGGACTCGACCTGGATACTAATGATGATTTTATCCCAATTGAAGATGACAAGCCAGAAGAAACAGATCCTGTAAAAGATTTCGGCCTTGAAGGACAAAACGAAACAGGCAGAAATATGGCATACCAAAGCTTTAAGAAATTAGAGGCTAATATATTAGACTCATACGAACTTTTGTCAGATAAAGAAGATCAAGAGCTTTTTTATGATTATCTTTTAACAAACTTAAAGTTATACTTTGATAAATTTGAAGAAGAGTTGAGCCCATCAGCAGTAGAGCCCACTACGGATGCTTATGAACAAGCAGTCACCGCTTAAAAACTATTCACTATCTAAAGTTTTAAAAGAAGAGGGCAAGTCAAACGATGAATTTGAAATAATGCTTTCTAATTTAACTTTAGAAGAATTGATAGGTTTGAAACTAGAGACAGCAGGAAGGGTAGTTAAACATAAGCTATATGGCTTGCGTATTTATGACAGAATTGGTAAAATATGTAAAAATGCTATTTTTAAATACGCTATCTCTGCGGCTCAAAGTAAAAAAGAAGCCTCCATGTTTCTTGGGATGAGCATCAAACAACTTAACTATTATATACGCAGAGAGAAGCTCTTTGAGAGCGAACAAAACTAATTAATAAAGAGGAGGGGAAAATAATGAAATCATTACTTCATAAATTAGCAAATCTGTTTAATAACGAACATTGCTGCTGTTGTTGTGACTGCTGCTCGTGCGCAGAGTGCTCCGGCAAGTGCTAAAACACGGGGGTGAATTGGTATCGACTGGGTATTGACAACCAGACGTGCAAGGCTGTGTGAGTGTGGCACAGTAAAAACACTCAAAACTTTAATTGCTAACGACAACGTTACTTTTGATTACGCCCTAGCGGCATAACCACGGGGTGGCAGCAACCTTGTTAACCAAAGCTGCAAATTAAAGGTTTTTTTTACTAGCCTTACTTAATAGTAAACAACTTGAGTTTAGAGCTTGTTGGAGCCTATAACCAACTAACCTTGTGAACGACGTCTTTTTTGATATATGTAGGACTCGGGTTCGACTCCCGACACCTCCACCATTTTACGTCATCTTATTGATTTACATACTATTTAATAGTATGAAATTACTACTTGAATCTTGGAAGCGGTTCTTAAAAGAAGAAGACAGGCTCGACGAACCGGATCCACTAGTCTTAAATGTTGCAGATATTGGTGACAGTGGCTTTTGTGTTTACAATCCCACCATCAACTCTTATGCACAAGAGAGCCCAGAAAATTTAGCAGAAATGTTAATTTTCGTTATCGCAACTCAGCAGCAGAGATGGTATGAAGTTGTTCCAAGATTTCCTATCTTGATGAAATACATCAAACAAAATGATGGCCTATTAACCGGAGAAGAATTCCAAGACTTCCCGCAGCCCATAAAGATGTTGATACTGGGATTCAGGAAGAGGGCGATCGATTATATTTGGAACAACCGAGGAAAAATGTATTCCTCTATAATGTCAGACATAAACAAATATAATAATGCTAAATCCGGAAGCATCGAAAAAGAAGAGGCAATGTTCAATACTTACCTTAAGTTTTTAAGAGTTCCGGGTCTTGGCTTACCAAAAGCAGCCTTTGCTTCGCAGTTAATAATAGGCAGACTAGGATGCATAGATAGTATCAATCTTAATATTTATAAAGGTCTTGATCCTGAAGGCAAGCTGATAAAGACAGACAAAGACGGTCGCGTCGGCTTTAAAACTGCCGGAAAAAAGCTAGACACAAGCTCTAATTTGTACCAGCTTACAAAAGGTGGAGTTAAAATGGCTGAGAAGTATGTCGAGTTCTTAAGGCAAATTGCTGCTATGAATAAAACAACCGAAGCTAACGTATCAAAATCTCTTTGGGACACTTGGGTTGAAATTGTAGCTAAAAAAATCAACTTACAGGGCGATCTGGAAGTAATAATGCCTGGTGGTAAAAAGTTTAAAATTCCAAACGATTATTCCAAAAAAGCATCAAAGAACGATGGAGACCTGGCTGGTAAGTTTAGAGACCAATGGATGGGCAAAATTACTGGTAAGGATATCTCGCGTCAACATAATCCCTCTGAAATGTTTGAGGGTCTTCTAAGAGAATCCAGCACGACTACAGTGAGACAAATTCTAAGAGAGGCTGTAGTAAGAGGCTTATTCGAAGTTATTAGAAAAAAAGATGGCCAATACTGTTTAGTTGCAAAAACAGGTCGTAATCTCGGCTGCTACGATTCAAAAAAAGGTGCAGAGAAGAGGGAAAAACAGGTTAACTATTTTAAACATAAAGAGGGTTAATAATTGAAAAAAATAATTTTAGCAATATTCTCTTTATTTCTAACCTCTTCCTGTATTCCGGAAAGTTCTATACCTCTAAGGCAGAACGTTATAGTAACAGTTCAAAAGATAAATATCCCAAAAAATACTGTCATACTCTATTCTGCTCCTTGGTGTGGATGGTGTAAAACAGCAAAGAAATTTTTAATTGATAACGATGTTACTTTTATTGAAAAAAATTTTGAAAATAAGGCTGTTAAAGAACAACTTAAGTTGATCGCAAAACAGATAGGATACGAAGGCACATTAAACGCTATTCCACTATTTGTTGTTAACGATAGAATAATAGTTGGATATGATCCAATTGAAGTCTTACACGCACTTGGTAGAAACTCTGGTAAGTCAACAGAGACTTCTATGGGAATGAGCGTGGTATACGAATGAAACTCCTACTTGAAAATTGGCGGAAGTTTATTAACGAGAGTCAAGAAGAAGGCCTACAGTACCCGATGGCTGATCGCAATGAATGGTATGGAGATGCAGATTATAAAGCTAGAGGTGGTCGTATAGTTATGATGACACCGGATGAATATTTAAAAAGAGTTAGGCCCTTGGATATTGATGAAGGATCGAGAGACAACATTGATGATTTAAAGAATCACATATTGTCCGGTCGAACCCTGGATCCTCTAGTTATCTACGAAGATGGAAAAGAGGATGGGAGACATAGAGCACATGCCGCTAGAGAGTTAGGAATTAAGCAGGTCCCAGTAATTCTCTTTGGAGATCAAAATTTAAATGAAAACAAATGGGCAGACTACGACGCTCCCAAAGGCCAGTGGCTTGATATACCTATCGAAGATATTGCTTCTGCCGCTAGAGATCGCGGCGGCGAAATAAACCTAGCCGATGAGTTATACAATCTTATAAATAACGCCTATAAGAAAATTGGTGGACATTCGAATATAAAATCTGCATCGGATTTACCGGGCAAATATGATGAATACATTGCAATTGATATAGACTCTGATCCGGAGCCAGACGCTTTGCGCGTGTCTTCTAATAAGCCAGCAGGCAAAAAGATGACTGTTGCGGGCCACGATGGAAGCAAAGAAGCTATAACTGCTTATATAGATAAGTCAGCGCAACTATTGAATACTCCTGGGTATTTTTCTGAGATGTCAAAAGCAATTGCTCACATTATGATAACCAAGTACGGTGTCCCGTTTGTGGATAGCCAAGAAGATGTCGAAAGAGTGTTAGGTAAAGAAATAACATGGCTAGGTGGTCATCCTGAAGGCAAGTATCCTAATTATAATGGTTGGTATATAAGGGATATTGGTGGCTCTAAAGAAGCGAAGATACTTTTAGGAATACCAAAGGGATTAAATGAATAATGAAAAAATTGTTAACAGAGTGGCAAAGATATCTAAAAGAAAGTGTTGATGTTGTTGTTAAAGCAGCAACGGAACTTGTTTGCCCACCGGCAACCCAAGATCTAAAATTAAACACAAAGAACCGCGATGCAGCTATCCACGAAGATCATATTCAATATGGTCCTTTAAACGTCGATGAACCGGGGGATTACTGGAAAGACATAGCTGAGTATTGGAATACCGATGAAAAGGCCGCTAAGGCATCATTATGTGGCAATTGTGTAGCATTTGATATATCACCAAGAATGAAAGACTGTATGCCTGGAGAAACTTCTGATAAAGACGGCGAACTGGGGTATTGCTGGATGCACCACTTTAAGTGTCATTCTGCTAGGTCATGTAGAACTTGGGCCAAAGGGGGTCCAATTACAGAAAACAGTATGTCTGAGGATTGGCAAGAAAAAAATCAAGATTCTCTAGAAGAGAAGAAAGATGATCGCTGTACTCGTATCGCAAAGCGTAAATATGATGTGTGGCCATCTGCTTACGCTTCTGGGGCAGTCGTCAAATGTCGTCAAGGTAAGATATGGAAGGGCGTAAAAGAAGATATTAGAAGAATAGTAGAAGAGGAGATAGAAAACGTATTAAGTGAGTCTTGTTGGGAAGGCTACGAGCAAGTTGGAATGAAAGAGAAGGGCGGTCGGATGGTGCCTAATTGTGTGCCTATCGAAGAAAATGAATTAGAAGAAAAGAAAAAGAAAACTGATTACTCTAAAGAAAAAGAATCCGGTCTACACGGTTGGTTTTCCCGACAAGGTGGCAAAGGCAAATCAAAAGGCTGGGTAGACTGTAACACCTGTAGAAAAGACAAAAAGACTGGTAGGAAAACTTGTAAATCGTGCGGAAGAAAAGAGGGTGAAAAAAGAGCAAAGTATCCACATTGTCGCCCAACACCGTCTGATTGCGGCACCTCAAAAAAATCTGGCAAGAAATCTAAAGCAGGAAAAAAAGGATAATGAAAGATAATAAACAAGGTTGGTATGAGCCCCATATATGACCAGATGAACTTGACTGGCCAGGTGGGTCAGAAAATGTCAGAAAAGAAAAAGATAGAAAAAGCGCTAATAGGAAAAAAACAATGAAATTTACTAAAGAACAAATAAGCAAAATTGTCACCGAAGAACTAGAAAACGTTTTAGAAGAGCAGTACTATGAGATGCTCGCAGAAGGCGAGGTTTTAGAAGAAGCAGAATATCAAGGAAGAAAGGTTACTCTTAACAAGCCTATGAGAGGCGATGTTAAAAAGTCCAAGGTATATGTAAAAAACGCTAAAGGAAACGTTGTAAAAGTAAACTTTGGTGATCCTAATATGAAGATTAAAAAGAACATTCCTGGTCGTCGCAAAAGTTTTAGAGCGCGTCATAATTGTGACAACCCTGGACCTAAATGGAAAGCAAGATATTGGTCTTGCAAGGCCTGGTAAAATGAAGATCCTATTTGAAAGTTGGCGGAAGTATATAAATGAGGAAGAAACACCCCAGGTTTTATACCACGGCACCAGTATCGTCCAATATGAACGAATAAAAGACAATGGATATAATGTAAAAGATTTCTATCTTGCCGATGTCAGTGATAAATCTGCTGATTATGCTGAAAAACAATCTATTGCCGATGGAAGTGAAGAATCTATAATTCTAACAATAGACACAAATAAGCTTGATGGTGAAATAAGAACAGACCCAGGCTCAAATCCAGAAGAATTGGAGTATGACATGGGTCAGTGGGTTTTTATTGGTAATATAGAAGACGCTATTATTGATGTGGAGAGGTGGTAGATGAAGTTATTGCTTGAAAACTGGCGGGAGTTTTTGAATGAGTCGAAACTCACTCCGCAGTACTTACAGAGGCTAGAGGCCGCTGGCATTGTCCCTGGTGCCGTGATACGAGACCATGAGTTTTCAGAGGAAAAACCTCTTATTGTTAAAATTGAAAAAGTAGATGAAAATGGCGTCTCGTGGACTGATAGTCTTGGGAGAGGAGAGATAGATCTCTATTCTGCCTTAGAAGCAGTCAACAGCGGAGATTGGAGAACTACAGGCGAAATGGGCCTTCCCAGTTATTTTAAAGGCATCGATCCTCCTAAATCTAAACGTCTAGACGGCATAACTGAACTTTTCTATGGCACGTCGACCGCATTAAAAGATTCATTAGTTGAAAATGGAGTTCCTGCTCCAAGCGAATGGGGAAACTATGAATTAGCCGAAAGTAATGCCGCAGCTAGCGTCGATAGGCACGGCGGCGAGATGATGGTTGTCAGCCTATCGATTGATGATTTTGATAAGTCTAAATTTTCATTATACGAGGAAAAAGATCCTAGACTAGTGTATACTGAAGACATAAAGCTACAAATCCAGAAGATGGATAGAGGAGTAATCTAATGAAAAAATTAATATTAGCTATAATTTTGTGTTTCATATCCGTGAGCGCCTCCGCAAAGGTAACTTACGGTGGGCACCCATTTATGGGAATCCATATTGACACACTAAAGGGGCATTTGTATCATGCTGCCCACATTGCCAAAAATAAAAGAATGAAACAAACATTGGCAGACACAGTAGCATGGCTAGACATAAAGCACAAGAGTAAAAAAGTTTTTGAGATTGGAGACGATCATTCGGTCGAGTCCCAGATTATCCAGGGAGCAGTTGGATTTTTTAGAGAAATTGAGAAAGGCCTTGTGCCAGAGTTAGACGCTAGCATGTTGGAGCGTTGGTACTTTCTTGGAATGAGAGTGAGTGCTAAAAAAGTAAATGGTAAATGGGTATTAGACCTTAAAGAAAAATAAATGGAACACCCTTTGTTTACTAAAATAAAATGGCTAGTATATTTAATTTTATTTATTATTGGACTAAAATATCTATTTGATCAAAAAGAATAATTATTTATATTTATTTAAATAATATATTATATATGTTATTGTATTTATATGAAAGAGAACTTTCAAAAGTTTCTTATGGTTGCTATAATTTGCTTTGGAATTGTATCAACCGCTAGTATTTTTGTACATTGCCCCGGATTCTAAAGGAGTTAGAAAATGGCAGGAAGAAAGAAGAGTGTAACCGACGAGGGACTACTAAACCTACAGACAAATGAAGAGCTATCTACAAAGACCATAGCTTTACAAGAGCAGTTACTGGAAACCAACAACAAGCTTGGCGCTATGAGAAGCAGGATTAGCGATCTTGTTGACGAAGTAGCAATCCTCAAGAGCCAGCTAAGCACTACTCAGAATACATTCTCAGAGCATCTTCGAACTTTGGCAAAGAGAATTGAACCAACCCATAAATGGTAAAAAGACTACTCTTTAGATCTTTATTGCTTTTTTTTATTTTATTAATATCTTGTTCAACTAACTCACATCTTAATAATTTTAATCATGATCTTGGGTATGTTCATGGATTTAATGATGGCAGAGATCAGGCGTTCGTGATGCAGATATATTCTAGATGTTTAAAAATAAGAAGTAAAAAAGATTGCGCCCTATTAAAGAAAAAAATTGACAACTTTGAAAAAAAGTTCGATGATGCAGAGGCAAGGCTTACGGAGCAGTTCTAGAAAATGGGTAAAGTAGCTGACGAGATTAAAAAAATTCAAGAGAAAGAGAAGCTTACTCTTCCTGAAGTATTTGAGAAATATCCTCATTTAGCAACTTTACAGCTAGAGGAGGTTCTGGAAGAGAAAGAAGCATCTGTTAAAGAGAACAAGAAACTTATTTTAGGATGAATTAATGCCATTTAAAGAATTTAAATTTTTATTGCAAAACAAATCGAATGGAGATATAGAAGAGATGATTGTAGAGGCGCATACTTTCCCCGAAGCGGCCTCTCAAGCTTATGTAGAGTGTAATAACCTACGAAAGGGGTCAGATACGTGGACTATTGTATCTGCTGTTGATCAGCAGTTTGGAAATAAGGAGTAAAAAATGGACACAGACGCAACAGAAGAAACAGGCGGAGAGGTGACTTATCTTGGCAGCATCTCTTTAGAAAAAGAGCAGGTACAAAAGATCGTGGTTAACTATCTTGTAAGTCACAATCCAGACCTACAGGATATTAGTGATGAAAGTAACTCTTTAAAATTTAGACCTGTCTGGCTTACAGACGATAGTTTTATGGAAGTTCATTTTACTAGACTAGAAGAGACTGCCGAAGAGTCTATAGATCTTTCTGGTGAAGCTAGTTAGAGTTTTCTTTTAAAAACTCTTGGAATTTGTCTTCATCTATATCCATATGAAATCTAGCTTGTCGTCTAGACTCTGGGGAATCCTTAGAAGTGGCCCAAACCCACACTAAGGATTCCTTTTTCTTTTGTAGTATACTCTTTTTTTTCTCTATTTCTTTACTAATTTGCTCATAAGCTTCTTCGTCGAACAAGGGGAGGTTTATTTTTAAGTCTGCTGCTATCATTAACAATGTGAGCCAATCGTTTTCCTCATATGCTACGGCAGCAGATTTAAATTCTTCTTCAAATTCTTCACCACATCTGTCTGGATGAGTTCTCTTTGCTATTCTTCTATAAACTTCTTTAAGAAAAGTGTGGTGCTCTTGGCTCTTTTCTTCCGTACTCTCGACAGCTTCAGGACTGTCTTCTAACAGACTAGCTTTGTATTGGAGTTCTTTCTGAAAGTCCTCGGTGAATTTCTTACTGAACTCTGTGTCTAACTCTTCGGATTCTTCCAGTTCGAGGGTCAGCGCAGATATTTCTAAGAGTATTCTCTTTTGGAATCGTTCCTTAAAGTTTTTGTTTGACATATTATAAATAAATCTGTAAATTTAAAAGTCATGATAAAATATGATAAAATCCGGGTCGGACAAGGAGTCTGTTTTGAGTGAAGATTTTTGGTTTTCTAAGGCAAACAAGCCTCAAACTGGAGCCACTGCAAACAAAGGAGCAGGGTTTGGCCCAAACAATAAAATTGAATGGGAAAATAATAATATATATTTTTACTCAGAAGTTACGCGACCTAACAACCTATACTTGAATAAGTTTATAGTGACGTTATCTAACAGGTATAGCAATAGTTCTAATATCCTTGAAGTTCCTGATATACATATAAACCTCCACATTAACTCATATGGAGGCAGTGTCTTTGCAGGGTTCTCTAGTGTCGATTATATCAAGAACTGTAAGGTTCCGGTGAATACTATAATCGATGGCTGTGCCGCATCAGCGGCTACTTTAATGAGCGTTGTCGGTGACAAGAGATATATGCATGAACATTCTTTTATGTTGATCCATCAGTTATCTTCAGGAATGTGGGGCAAATATGAAGATATGAAAGATGACTTACAAAATTGTGATCTTCTAATGAAAACAATTAAAAAAATCTATGAAGAAAATACTAAAATACCTAAAAAGCAGCTTGGTGAAATATTAAAGCACGACCTTTGGTGGGACGCCAAGACATGTCTTAAGTATGGCCTTATAGACGAGATTATATAACCTTACTTGTGCCTCCTTAGCTCAGTTGGCCAGAGCAGTTGATTTGTAATCAACAGGTCGTCCGTTCGAATCGGACAGGGGGCTTGACTTATCTTCATTTTTGTGTATAATAGCTATCATGAAAGAAACACTTGAAGAATTTAGAGAAAGGGTGTTGTCCTCTAATGAAATCACTGATGGGGATCTTATAAAGTGGTACTGGGAGATGTCTCAGCAGTTTGTTTTACTGCAATCTGAAAGAGACACTTTACTGCGAAAAATAACAGTTCTGGAGAGGGGGTGCGCCTGTTATCGACAAAGCCAATTGGAGAAAGAAAATTGAAGATACTTTTTTTGCACGGCTTGGAGTCAAAGCCTGGGGGCAGCAAGGTAAGGCACCTTGAAAGTCTAGGACACGAGGTTTTAAATCCATCCTTGCCGAAGGATAGCTGGTCTGATAGCGTTAAGATCGCATCGGAGATGATGTTAAGTGAGCCTGACGTGGTGATAGGATCATCGAGAGGTGGAGCATTGGCGATGCAGGTAGCTCATTTTACTACTAATCTTATTTTGATAGCTCCTGCTTGGGAGAAATATGGAGTTCACCCAACCGTCCCTTATGGTACAAAAGTCTTACATTCTTTTAAAGATGATGTTGTGCCATACCTTGATAGCTCTAAAATCATGATAAACAATGACGGAGTTAAATTAATAGAAATCGGTGACGATCATAGAATGAGCGACATATCGGCCTTATCGGCTTTGTCGGATTGCCTTAAAGAGTTTATAAATTGATAGAAGATATAAAAAAAGGCGATATGGCTATAATAGAGAATCCTAAAAGAATTTGGCCTATTATTTCTTTTAACGGCGAGATCAATAAAGTTGTTTGGGGAAACATATCCGAGAGCCAGAAGAAGCAAACCCCGAACTATTTATTTAAGCCCATGGTTTATATTGGAACCGAAAAAGTTTTTGATAACTGGATGAAAATTACATTGCATAAGTTCTTTTCTTCTAATGGGGAATACTTATACTTCCAAACTGATGATTTTAAACATCTGGAGAAAATAGAATGAAGAATTTATTGCTTATTATATTACTATCTTATGTGCTTCTTGGATGTGAAGAAGTTGAACTTGATAAAGATACTAATCCTGAGAGACTTGTACCTGTTTGTTGCTTTGACGCTGACTCTGTTTGGCGTATTGGAGACGCATGGCCCGCAACAACGAGCATGGACTATATGATAAGAGAGATCGGCCCCGAGGAGTAATATGTCTGACTTTATTTTTACAAAAAAGCCTCATACCACAATGGTAGACGTTTGGTATCAATCAATACTGATTGGGGAGCTAGGTTGTAAAATTGAAGATAGACATACTTGCACGTACACGGCATACTGCAATGAAAGACTCTCTTGTATAGGATCATTTGATAGCCTCGAAGAGGCTGCTCAAGCTATTCTAGATGAGCACAGAAAACTATTCAACCAGAGATTCACAGTGGAGGATCCGTGTCAGGAAAAGCTGAAAACCATGACAAGAAATGGAACAGTTGGAGATACAACGTAATTGATGAATTTAAAGGCAAAACTAAGGAAGAGATAAAACAATCCTTAGAGACCACTAAGCATCCTTTCGCTGTATTAATGGAGCACTGGAAAGGTGACTTTAATATTGGTACGCTGATTAGAAATTCTAATGCTTTTAATGCAAACGAAGTTTTTTACGTTGGTCAAAAAAAATATGACAGGCGAGGGACTGTTGGAACTCATCATTATATTAACTTAAGGCATATTAATAACTTCGATGATTTGTGGAAGTTAAAAGAAAAGTATACCTTTGTATGTCTTGATAATAATATAAGCGGTGTTGTGTCTATGGAAGAGTTTGACTGGCCTGAAAATGCGTTGATGATTTTTGGCGAGGAGGGCGAGGGAGTTACTCCCGAGATGCTAGAGCTTGCGGATCACGTTGTATCCATAAAGCAATACGGGTCCGTTAGAAGTATGAATGTAGGAACGACTTCTGGGATTGCTATGTATGACTATATTAGGAAGTACAATGAACGTTGACCAGCAGTGGCGAACAGGATCGGGCGATATAGTAAGCTTTGATGACATTCTTGATATAATAAAGCTTCATTCTGATGAAAACGGAATGGTATCTGTTGGTAGCGATAGTTTTATAAGAAAACAAGAGTGCATTTTTTCAACAGCTATATGTCTTTATGGTGCTGACGATCAGGCTGGTGGGAGATATTTTATAAGAAGAATCACTTTTAAAAAGAAAAGGTTTTCCACTCTCTTACAGAGAATAATGAAAGAGGTCCAAGACTCTGTTGAAATAGGGATGGCACTTCTTGAACATAATCCAATCATTGATATTGATATACATTTAGATGTTTCGGCATCAGACAGACAACAAGCTACAAGCAGGTTTTCTGATATGCTAGTTGGGTATGCCAAAGGGGCAGGTTTTGATTGTAAAATAAAGCCCCATGCATTTGCGGCTGCTTCAATTGCGGATAAACATTCTAAATGACTATTTATTGCAGAGGCTAATAAAATGTCTAGAGTAAATTTCACTTCTTCTACTAAGAAGATGCAATTAACGTCAGGTAGAACTGCTAATTTAACGTTGCCACCAGGCGACAGGTGTTATAATTTTGGTGGCACAGACGAGTATGTAAGAGCAGACGGCGCGGTTAAACCAATCTCTTTTAATGATAAGCCACATAGCATATCCGTTTGGTTTAAAACCCCTGCTTTCACAACACCTGCATATCATGCTTTATGGTCGTTTACTAATACTTCTGATAACAACGTTAGATATTGGTGCTCTCTGCAAGCAAATGGCCAAATAATGATATTTGGCTGGAAAGCAAGCTCTGGTAGACTGTGGGGAAGTGGTTCTGGACTTGCTTTGTCTAGTGCTAATCAAGATGACAATGAGTGGCACCATCTACTCGTTACATATAATGGTTCTGATACCCTAAAAGGATATTTTGATGGCGGAGATCCAACGAGTATTAGTGTTGGCGCTGGTGTTCTTATCCCTGATGTATTTACAATAGGTGCTCGACTTGTTGGCGGATCATCGCTTCAATTCCCTGTGACTGGAAAAATAGCCCAATTGGCGATATATGACTACGAACTTAGTTCTACGAAAGCAGGTATAGTTTACAATAATGGCAAGTGCTTTAATGAGAGAGAATTGTTTCCTGAACACTACTACATTTTTGGGAATGGACCTGATTTTAAAAACTTTCCGGAACTAACTGATCTTGGTCGCGGATTTGCTGACGGAACAGCTACCAATATGGAAGCAGCCGATATTGTGGCAGATCATCCGTAACATCTTATTTTGTATTGCTTTTTATAAAGTCTATAAGTTCTTTATGTTTTGGTGCAAAAGACAAGTGGTGAAACCTTCTGTGGACGGAGTGTATCATTCCTACTAATTTGCCGGAGCTATCAAATAGCGGAGATCCAGAGGAACCTCCGATTGCAGGAACTGTATACATGGCATAGCCCCAAAAATGACCTGTGTACCTACCTTCTAGTATTACAACAGTATCTTTTTGAAAAACTCCCTGCGGTGCAGAGAGGTTATATATTTTATCACCTTTTTTAGGAGCCACATAACTCATTTTTACTGGAGTCCATACTAAGCTTGGAACTTGTAACATGCACATATCTTTTTCTTCGTCTATTGCTATTATTTTAGCTATGTGCTTGCCTCCTCTTATGTCGAATACATAAAGTTCAACATCTATTGTTGCTTTCGGATTTGGAGAATATTGTATATTTTTGCTAGAGCAGGAATGTCCTGTTGTTAAAATAAAAGATCCATTTTTATGAGATCTGACAACTGAGCCGGATGAGGTTGTATTTAAAAAGTGATACTCGCACTGATTACCCGCATCTTTTTCACTCTTGGGTTCTACACAGGAAGTGGCCCTATAGGTCGTTATAACTTTTACGAAAGATTTTCTTGGCAACACCTTCCCCACACTTATATCCGACATAACATCCGGCCTGACACATGAGGATGTCAAAGCGATTATAAACAAGCAAGAAAGTAGTTTTTTAAGTGTCATAAGGGTTTTTTTTACTGTCCGCTCCTGTATAATAACTAGTGTAAACATTCAATTACCACTATTTACTTATACGCAGGAAGTGACATGAAAAGAACTTATATTCTTGATACTAATGTTTTTTTAACTAACGCAAATTCTATTTTTCTCTATAAAAACAATGATATAGTGGTTCCTTTAAAAGTATTAGATGAGATAGATAAGCATAAAAAAAGACAAGACGGTGTTGGAGTTAACGCTAGAAACACCATTAGAATTCTAGACTCTTTAAGGGCTAAAGGCAATTTGCACAAAGGAGTTAGACTAGGAACTGGACTGGGGAAGCTTTTTGTTAAAGATTACGCTTTACAAGATGTTCCATCTGGTTTTGATATGGCCAGTGCAGATAACCAGATAATATGTACTGCGCTTACAGAAATACATAACTCTTCTAGAAGAAAAGTTATTGTCATTTCAAGAGATATAAATATGAGAGTCAAATGCGACTCGCTTGAAATAAAGTCAGAGGACTTTATTACAGAAGACATAATTGAAAACACAGATGAATTATATACTGGTGTATTATCTCATCTTGTAGACGACCAGCTTATTGATCGTCTATATGAAGGAGAGGAGATCTTTTTTGATAAAGAAGATGTTATCATACAACCAAATCAGTATGTGATGCTTGTTTCAAATGCAAATGAAAAAAAGACATGTCTTGCAAAATTTAAAGATTACAATGATCCAATAAAAAAAGTTCATGGATATTCTGACGGTGTTTGGAATGTAAGTCCTAGAAATAAAGAACAAATGTTTGCTCTTGATCTACTCATGGACCCAAATATACCAATTGTGACTATAATAGGCAGGGCTGGGTCTGGAAAGACGCTTCTTGCGTTAGCAGCGGGCCTGGAACAAGTTTTGGAAGAAAGAAATAAAAACTATAAGAAGTTGGTAGTTTCTAGGCCTGTACAGCCGGTGGGCAAAGATATTGGATTTTTACCTGGAACGCTGGAGGAAAAGATGAGTCCATGGTTGATGCCGGTCCAAGACAATTTAGAATACCTAATGTCAGGCAACAGATCTACTATGGAGTTGATGTTTGAAAACGGTACAATAGAAATCGAGGCTCTTTCGTACATCAGGGGGCGTTCTATTTCTAATGCCTATATAATTATAGATGAGGCTCAGAACCTTTCTGTTCATGAGCTTAAGACAATAATTACTCGTGTAGGCGAGAATACAAAGATAATTCTAACTGGGGACATCGAACAAATTGATAACGTTTATCTGGACGCCACTTCCAACGGCCTATCGCATGCGATTGAAAAGTTTAAATCACAACCACTTGCTGGACACATCACTCTCCAAAAAGGTGAAAGATCCAAGACAGCAACGCTGGCGGCAAAGATTCTTTAAATTTTTTAATTTATAAAAAACATGTGGTATTTTAAAAAGAACTAGGAGCGAAAAATGGTACTGGAAAACACTTCTTTGACCGAAACTGTAGAATCTGAGAATGAATTAAAATCATGGCTTGTTAACTATGTTGGGAACAAGACTGATCCAACTGATGAAAATGTTACTGTTGAAAATATTATTGATGTTTTGGCAAAAGAGTTTCCTGAGTTCTTGATGGCAGTCGCTGAAGAAAACTGGGTAAGAGGATACCAACAAGCATTAGATGATGTGGAAGAGGGACAAAGATTAGCCCAGGAAGAGCAAGATGAAACAATACATTCTGGAGAGTAGTAAAAAGTCCAAGAGGAGACAGCAGCATTTTGTAATTTTTGGCGATGTTGATGTTTTTGTAAAAGATCCTCTTCCGGAAGATGTTGAGTTAGATCAAGTTCTGCGAGATCTAGAAAGGATTATCCCTAAAAATTTTACTAGGAATCTAGACATTATATACGTTGGAGACTTTGATCATCTTAGAGATAGAGATGTGAACGCCATGTACGACTCTGGGGCGATATATATAACCAATGAACAAGATGATAACGTAGACATTTTAGATGATCTTATCCACGAAATAGCTCATGCTGTAGAGGAAAATTATAACCAAGAGATATATGGAGATGATAAAATTCGGGGAGAATTTTTAGCAAAAAGAAATACTTTGCGTCGAATATTAGGTGCTCATGGTTATGATGTGCGATCACATAATCTCTTAGATGTAGAATACTCAAGAGATTTAGATGAATTTTTTTATGAAGATGTGGGTTATGCTAAATTAAGTAATTTTGTTCTAGGTCTTTTTATATCACCATATCCCGTCACCTCTCTAAGAGAATATTTCGCTAGTGGCTTTGAAGAGTACTATTTAGGTGATAGAAGGGCATTGGCTGAAATAAGTCCCAAATTATATAATAAATTAAACGAGTTAAACAAAACGGAGGAAGAAAATGAAGCAAGAAAGTTCTAAGTATTTAGATGATAATGCTAAAGTAAAAAAAGCTGGGGGGACAATTAAGGTTAGAGTGACCGCCCCTTTATATAAAAACAAACACACCGATCAGTTAGTTTGGATCTCAACAGAGGATGTTGTTAGCTGGCTTGCTACGAATGGACATAAGATCAAGACAGTTGAAGAGAGCGGACACGTTAGGAACAGATACTCTGATCAAGATGTGACCTGGGTGTTTTCTGTTAAAAATAAAACCTTGAAAAAGAACTCTAGTAGTGTTAAAGTTAAGCCTTTGAGCGATACTAAAGATTCTTAAAAGAGGTTGCATGTCTCATATATCTTATTCTGAATTTCGTATTTGGAACGAGTGCCCCTACAAACATAAATTAAAATATGTAGACAAGGTACACGATTTTCAAGGTAGTGAATATACTGCTTTTGGCACTGCTATCCATTCTGTTTGTGAAAACTCTGTTGTGTCTAATTCTTTTGATAAAACGGAACATTTTCGTGAAGCTTTTACAAGCGAGTTGGCCAAGCTGCCTGAAACTGTAAAAAAGAACTTGAATAAAGAGTTGGTTGATAACATGTATAAGGATGGTCCCGAACTAGCTGAAAGAGCGGTCCCCGCTTTAGAAAGTTATTTTGGCTCGTTTGAGGTAGTCTCTACCGAAGAGGGTCTCTATGAAAATATGGAAAGTTTCGATGATCAGATATTTAAAGGATATATTGATTTAGTTATAAAAACTGAAGATGGCAAACATCATATCTTAGATTGGAAAACATGTAGTTGGGGCTGGGACGCTAGAAAGAAGTCGGATAAAATGACAACGTACCAGCTAACACTGTACAAGAAATATTATGCCCAAAAGCACAACATAGACTTGTCTGATATTGAAACTTACTTTGGTCTTTTAAAAAGAACAGCAAAAGATAATAAAGTTGAGATCTTTCGTGTGACGAGTGGAAATAAAAAAACAGAAAACGCCCTTAAAATGTTGAATAATACAGTGCATAATATACTTAGAGAAAATCATGTCAAAAATAAACTTGCCTGTACAAAGGGATTTGTATGCGAGTTTTATAAGACAGAACACTGTAATTAAGAGGCAAGTGTGGATAAAAAAATTAAGGTCTTCGTAATCAGCGACATGATCCTGTCGCCTTCTGGAGTAGGCACCCAGACGAAGTATATGGTTGATGCCTTGGTAAAGACGGGAAGATATGAATTTATATGTCTTGGTGGAGCAGTAAAACACCATAGTTATGAACCGATCAAGTACGGCGACGATGTAGTAATTTTCCCTGTTGATGGGTATGGCAATCATGATATGATCAGGTCGCTGATAAGAACCCATAAGCCAGACATGTTGTGGTTCATGACTGATCCAAGGTTCTATGAGTGGCTTTGGGAAATAGAAAATGAGATACGTCCATTGATTCCAATGGTTTATTATCATGTTTGGGATAATTATCCTTATCCAAAATTTAATAAGCCTCATTACGAATCTTGCGATGTTATAGTTAATATTTCTAAAGTAACTGATGATATTGTTAAAACGGTAGCGCCGAACGTAGAGAGCTATTATATGCCTCATGCGGTGGACAATAATATTTTTTCTAAAGTAGATGACCAAGCTCTTGCTACTTTTAGGAAGGAGCATTCTTTGGATGATGGTAAATTCACGGTGTTCTGGAATAATAGAAATGCGAGAAGAAAACAGAGTGGCACTGTTATATGGTGGTTTAACGAATTCTTGAAGATAGTTGGGAAAGATAAGGCAAGGTTGGTCATGCACACCGATATTAGAGACCCTCATGGCCAAGACCTGGGAGCTATTATCCAAGAATTAGGACTTGGGAATCGCGAAGTGGTTTTTTCGACTCAAAAGCATCCACCGGAGGTACTTGCTTTGTTATATAATAATGCTGACTGCACCATAAATATAGCTGACGCTGAAGGTTTTGGTCTCGGCACTATGGAATCTTTATCATGTGAAACACCAATTATTGTGACAATGACAGGTGGTTTACAGGAGCAGGTCACAGATGGAGAAAACTGGTTTGGAATTGGTCTGAAGCCCGCTTCTTCTGCTATTATCGGCTCATTGCAGGTTCCGTACATACGGGAGGATAGAGTTTCTGAAGAAGATGTTGTACAAGCGCTATTAGACATGTATAACAAGACCGATGAAGAAAGAAGCGCAATAGGCAAAGCTGGCCGTGAGCACATTTTAAGAAATTACAACTTTGATGATTACGGCAATAAGTGGGTAGAACTCATGGACAAAATTCACGAGGAACACGGATCTTGGGACAATAGAAAGAAACACAATCGTTGGGTTTTAAAGGAAATAAGATAATGTATAAAGTTATATTGAAAGCACCCGTACTTTCTAGATCTGGCTATGGGGAACACTCTAGGTTCGTCCTAAGATCTTTAATGAGGCGAGAAGACATTTTTGACATTTATGTAATGAACATAAACTGGGGAGCAACAGGAATAGTTCCTGAAGATACTGAAGAGAGGCGGTGGATAGACTTTTTAATTCACAAGACTATTCACGCTGTGCAACAGAATAACACTCAATTTGATATATCTTTACAAGTAACCATACCGAACGAATGGGAGCGAATAGCAAAAACAAATATTGGAATAACCGCCGGTATAGAAACAAATATGGTCTCGCCTGTTTGGATCCAAAAGACGGAAGAAACCGTTGATAAGATTATTGTAACGTCGGAACACGCAAAAGCAGGGTTCCTTGAAACAGTGTGCACCGTCCAGGGGCCTAATGGTGAGGTGATTCGTAATGATTTTAAATGTACTAAACCGATAGAGGTGGTCAATTATCCTGCTAAGAATCTAGAGCCGATAGATATTGGGCTTGAATTACCTAATGACTTTAATTTTCTGTGCGTAGCACAATGGTCCCCAAGAAAAAATCTAGATAATACCATTAGATGGTTTGTGGAAGAATTTATTAATGATGAGGTTGGCCTTGTTGTAAAGGCGAACTTTTCAAAAAACTGTGTATACGATAGGTATAAGTGCGAGCAAAGGCTACATTCAATACTACAAGCTTATCCTGATAGAAAGTGTAGTGTCTATTTGTTGCATGGTGGATTACGCGATGAAGAGGTGCATGGGCTCTATAGGCATGATAAGATCAAGGCTATAATCAATCTCGCACACGGAGAAGGGTTTGGACTACCATTATTTGAAGCAGCCCAAGCGGGACTACCAGTCATAGCCCCAGATTGGAGTGGCCATTTAGATTTCTTATATATGCCCGTTGAAAACAAGAAGGGTAAAACCAAGAGTAAGGCTATGTTTGCTAAAGTTAACTACGATATTGGCCAGGTCCAGCCGGAAGCTAGATGGGAGGGGGTTATAGAAGAACAAAGCTCTTGGTGCTATCCAGATCCTAAATCTTACAAAAACAAGCTAAGAGAAATTTTTAAAGATCAGCCTAGATTTAAAAAGCATGCAAAGGACTTGCAAGAGTGGATCTCTGAAGAGTTTGAGCAAGAGAAGATGTACAAGAAGATGTCTGACGCTATTCTTAGTGCGCTGCCGCAAGAAAAGGATGAAAATATACAGGTATTCGGATGAGGACCGTAGTTTTTATAGCAGATTTTTATGCTAACGAGATTGCAGGCGGAGGGGAGCTTGTTAACGAGGTTTTAATTAATGGTCTTAAAGATAGGGGGTTTAAGGTACGTAGCTTGAAGAGCCAAGAGGTTACGGAAGACTATATTAAACAAAGTGATGATTTTTTTATTATTGCTAATTTTATAGGCTTAAATGCTGCTTGCTTGTCCGCTCTTTACGAAAAAGATTATGTGATATTTGAGCATGATCACAAATATCTAAAGACTAGAGACCCTTCGCCATTTCCTAATTATCTGGCCACTGAAGACCAAATTATAAACAAGGAGTTTTATAAAAGAGCAAAGGCTGTTTTTTGTCAATCTAAGATACATTCCGAAGTTGTTAATAAAAACTTACTTATAAATAATGTTGTTAATTTGGGCTGTAGCATGTGGTCTGACAACCATGTCCGTGTACTTAGAGAAAACTTAAACAAAGATAAGAAAAGAGACAAAGCAATCATTGCTTCTACAAATGCTGTTAAGGGAACCCGACAGGCAGAGGCTTTCTGTAAAAAATTAAACAACCCCTATGAGTTAATCCAGCCGTGTTCTTTTGAAGACTTGATTCCACAACTGGCTGAATTTAAAAGCCTAGTCTTTTTTTCGCAGGTTCTGGAAACCTTCTGTAGGTTAGCTGTAGAGGCCAGGATTCTTGGATGTAAGCTTGTAACAAACGGGAATAACGGATGTACTTCGGAGGAGTGGTTTGGGAAGCTAGAAGGAGAGGAACTTCTAAATTTTGTTGAGTCCAAAAGAGACGAAATTGTTGATACCGTAGCATCTGCTGTAACAGGCGCAGATGGGATTAATTTTTTCAAAAAAGAAAGGTCTTCGGATACTGCGGACATAACAGTTATATTGAATTCATATAGAAGACCATATAATTTAAAGAGACAAGTAGAGGCCATAAGAAGTCAAGTCATAGGATGTAAAGAAATATGGCTTTGGGTAAATGATCATGAAGATAATCATGATTTTGATTATTCTGAGCTTGGGCTAGACAAAATATTTCACAATAACCATAATTGGAAGTTTTATGGACGTTTTGCTGGAGCCTTGTTAGCTGATACGGAATATATTGCAATTTTTGATGACGACACCGTACCAGGAAGACTGTGGTTTAAAAATTGCTTAGATACCATGGAAACACATGAGGGTATTCTAGGTAGCGCTGGTATAATCTTGAATGATTATCATTACGTCAAACATGATCGATGTGGTTGGCCGACGCAAAACCCAGAGACGGAAGAGGTTGACTTGGTAGGGCATGCTTGGTTTTTCAAAAGAGAGTGGCTCCAATATCTTTGGAAAGAAAAACCTCCGACCTGGGACAACGGAGAAGACATACAGTTTGCCTACTCTGCTAAAACATATGGAGGTATAAAAACTTTCTGTCCTCCACACCCCCCTAACAATAAAGAAATGCATGGGTCTACGCTTGGTAACGAGCTAGGCATTGACTCTAAGGCAACATCAAATAACAATGAGACAACTCACCAACAATTCTTTAGTGAAAGAGATATGTGTGTTATACATGGTATAAAGAATGGTTGGGAAACAGTTCGAGGAGTAAAAATATGATACTTATAAGCTTTGGTACAAGACCTGAATATATAAAAATAAAGCCTCTTCTAAAAGAATTTTCTAAACAAAAAGTTGATTATAAGCTGCTTTTAACGGGACAACACACGGACCTGCTGTCTTCTATTGAAGAAGATGTCGATAGACTAGAGATAATAGATGGTGATAGCAGGCTAGACTCGATCGTGTCCTCTGTAATGAATAATAATCACATTTTTGATGGAGTAGACGCAGTACTTGTCCAAGGAGACACAACTTCTGCTTTCTCGATCGCTTTAGCGGCTTTTCATAGAAAAATAAAGATAATACATTTGGAGGCGGGCCTTAGAACTTACGATATGCTCAACCCTTACCCGGAAGAGTTTAATAGACAAGTTATATCTAGAATGTCTGACATAAACTTATGTCCGACTGAAGAGTCAAGTATCAATTTAAAACATGAGCGCGTAGGTGGCAAGACTTATGTTGTTGGGAATACTGTTTTAGATAACATTGTAGATATTGAGACGGAGTACACTAACAAAGTTGTAATTACGATGCATCGGCGTGAAAACCATGAGCTAATCCCCGAATGGTTTCGCAAACTTGATGAGATAGCAAAAAACAACAAGCACTTGGAATTTATATTACCAATCCATCCGAACCCTAATGTATATAAACATAAGGATTTACTACATCATGTAAAAGTGGTAAAACCAATGGAGTATAGTGAATTTATTAAACTTTTAGCATCTTGCAAGTTTGTAATTACTGACAGCGGTGGATTGCAAGAAGAATCCTCATTCTTTAGAAAGAAGTGTATTGTTTGTCGAAAAACAACAGAGAGAATTGAAGGCATGGGTGTTTTTGCATTTTTGTGCATGGGAGTAGAGGACTTGCGTGGCCTTGTGCAGTGGGTAGACGAAGATCATATTCCGGATGAAAAAGAAGTTTGTCCGTATGGAGATGGCAAGTCCGCTGAAAAAATATGTAAAATTTTAAGGCAAAACCATGGACTTTAAGACAGATTTCCATAGGCTGCTCGACAAGCTACAGAATGGTGAGAATTTTGCTTTTAGCAGGTTCTCAGACGGGGAAATTGCTATAATGCAGGGAAAGTTATTAGTTCTTGCTAGCGATCGAGTTATTTTAGGAGAAACAGTATATAATTTTGGATATTCGGAGAATGACCACAAAGAGTTCGATCCAAAAAGAGACAAGTTTTTGACTGATAAATTAATAGAGGCTTACAAGCATAAACAAGATAACTATTTTGTTGGGGGCATTTGTAGAAATTGCACTTGTGCTTCAAGTGAGTTTAAACCTTGGATGCGCGAGCTTTATGGACCTGACGACGAGCATGCGATGTCTGCAAATTTACTCGTTAATTCAAACTATCCGATGTTTATAAACCACTTCATACCACAACTAAAAAAACATAACGTGATAATGATATGTAATGAAAACGCTAATTTAGAAAAACTACCTTTTGAAGTTGTGAAAGATTTTAGAGTTGGAAAAAACTGTATTGTAAATGATCATCACTTGATTGATGATATAAAAAAATATATAAACGATAACGAGATAAAAGATCATGTTTTTTTGTTTTCTGCGAGCAGTTTGAGCGAGGTTTTAATTTACGAACTTTTTAAACAGAATAGTGAAAATACCTATATTGATATTGGAACCACTTTGCATCCGTATATGGGCATGGAACTAGCTAGAGACTACTTGAGAGCATATCATGGTGGTGGTTTCCATCCGGACTTGGTTAAAAGCTGTTCTTAGGTAGTTTTATGAAAGAATTTGTTTTAAATAATAGAAGATTTTGGGAGTTTATTCGCCAGCTTAGAAATGACGAAAGAGTTAAGCATGGGTTTATAGAACAAGTGGAAATAACCAAAGAACAGCATGAAAAATACATGAATTTACATGGGGATAAGTTTTATATTTGCCTAGTAGGACAGAAAGCGGCAGGGTATGTCGGAGTGATAGACAATGATATAAGAGTGGCAACGCATCCGGACTATCAAAAAAAAGGAGTTGCTCTTTACATGATAAACGAATTAATGAAGCTTCACCCCGAGGCCTTTGCGAAGGTTAAGGTGGGGAATGAAGCAAGCGTAGCCTTATTTGAAAAGGCTGGATTTAAGAAGAAATATTATATTTTGGAGAAACAATAATGTATAGCTTAGTATTTGATATAGGGCACAACAAGTTTAGGTTTACGGAAAAATGCCTGGAGGCTAACCCTAGTTGCAATATAGTTGCAGTTGACGCAATAGATTTTAGTAAATGGGCTAAAGTTGACGACGAGAGCAGAAGGGATTTCAACGAAGCGATCGCTACATTATCACGTCTAAAATCTAAGTATGGAGACAGGATCCAAGTTTACAACAATATAGTAACCGATGAAGAGGGTTGCGAAGAGACCATTAATATACACACGGTTGCAACAGGAAAGTCGACAGCTATGGATATGGACGAACACATGGACCAGTCTCGGTTTTTCAACGGCAATAAATATATACTCGAAGAGTATAATAACGTGATGACGACACATACTGGAATCAAGACGCCTCTTGAAGAATACATAATGGGGCTAAAACACAACTATGGTTCTGTAAAAAATGCGATTTCCACAGCCGCTTTGCCTTACTACCAAGAAGAAACGGTTTTAACCACAACACTAGATTCTCTAATCTCAAAAGAGGGAGTGCCTGATTTAATAAAAATAGATGTGGAGGGCTACGAACACAAAGTAATCAAAGGCTTGACAGAGAAAGCGAACAAAATTTGTTTTGAATTTACTGAAGAGATGGACTATTGTTTGTATGAATCTTTTCTTCACTTACAATCTTTGGGATATGAAAGCTTTGGAATTTGTGGATTTTTTGAAGAAGGGGACGGACATCGATATTTAACGTATGATTCTAATGGTGATACTCCTTTTAGAGAGCCTGAAGAATATTTTTCTATGGAATACGTTATGTTAGATTTGAGAAAAATATTGCACCCCAAAAGAAGAGTAAACTGGGGAATGGCTTGGGTTAAATAATGCTTCACAACCCATACAAAGTAGTACAAATGTTCGAAGAAGAGATCGCTCACTATACGGGAGCCCCCTATGCTGTCTCTGTCAATAGCTGCACTAATGCTTTATTTTTGGCTTGTAAATGGGCAGGGGTGGAAGGAGAGGAGGTTGTACTTCCAAAGAGAACCTATCTATCCCCGCCGCAATCAGTTATGCAAGCGGGCGGCAAGTTAATATTTGAAGATCTAGATTGGCAAGGAATCTACCAACTTAAGCCGTTCCCAATCTACGATGCTGCGAAGAGGCTAACATCAAATATGTATATTCCCGGCACTCTTATGTGCTTATCTTTCCATATTAAGAAACATTTAAAAATAGGCAAAGGAGGCATGATTCTTTGCGATGATATTGATGCTGTTAAGTGGCTAAAAGCTAGAAGATATGAAGGAAGGACAGATGGGATGAAATACCACGAAGACATGATTGATGAAGAGGGGTGGAATATGTATATGACACCTGAGCAAGCGGCAAGAGGATTAACTTTAATGCAAAATTATCCGGAGCACATGCCGGATATACCGGAAGATCCTCCGTATAGAGATCTGACAGAATTTGAATTATTTAAAGATATAGAGGTAAGATAATGAAAGCGCCTGAAACTATACCATTTATGATGTTTGATAAATACTGCATGAGCGGCGATGCAAAAATAGAGTACGCCTACAGGAATGACTGTGGAGATGAAACTCAGTCGCTTATTAACAACAATTTCACAAAAGAAGTGTTTGAAAAATCAATAGAAAGAATTAAAAACAAAGAGCAAAACTATTACGGACCAACTGATACTTGGATGTATGAAGCACTAGAAAAGTATCCTATAAAAGATAAGCATGTAGTCATATTTGGATCAACACACCCTTGGTATGAAGCAATGGCGATATCTTATGGCGCTTCTAAGTGTACTGTAATAGAATACTCTAAAAGAGAAAGTTTTCATGACAGTATAGAGTATATCCAACCACACGAGGTAGGAGACAACAAATATGACGTTTGCTTCTCTATATCTTCATTTGAACACGATGGGCTTGGTAGGTATGGAGATCCTTTAGATCCGGAAGGAGATCTTAAGGCAATGATCGCTGCCAAAGATAGAATACACAAAGATGGAATAATGTTTCTTTCTGTCCCAACTGGGTATGATAAGGTAGTTTTTAATCTTCATAGAGTTTATGGCCAAAAGAGGTTGCCAATGCTTTTGGAAAAGTGGGAAAAGATAGATGCTTTTGGAGAGGATCCAAACATGTTAACCAATGATTTTAACGGGGTGAACGGATCCCCTTACCAGCCCATATTGGTGGTTAAAAATACATAATGATTACTTTTAGTCAATTAGGTATGCTAGGAAGGCTTGGCAACCAATTATATCAATATGCAACAGCAAAGTCCGTAGCGATTAAAACTGGCAACGTTTTAAAAATTCCCAATCCAGAACATATGTCTTGGCACGGTCAAAAATGTTTGCTCAAAAATTTTAAAATTGAGTGTGAGTACCTGGAACTAAGCGAATACAACAATATACAAGCAAGATTTGTAGAGCCTGATCACATGAAGTGGTACCCTGAAATTTTTAATGTACCTTCCAACACTGACCTATATGGATTCTTTCAAAGTGTTTATTATTTCCAAGATATCGAAGATCAGGTAAAAAAAGAATTTATGCTCTTAGATCATTTAGAGAGAGAGGCCGAGGAATACATTAGCTCTTTAAAGGAAGATGGTAGTGAAATTGTTAGTCTTCATGCACGTCGAGGAGACAACACGGACGGAACAAATCCTGAACTAGGACACTACTATGGCGAAAATGACATTTTTACCTGGGACAGTATATTCGGCAGATATTTTAAAGAGGCAAAGACTAAATTCAAAGATAAAAAGGTAAAGTACCTTGTCTTTACCGGCGGCAGCAGAGGACAGCTTGGAAACGAAAAGGATGTAGAGTGGTGTAAAAATAATATAAATGGTGAAAATATTTTATATTGTGAAGGTAAAGATGATATAATGGACTTTGCGATTATGAAGGCTTGTGACCATAATATTACTTGCCACAATACATCGTTTGGATGGTGGGCTGCTTACTTAAATAATAACAAAGAAAAGATAGTCGTAGCGCCTAAAAATTATTTTGTTGATGACCCTAGCGCACACAGGGAAGGGCAAACACCGGAAGACTGGCATCTTGTATAGGAGCTAACAATGAACAAGGCATCGGTAATAGGGATCGGAAGATTAGGTCTCTGTTTTTCTTTAACACTTGAGAGAGCATCATACGATGTGGTTGGGGTGGACGTAAACCAGGACTACGTTGATCTAGTCAATTCTAAACGATTGTCTAGTGTTGAGCCAAACGTGGAAGAGTATCTTCAAGAGTCCAAGAATTTTAAAGCTACCACAGATCTTGAGGAGGCGGTAGACTTTTCAAACCTTCTGTTTGTTGTTGTGGCAACCCCGTCTCTAGACAATGGTAGATATGACCATTCTCAAGTAGATGCACTAGCGGAAGCACTAGTTGAGCTTGGACCAAGGGAAGAAATAAAGCACTTGGTTATTTGCTGCACAACTATGCCTGGATATTGCGATACGGTGCAGGAGAAGCTTAAAGGTCTTAACTATGTTGTTAGCTACAATCCGGAGTTTATCGCACAGGGAAGTATTTTAAGAGACCAATTACAGCCGGATATGGTGCTGATAGGTGAGGGAAACAAAGACGCCGGTATGCTTATAGAGAAAGCATACCGAGACATGACAACCAATGCTCCCTTTATACATAAAATGAGCAGAACCGAAGCTGAGTTAACTAAGATATCTTTGAATTGCTTTCTAACAACCAAAATTGCTTTTGCGAACATGGTAGGAGATATTGCTATAGCTTCCGGGTGCAACCCACAAAAAATTCTAAACGCCATAGGGGCAGACTCTAGAATTGGTCTAAAATATCTTGGGTACGGTTTTGGCTACGGAGGCCCTTGTTTCCCGAGAGACAACAGAGCTTTGGCTATCTATGCAAGTGATAAAAATATTAAAGCCCTTATTAGCCTCGCTTCAGATGAAAGCAACCGGGAGCACCTCAAATTTCAAGTCGAAGATTTTTGTAAAAAAGCAAGAACTGACGTAGTATCCTTCGATTCAGTGACGTATAAGCCGAATACTACGATTATCGAAGAGTCGCAGCAGCTAGAATATGCGGCACAAATAGCAAAAAAAGGGTTTACTGTTGTAATTAAAGAATCTAAAGAAGTTGTTAACAAGCTTAAAGAAAAGTTTGGCAATCTTTTTGTCTATCAAGAGAGAGGCTTTAATAACGATGAATAATAAACAGATAGTAGATTTTATAACAACATGGCTTGATAGTGTTGTTGAAAGTGCCTCTTGTGATGGCTTTATTGTTGGCGTATCTGGAGGTATTGATTCTGCACTAACCTCTACCTTGGCGGCAAATACAGGTAGAAATGTTTTGCTTCTAAATATGCCTATTTCTCAAGAAAAGGGACAATATGGCAGATCTAACGAGCAGATTGAGTGGCTAAAGCAAAAATATGAAAACGTAAGCTCTTATGAAATAGATCTAACTGACTCATTTAATATCTTCGTAGATACTATGTCGGCAACAAACCCAACAAAGCTTGCAATTGCGAACTCTGCCTCTAGGCTAAGAATGATGACTCTCTATGCTTGTGCAAACTCAAAAAATTATATGGTTGTCGGCACTGGAAACAAAGTGGAGGATTATGGTATAGGATTTTTTACTAAGTACGGCGACGGAGGAGTGGATGTAAGTCCTATAGCGGACTTGTTAAAATCGCAAGTTTATGAACTAGCGTCTTACATGGGAGTTCCGAAATCTATACAAAACGCTACACCAACTGATGGCCTTTGGGAAGATAATAGATCGGATGAGGACCAGATAGGCGCATCTTATGATGAGTTAGAGTGGGCTCTTGAATACAACGATTCTGGTGCCGAAGAGCAGCTTTCTGAAAGACAAAAAAGAGTTCTTGAAGTATATAAACAAAGGCATTATAGTACTAAGCACAAGCTTCAAATGCCGCCTGTTTGTGAAATACCTAAACATTTAAAAGGATAACGTGATGAAAAGAGCCTTAGTTTGTGGAGCCGGTGGGTTTATCGGTGGCCATCTTGTAAAATACCTTAAAGACAAGGGATATTGGGTGAGAGGGGTAGACTTAAAGTTTAATGAGTATCACCCGGTACATGAATATGCGGACGACTTTGTTATTGGAGACTTGAGAGATCCTCACGTTGTTGCTAGTGTAGTTGATGAAGACATGGATGAAGTTTATCAACTTGCGGCAGATATGGGCGGCGCTGGATTTGTTTTTACTGGCGAGAACGATGCCGATATTATGCACAATTCTGCTTTAATCAATTTGAACATGGTTCATGAAGCGACTAGCAAGCGCGTGAAGAAGATCTTTTATTCGTCTTCCGCCTGTATGTATCCGGAGCACAATCAATTAGACCCAGATAATCCAAATTGTGTTGAAGACTCTGCGTATCCGGCAAACCCGGACTCTGAGTATGGTTGGGAAAAGCTTTTTTCTGAGCGACTTTACTTGGCTTTTATGAAGAATAAAGGTATAGAAGTCAGAGTAGCTAGATATCATAATATTTTTGGCCCATGCGGCACTTGGGATGGCGGGAGAGAGAAGGCTCCCGCAGCGATGTGTAGGAAGGCAGCTAAGGCGAAAGATAGAGGTTTAATCGAAGTGTGGGGGCCTGGGAATCAAACAAGGTCCTTTCTTTATGTTGATGAGTGTGTAGAGGCTACATATCGGCTTATGCAATCGGATTTCACCGGCCCGGTAAACATTGGCTCGGAAGAAATGATCTCTATTAATGATTTTGCCCAAATGGCTATTGATATATCTGGTAAGAACCTGACAATTTACAACATTGACGGACAAGAATTTGAAAATAAATATGGTCACAAGTGCCCCATTGGAGTAAACGGAAGAAATTCTGACAATAAGCTATACGCGGAAAAGATTGGCTGGCAAGTCTCTCAACCACTTTTAGATGGAATGAAAGAAACTTATAGTTGGGTACAAGAACAGGTGGAGAGTGTAGATGAAGATCGTTGAGGATTGGGGTAGTACTTATGGAGATGCGATTAACCACTATTGGCGTTTTGAAGATTTTTCAGAAGATGATGGTAAAAATATATTTTTTTTAGGACTTTCCACATCTACTTCTGAATTCAAAGAAAAATATAAAAATTATGAAAACAAAATGTTTTTTAACACCGAGCACCCCTGCGCCTTTTATGATACAGACCGTAAGATTATAGCTCGAAGCGCTAATTTAGATGGATATTACTCAAAAATTTTCACACAAGACCCATACTCTGCCGCATGGTTAAACGAACTACAAGGTAGGGATACTTTTACTTTGCTATACCCAACACCAATTAATAAAAAATATATTGTAGAAAAGAAACAACAAAAGGAGTATGATGTTTTATATTGGGGAGGGATACACAGCCAAGTACATGTAGACATACTAGATGCAATGAAAGATTTTAAGTATAACTTCCTATCTTTAGGACCCGCTCATTGGGGAATTCAGCATATGCCGACGGCTAATTTAATGACGCATCAAAACGCACCAAGAGAAGAAATGTGGCACTTGATAAGAAAAACGAAAATAAATGTTATGGCGAACTTGCTTTTTTTAAACCCTGCACATGTGAGTAGAATTAAAAAAATAAAGGGATGGGAGAAAAATGAAGCTTTTTCACATCTTGATTTGGGTATCCTCCCACAAATAAAATCAAGACCATTCGAATCGGCGGTTAATAGATGCTTAATGCTTGTTAAAAGAAATCCTTGGAATATAATCGAATATTGGTTTGAGCCTGATAAGGAGTTTGTCTACTATGACAACGAAGAGGACCTGCCTGAAATTATAAACGGAATATTGTCGAATTGGGAGCATTATGAGAATATAATTGATAATGCTTTTGAAAAAGCAATAAATAACTATACAATTGACCACTTTATGGAAATAGTGAAGGGAGAGTGCATATGAGTGATAGAAAATATCTACCGACTTTATCGGAGCTAGTTGATCGGCTTTCAATAGTGCAGCTTAAAGAAGTCTTCATAACAGAACATAAGGAAGAGTATGCCAAAGAGATAGAGGCAATAGTTCACGATATACAACTAATCTTAGACGAGTGTGAGCAGATAGATGCAGAGACGATTCGTGCAATTGTTGTGTTATCACAAATGAACTTGCATATTTGGCATAATGAATCAAACTATCGAAAAGGAATTAAAGATGGTAACAACCTTGAATTGACCCATGGATTGAACGGTATCAGAAATGTAGCGAAGAACAAAATCCAAGAATTGAACGGGGGCAGGAAGGACTACAAGATAGACTGCTTGGCGGCAGAGTTCGAAGATTGGGAGATCTCTTGGAAAAAGGAATAATATACGATGTGCTTGAGCACTCCCCGGACGCGTATACAGACTATAGAGGCGACCTGTGGACTCTCTGGCAGGCTGGAGTTAGCGAGCTTGATTTACCCTACAATCATGACAAAGTGTCTACTTCTAGAAAGAATGTTCTCCGTGGAATACATGGAGATTTTAAGTCTCATAAACTTATTACATGCTTGTACGGAGAGATATATTTTGTTATAGTTGATAATAGGAAAGAGTCGCCGACATATAGACAGTGGGACTCTACTATATTGAGTGATAAAAATAGAAAACAAATTTTGCTGCCCCCTGGAGTAGGCAATGGTTTTTTGGTTCTGAGCGATAACTCTGTATTTCATTACAAATGGTATTATTATGGAGATTATCCTGATGTAGGGGACCAGTTTAGTATAAAATGGAACGACAGCGAGTTGGGCATTAACTGGCCTATCGGCAATCCGATTCTTTCCCCAAGAGACGCATAAAATTTTAAAAGGAAAATAAAATGAAAAAAGCACTTATTCTTACACACGCTGGGTTTCAAGACCACGAAGTAATTTATCCATATCATAGTCTAAAAGAGAACAACTTTGAAGTTACTGTTGTAGCTAACCAGCTAGGAAGGTTTTACGGTATTCTAGGTTGTCATATGGTTTGTGATGTCTTAACAACAGACTTCAACGACTCTAAAGAAAGAGCAAAATATTTAGAGTATGATTTATTAGTTGTTCCAGGGGGTGTGAAGGCACTAGAAAAGCTAAGGCTAGAAGAGGGAATAGTTGAATTTGTTCGTGAATGGAATGAACTAGATAAGACTATCTTCTCCCTATGTAACGGCGCTCAACTGCTCATTACGGCAGATGTTGTCAGGGGCAAGACCGTATCAGGGTATTATGCTATTGAAGCGGACATTAATAATGCGGGAGCGACTTATCATAGAGGCCCTGTTGTTGTTGATAGTAATATAGTCTCTTCCCCACATTATGATTTTATGGGAGAGTGGATGAGAACTGGATATCAAACACTTGAGGAAAGAGGCAAGTAGCTTGTGAGAAAATTTGATAACATTGTTAAAAAACCATGGGGATACGAGTACGTAGCATACGAAAACGAACATTGTGCCTTGTGGTTTTTGCACATAAAGCACCAACACAGTACGTCGATGCATTGTCACCCAAATAAAACAACTGGTTTGATTTTATTAGATGGGCTCGCTGAAGTTTCTTTTATAGGTGATACGTTTCTTCTTAAACCTAATCACAAAATTATGATAAGAAAGGGCCTATTCCACTCTACAAAAGCAACAAGCAAGAGTGGGATTAGCTTATTTGAAATAGAGACTCCGGTTGACAAGTTCGATCTCGTTAGGCTGCGAGATAGTTACGGTCGAGAAGGTAAGCCCTATGAAGATGTCAGTCATGAGTACCCAAAGCTAGAAGAGTGCTTGAGAATTGAGGAGCCTCCAAGAGGCGCAGAAAATGTATACAGGACTGGTTCGACAACCCTTAGAGTATGCAACATAAAAGACACGTCATTTTTTGACGATATAGAAGATGATAAAAATGTAATGTTTTTAAGAGGTGGCATTGTAACTGAGTACGGAATTAATGTCGCTGGTCCTGGTGATATTGTATTAAGTAAAGTTATAAAAGAGTTGACAAGTGTTTTTAATAAAATTAAAATGGAAACGATTATAATGGTGTTTGAATAATGAGTGCAAAAGACTATCCACCCGGATTTGAAAAAGATACAAACAATCTTGCTATTGACTTTGATGGCGTGATTCACAACTATGATAAAGGCTATCACGACGGCACCTGCTATGGTGATCCAATTGAAGGCTCCCTTGAGGCTATAAGAAGCCTGTCAAAAGACTATAATATAGTTATTTTTACGGCCAAGGCTAAACCATCTAGGCCACTAGTAAACGGAAAGACTGGAGTCGAACTAGTTCAAGAGTGGCTTGAAAAGCATGATGTGATGCAATATGTGGCCGAGATCACCGCTGAAAAGCCCCGATCGCAGATCTACATAGATGATAAAGGATACCACTTCCAGAACTGGGAAGACACTCTGAAATACCTGGAAGAGAAAGATGGAAGAATTTAGATTAAAGGTCTTTGAAAGGGCCGCTCTTTGTAGAAACTTCGAACAGTACGTTTTCGATGGCATACGAAACAAAATGTTCAATTTTCCAATTTATCTTTCGGCAGGACAGGAGTATATATCAGCGTCTATAGCCGAAGTCATGAGTGAAAAGGGCATTACCCCGAACATTTTCATTCAGCATAGAGGGCATTCAACTTACTTGTCATATGATGCGCCTATAGAAAAACTAATAGACGAGTTACTCGGAAGAGAAACTGGATGTGCCTATGGTATGGGCGGCTCGGCCTCTATACATTCGAAAGAAAAGAATATCTTTGGGCACGATGGGCTTATGGGATCACAAGCTCCTATCGCTGTTGGACACTGCTATTCTACGCAGCATCCCACTATAGTGCATCTTGGAGACGCATCTGCGGAAGAGGACTATGTTCTCGGCGCTCTTGGATGGGCCTCTACTAAGAACCTTCCCATACTTTTTGTGGTAGAGGATAATAATTTGTCTATTTTGACGGAGAAGAAGGTGCGTAGAAATTGGGAAATGCACGACGTAGCGCAGGCATTCCGCATGAAGGGAAAAGATATCTCTGATGATCCCATTGAAATAAAGGAAGCACTGGATGATGTTTTTAATGGCCCCATGTTATTAAATATTAATACCCATAGGAAGTTTTGGCACTCCGGCGCGGGCATTGACGACGAAGATACGTTTGATAGATATGAAACAGAGATGGAACTGTTGGGGGACAGAGCCAAAGAAATAGATAAGCAATATAAACAAAAGATAAATGAACTATGGAAAAAACAGTTAGAGACACAATAAAAGAGCTAACCAGGGGACACCTAGAATCGGGTAGTAGATGTTTCGGACAATGCTTGACTGCTGTCGGGTGGGTAGGGGGAACCCTTCCTGAAATGTATGAAGAAGACGGCATGGTAGAACTTTCGATGGCTGATGTTGCTGCGAGCGGCTTCTTAACTGGCTTGGCTTTAGCTGGAGAGAGGCCAATTTATGTGGTAAGATATCAAGGATTTCAATGGTTTAATGCATCTATTATAACAAATTATGCAATGAAGTCTAAAGAGATATGGAAGCGCCCATGCCCCATGCTGATAAGAAGCATAGCAATGGAAGGAGGCATAGGCCCAGTAGCAGGTTCATCGCACCATTCGATATACCAAAGGATGCCTGGAGTTAAGGTAGCTTCTCCGATGACGCCTGGTGAGTATCGAGAGGTGTATGAGAGGTTTATGGAAGAGGATGAAGTTTATTATGTGTCCGAGCACAGGAAGAGTTACGATAATACTCAAGAACTTGCTGATACCATACACGAAGAGGCTGATATAACCTTATTCCCTATCTCCATAACAAGGTTTGCGGCAGAAGAAGCTAGACAAAAACTAGAGGAGCAGGGCCTGAAAGTTAACGTAATTCATCAAGTTTGGATAAAGCCGTTTATTTTTCACCCTGAGTGGGCGACAGCGTTAAACAATTCTCGATTTGGTGGTATAGTATTAGACGATGATTATGAGGAAGGCGTTGCTAGTAGCATTGCCCATAGAATGATAATGGGCTCTACCTCAAAAGTTGCAACAATGGGCTTACCGCATAGGACTGCCGGGTTCCACCCAAGGGTGGACAACTTGCCACCAAACGCAGACCAAATTATTGATAGAGTTAAGGAAATTTGTAATGTATGATTGGCCGCTAATAAATGATAATATTTCGCAAAGAGATAAAGAGATACTTTCTCATTTTATTCTAAAAAGCAATAGGTTTACTAATGGGCCTAAAGTAGCTGAATTCGAGGAAGAGTGGTCTAAGTGGCTCGGAGTAAAGTACAGCGTGATGGTCGGGTCTGGAGCCGCTGCTAACTATATAACAACTTCCATAACGAGAGAGTTAAAAGGATCAGGCGGAGAAATTATTGTTCCACCTATTGGATGGGTATCTGATATATCATCCGTAATCAACACCGGATTCACGCCTGTGTTTGTAGATGTCAATCTGGCAACCATGGCTATTGCCTATGAAAACATTAAAGCAGCCATAAATGAAAATACGAAAGCGATTGTTCTTGTTCATGCGCTTGGTTTTAATGGAATTAATGATAAAATTATTTCTTTGGCGAAGGAGCATGATCTGCTGTTATTAGAGGACTGCTGTGAAGCTCATGGTGCGACTTATAATGGCAAGAGGGTTGGTTCTCTTGGTGATATGTCTTGTTTTTCTTTTTATTTTGGCCATCATATAACAACTATTGAAGGCGGGATGGTTTGTACAAATGATGAAGAAACGTACCAACTTGCGAGAATGCTTAGATCTCATGGCATGACACGCGAAGCCTCTAAAGAAACACAGGAGAAATACGCCAGTCCGGACCTTAACCCTTTGTTTACTTTTGCTGTGCCTGGATACAACATGAGGAGCACTGAAATAAATGCTGTTTTAGGTCTAGAGCAAATTCGAAGGTTAGATTACAATGTACACACACGACAACAAAATTTTGATACCTGGATAAACAACTTAGATAGTGAGAAGTATTATACTAAGTTTGCAGATGCCGGTAACAGCAATTTTGCTCTTCCTTTAATCTTAGCTGAAGGGAGCACAAAAAAAGATGTTGTATGCGCAATTCTTGAAGAAGAAAAAGTAGAGTATAGACTTGGCACAGCAGGCGGCGGCAATCAGGCCAGACAGCCTTATTTAAAAAACTATGAGCATAAGATAGTTGAAGAGTTGAAGAATTCCAACTATATCCATGATTATGGGTTGTACATTGGCAATCATACTGATTTATCGGAACAGCAGATTAAAAATCTATGTGCAAGGTTAAATGATGTTTAAAAACCAAAAGGTCTTAGTTACTGGTGGCTCTGGCATGATTGGCAGAGAACTAGTATCATTATTACTAGAAAAGGGTGCTAGCGTCTATATCGCGGACCTCAAGCAACCAGAGGAACTAAAAGATAAAGTTACATTTGTTAAGGTAGACTTGCGAGAGTACTCCTCTTGTTTACAGATCTGTGAAGGTATGGACTATGTGTTTAATTTGGTGGGAATTAAGTGCTCGCCAAGAGTCTGCATTGAGGAGCCAGCGAAGATAATGGGTCCTATGATGCAATTTAACACGAACATGCTTGAGGCAGCAATGCACCACAATGTAAAATGGTACCTATATACAAGCACAGTGGGTGTTTACCAACCGGCAGAAGTCCTAAGAGAGGACGATGTTTGGTCAACACAACCCTCAAAGAACGATTGGTTCGGAGGCTGGGCAAAGCGAATGGGAGAACTTCAATGCCAAGCGTACCAGAAGCAGTACGGAGAGGGGAAATGCAGTATCGTAAGACCTGCAAATGTTTATGGTCCCCACGACAACTTTGACCTAGATAGTGCAATGGTAATACCTTCTCTTATTAGGAAAGCATTTAGTAACGATGTTTTACAAGTATGGGGCGATGGCTCATCTATTAGAGACTTTATTCACGCGAGAGATGTTGCCAGGGGTATGATTTTTGCGGTAGAAAATAAAATAACAGAACCACTTAATCTTGGCTCCGGAGATGAAATTAGCATCAAAAGAATAGCAGAGGCTGTAGCTAAAGAGGCAGATGTAAAAATAGAATGGGACACTTCCAAGCCAACAGGAGACCACAGAAGAGTTTTTGACATGGAAAGAGCAAAGTCTCATGGTTTCCAGCCCCAGATCTCAATCGAAGAGGGCGTCAAAGAAACAATTGACTGGTACTTGAAAAATAAATCAATGGCTGATTCTGGCAAAGACGTGTTTAAATTGTTGGAGAAGTAATTGAAAAAGTTTAAAGTTTTAATAACTGGCTGCTCTTCTGGGCTAGGGCTCCATTTGGCCAATAAATTTGAAAAGGAAGGTCATTTTGTTTTTAGACATGAAGGCAAAAAGCACTTTGATTTGTCAAAAATAGAAGAAGTTAAACACTTATCAGAAGAAGCAAAAAAGCTCGAAATAGATGTCTTAGTTAATAATGCAGCGATGGTATGTCCAAGCATTGTTTTAGAGGAATATGAAGATGACTTAATTGATTCAATGATAGAGGTAAACTTGAAAGCTCCAATTGTATTAACTAAAAAATTACTTCCGACTTTAAAGAATCTTATAAATATTAATTCCATGGTTGGGCTGGAAATAAAGGCACCTAGAACACTCTACTCTGCCACTAAGTGGGGACTGAGAGGCTTTTCAAATAGTCTAAAGAAGGAAAGCAATCTGTCGGTTTTAGACGTATACCCCACGAATATAAAAACAACCCCGGATAGGGTAAATGCAATGGATATCGATATGGTTGTTGATGAGATCTACAGCGCGTTTGTTGAAGAAAAAGAAGAACTAATATTGGACGGAAGAAAAAGATGAAAAGAATTTTAATTTGCGGAGCAACAGGGTTCATAGGTAGAAACCTCTTAGATTTCTACTCTAAAGATAAGAAATATAAAATTAGGGCTACCCACTTTAAGAGACCGGCTTTATCTGGTTATGAAGACGTTGAGTGGGTACAGTGTGATCTTCGCGATCCAAAGCAGGTGTCAGATGTCCTGCAAGACGTAGATATAATTATGCAGTTTGCTGCCACCACAACTGGAGCAAAGGATATTGTCTCTAAACCGTATATCCATGTCACGGACAATGTTATTATGAATTCTTATCTCTTACGAGAGGCTTTTGAGCAAGGAGTGGAGCATTTTATTTTTCCAAGCTGCACAATAATGTACCAAAAATCAGAAAAAGCCTTAAAAGAAGACGACTACAACCCTTCGGATGATATTTTGCCTTTTTATTATGGAGCGGGGCACACAAAGGTGTACTTAGAAAACATGTGTAAGTTTTATGCTGGTTTTGGAAAAACCAAGCACACGGTTATTAGGCACTCTAATTTATACGGACCTCATGATAAATATGATTTAGAAAAGTCTCATGTAACAGGAGCGACAATTACTAAAGTCATGACTTCTAGAAATGATGTTGTTAGCGTATGGGGAACCGGGGAGGAGGCGAGAGACCTACTGTATATAGAAGATTTTATTTCCTTTATAGAGGCAGCGATAAACAATCAAGAAAGCGACTATGAGCTTTATAACGTTGGCTTAGGTAAGGGTATAAAAATTAAAGATTTAGTTAAAAAAGTGATACAATGTTCTGGTAAAAATTTAAAAATTGAACATGACTTAACGAAACCAACGGTGCCTACTTCTTTATTTTTAGACTGTACAAAGGCAAAAAAAGAGCTTAATTGGGAGCCAAACTATACTTTAGAAGGTGGTTTAAAAGAAACAATCAAATGGTATAAGGAAAATTATAATGGGTAATCTAAAAACAGACATGGACTCGTTTGAATTAAGTGAGAAGCAACTTGAATTTTATTACGAAAATGGGTATTTATTAATCCCTCAAGTATGGGGGAGAGAGGAAATCGACATTATTAGAAAAGACCTAGATGAGGCCGCAGAGGGCCATTTTACGGTTAGGCTAGATATGCATTTTCATAAAAGTATAAAACAGGCACATAGAGGAAAAAAGATGTGCGACATTGGGGATGCTATATGTAATGGACGAGCAGTGCCAATAGCTGCAACTACATTTTTTTGCAAGCCAAATAATCCACTAGAATATGGATCAATATGGCATCAAGACAATTTTGCCCCTATGGCTCCTAACGGAAACAATTATATAAATTTAGCTATAGCTGTTGATGACGCCGACGAAACAAACGGATCTTTGATCGTGATCCCTGGAAGCCATAAATTTGGTATGCTGTCTTTTGACCCTAGCCCAAATTTCTCACGAGATGAGAAGGGTCGTATAGTACAGGTTGCACCGATTGGAGATGCCAAAAAGCTGAGTGATTACACAAACGCTGATGGAATCGTACTTTCCGACGACCTTCCGACAGTGCAGTTAAAGTATAATGCAGGAGATGTTCTGGTAGTAAATGGATTGTTGCTACACAAGGCTGATAAAAATATGCATCCAACTCGATGGAGGCGTACAATATACGCGGTTTATATCAAGGAGAAGGAGCCTTTTTGGCCAGGATGGACCGCGCAAAGAAAACTTCTAGAAAGATATGATTCTCCGAATTATAACAAAGGATAAAAATTGAAGAGAGCAGTTATTACAGGAATCACAGGTATGGTTGGTTCTCATCTGGCAGATTATCTGCTTGAGAACACAGATTGGGAAGTGTATGGACTGGTTCGATGGAATGACAAGATGGATAACATTGAACACCTCATGCCACTAATCAATAACAAAGAAAGAATTCATCTTTTAAATGCGGATATTAATGATCTGGCTTCGCTATTAACTTGCTTTAAGGAGTCAAATCCGGACTATGTTTTTCATTTAGCTGCACAAAGCTACCCAAAAACAAGCTTTACCGCACCTCTTGAGACATTAGAAACAAATATCCTTGGTACGGCGAAAGTCCTCGAAGCAATAAGAGTATTAAAGCAAGATCCGGTGGTACACGTATGTGCGTCTTCGGAAGTTTTCGGTCGAGTGCCAAAAGAATTTTTACCAATTCACGAGGATATAACTTTTCATCCTGCCTCTCCCTATGCGATTTCAAAAGTAGGAACAGATCTTGTTGGTAGATTTTATGGAGAGGCTTATGGCATGACTGTGATAACGACTCGAATGTTTACCCATACGGGTCCACGAAGAGGGGATGTGTTTGCTGAATCAACGTTTGCAAAGCAAATTGCCATGATTGAAAAGGGCCTCCAAGAACCAGTTGTTAAAGTAGGAAATTTGGAATCTCTTAGAACTTGGTCCGATGTTAGAGATGCTGTTAGGGCTTATTACCTGCTGGTCACGCAGGATCCGAAAGCCGGAGAGTATTACAATATTGGTGGATCGTTTACTTGCACTATCAGGGAGATGTTGGATCATTTAATATCTCTATCAACAGTTAAGGATATTAAAGTTGAGACCGATCCTGAAAGACTACGGCCAATCGATGCAGATTTGCAAGTGCCCGATACGACGAAATTCAAGTCGCACACTGGATGGGAACCAGAAATATCTTTTGAAAGAACTATGTTGGATCTGTTAAACTATTGGAGAGAGCAAGTTAATTCTGGCCAAAGGTTTTTGTCTAGATAAGGACGGACAGATGTCTATTTTAGTTATTGGAGAAAGTTGTCTCGATGTGTTTAGGTATGGTGAGTGTAACCGGATGTGCCCGGAAGCTCCTGTGCCAGTGTTTAACCCTATAGAAACCACAGAAAACGGGGGGATGGCAACTAATGTCTATACAAATCTTATTAGTATGAAATCGGAAGCAGATATTCTTACTAATGAAAATTATAATTCTATTAAGAAAATAAGATTTATAGATCATAGGACCAATCATATGTTTATGCGCCTCGATGAAAGGGATGGGGATTATGGTACGTGTCCGGTTGAGGACATAGACTTCGATAAATATCAAGCTATAATAGTATCTGATTACAACAAAGGATACCTTTCGGAAGAGCATATAAATTATATTGGTAGATCCCACGATAGTGTCTTTTTAGACACGAAAAAAATACTGGGGGATTGGTGTGAGAGTGTAAAATTTATTAAATTTAACAGCGCAGAATACGAAAGGTCTAAACCATATATAAACAGGACTATTGAAGAGAAGCTTATTGTAACTCTTGGCCCCCAGGGCGCTCGGCATAATGGCACGATCTACTCGGTGCCCAAAGTAGATATCAAGGACACCTCCGGAGCAGGAGACACCTTTGTAGCTGCGCTTGTTAGCGAATATATAGATAGCAAAGACATAGGCAAAGCTATAGAATATGCAAATAGGTGCTCAACTGTTGTAGTTCAAAAGAAAGGGGTTGCAACTATATGGTGATTTGGACAAATGGTTGTTACGATGTTTTACACAGAGGGCACGTTGAATTATTTAAATACGCGGCATCTTTAGGCACAAAATTGATAGTTGGAATAGACACTGACGAAAGAGTCGCCGCCGCCAAAGGCCCTAGCAGGCCTTTTAATAATTTAGAAGACAGAAAGTTTCTTCTACAGTCCATTCGCTATATAGACGAAGTTTATGAGTATTCATCTGACGCAGAATTAGAAAATCTATTGGTTGAAAATAATGTTGACACGATGGTGATTGGATCGGACTGGGAAGGAAAAGGTGTTATTGGTGAGAAACTAGTTAAAAATATTAAATTTTTTGATAGAATAGAGGGGTACTCTACAACGAAGGTTTTAGAAAATGGTATACGTAGTTGACATAGATGGGACTATTTGTAGCTCTACAGTAAGCGGAGACTACGAAGACTCAGCACCGTACATGCATAGAATAGAAAAAATCAATTCTTTGTATGAAGATGGGCACACCATAATATACTTCACCGCAAGAGGAATGGGAAGACATAACAATAATCCGGTAAGAGCCGTTCAGGATTTCTATTCTATGACAGAGGTGAGGCTTAGGCAGTGGGGAGCTAAGTATCATGAGCTAATACTTGGGAAACCAGCAGCCGATGTTTATATAGATGATAAAGGGATAGAAGCAAATGAGTTCTTCAACAAATAAAACTCCCCCCATAAAGTTTGTTAAAAAAGGATGGGGATATGAAAAATGGATTGTTAATAAAAAAGAATATTGTGGAAAGCTATTGTTTTTTCTACAAGGCAAAAGATGTTCTTGGCATTACCATGTTTTGAAAGACGAAGTGTTTTATCTACAGTCTGGTAAGATGATGTTATACTATTCTGAAAATGATGATATAACAAAGGCTAAACAACTAATATTAAACCCTGGGGACAATTTTTATGTTTACCCAGGCCTGAGACATCAGATGGTTGCGTTGGAAGATAGCGAACTATATGAATTCTCAACAGAACATTTTGACAGTGACTCGTACAGAGTTATAAAAGGTGATTAGTGAAATTAGTAGTTATAACAGGATGTTTGGGGTTTATTGGCTCTCACGTTACTCGTCTTTGCCTAAATAAGGGCTGGAGAGTGTACGGAATTGACGATCTTACTTATGCGGCCAACAAAGAACTGCTAGAAGAGTTCTACTCGTTTAATAAAAAGGAAGATAACTTTGTTTTTAAGAAAGCAAATATTTGCGATTTAAAATCTATACCCGATTGCGACTATATCATAAATACAGCCGCAGAAACTCACGTTGGTAATAGTATAATCGACAGTGAAGATTTTATTAAAAGCAATATTAATGGAGTTAAGAATATTCTTGATATCATAAAAAGCAAGCCAACAAATGTTGGACAAAGGCCAGTGCTGTTTCACTTTAGCACGGATGAGGTATATGGGGACATTATAAAAGGCGCTCATACTGAGAAAGATCCTCTTAAGCCAAGCAACCCATACTCTGCCTCTAAAGCATCGTCAGACATGCTGATTGAAGCCTGGGCTAGAACTTATGGAATTAATTACGTTATTTTGCGTCCAACTAATAATTATGGTACCCATCAAAACGCAGAAAAGCTAATACCACTTTCAGTCAAACTCTTACAGAGAGGAAAAAAGATACGATTGCACGACAGAGGAGAGCCGTATAGAAACTGGCTACATGCGGAAGATACCGCAAGTGGAGTCATAAGCATTATTGAATCTGGCGTTTTAAACGAGATTTTTAATATCGCTGGAGGATTTGAGCAGAAAAACAAAGAAACCGTTAAAAAAATAATAGAATGTTATTTCTCCCATAGTGTAGATTGGAATGATTATATTGATTTGGACTACGCTAGACCAGGACAGGATGTTAGATATTCGCTGGACGACAGCAAACTAAGGAGCCTGGGTTGGGAGCCGAAAAAGAATTTTGATGAGGAAATAAGTGCTATTGTTTGGCACTATAAAAATAATTTTAAATGGTAAAGGAGAACCAAAATGGCTATTGAAGAAAAGACAAAGCTTTCGGATGAGGCCCTCGGGGCAGTGATGATGTGCTTACAGAAGTGCATTATGGAGCAGAGCGATATTGTACCTATGTTAAAGAATTTAGACTTTACAACTGTGAATGACGAATTGTTTGTACTAAATCCACCAATTGTAAAGTTTGATGTGGAGGAAGTACCAGAGGGCGAAAGCTTAGTAGACGATGCCTAGATACGTTTACAAGTGCAGTGAGTGTGAAGCATCGTTTATGGTGCGCCACTCTATAAGCGATACGGTAGAGGATTGCACAGTTTGTAAGGCTAGCGGCTGTGTGACAAGGACCATATCAAATTTTACAGTAAAAAAGAGCGATGATACTCAAAACAATTCTGAGGTTGGTAGCTTAGTAAAGCGCAGCATAGAAGAATTTCGCTCTGATTTAAAAAGAGACAAGCAAAAGCTTAGAGAGGAAGAGTATGAACCAGGGAACTAAAGCAGCAGTCGCAGTATCGGTACTATTGAATGCCATATTGGTGGCTTTGGTAGTAGGGTTCTTGCCATTTTTGCTTTTTCTCTCTGCTTGCTTGAATCTGCTTGCATTCTTTTATGTCAGAGATCTACTGAGAGAGCTAGCAGTATCTGAAGAAAATATAATAGAAATATCAAGTTCCTTAAGTATGTTTGCAAATCATATTGAAAAGATATATGAGATGGAAACTTTTTACGGAGACACTGTGTTACAAGAACTTTTAGAGCATTCTCAATATGTTGTCGAAGATATTGATAAATATATTTCTATTCAAACAGAGTCTGAACAAGAAATAGAGGAAATAAATTTTGACAGCCAAGAGACGTCGTAGACCAAGAACTACTAATAAGTACTTTACAAAGATACACCAGGAAGCAATAGTTGCATACGCTATTACGGATGACCTGGAGGAAAGAACCAAGCTATACGTAGAACTAATAGAGCCTGCTTTTAGCGAACTGGTCGACAAGATAGTATTCACTTATAAATTTAATAACTTGCCAAATATTGAGTATCTAAAAGAAGATTGTAAGATTTGGCTAACCACTATTTTGGACAAATTCGATCCTGAGAAGGGGTCGAAAGCGTTTTCTTATTTTAGTGTCATTACAAAAAATTGGTTCATCTATAAAGTTAAAAAGAATTCTAAAAACTTAAAAAGAGAAGTAAATTTTGATGATTTATCTAGCGAACTAGAGACGGGCTACCTTTCTGTTCAAAATGAATATTTGAACGAAAGAGAAAAGTATGAATTCTGGCAACATCTTTGGGTAGAGATCGATACTTGGGAAACTTCCAAATTAAAAGAAAACGAGAAAAAGGTTTTAGAGGCAATAAGATTCCTGTTTGATAAAGCAGATGATATAGAAATTTTTAACAAAAAAGCGATTTATTTGTACATAAGGGAAATTACGGGTCTGAATACTAAACAAGTTGTTAATAATCTTAATAAATTAAGAATAAAGTATAGGGCTTTCAAAAAGGACTGGGTTGTAGGAAAAAAATAATTTTTTCCTATTTATTTTACTATGGAAAAAATAGAAGAATATCTAGCTGAATCGGTTACAAACATAAGAAGCGATAGGGCATTAGCCCTAACCTTGCTAACCGACATACTAGAAAAGATACAGCTAGCAGAGATGCACAAGGACCTGGGACCTGTTGCTGCGAAGTATCTAGAGACATTGCAGCGCTCTAACGAACAGTTGGTAAAAGTATCGGCGCTACTCCAGAAGAAGATATCCAGCGGTAAAGACTTATCGTCTTTTGACAAAGACGAAATATTCAAATTAATACAGGCCGAGCCGGATGGAAACTTAGACGGATGACAAGCAAATTAAAACAAAGATTAACAGCGCCCATAAACAATTTACAGAGAAGAAGAGTTGATAAAAGAAAGCTCGACCCTCTCTCTGCAACTGTTTCCGGTAGGTTGGAACAACTCTCTCAAATAGGAAAAGAAAGAGTTAGCGAGCAAGCATCTATACCTTTTAGAGAGAGAGGCGTTTTTAAAGCTTTTGTGCTGGCGGTTTTAAGCCCAGAGAAGAATAAAGTCCATCAGAGCAAGATGGAAAACGAGGTTTTTATGGACCAAGGGGCACCGGCCATAATTTTTAGAATTCCTGAAATGCACGCTTGCCTACCAGCCCCGAGCGACTTAACTACTTTAGATGATAAGGATTCTTTTTTAATTGAAGTTCACCCTGTCGCGCTACCCATGAACGATAGTGTTGTTGCACCAAAGGTTGGTGCTATGGTCGATATTATTTATGAAGACCCCGTTAACATGATAGGCCCTAGATATGTTGGAGCAGTAAAGGGACAAAGTGCAGAAAAGACTAATATGAACGCCTCAAAAGAAGATAAGGCAACAAAAGCGTTTAACTCTAGGTTTTCGGGTGTATCGGTGTCGGATTTTGACGGCGGGATAAATATAGGCGCAAAGATAGCAGATCCGGAGGAAGTGTAATATTATGGCTGGTAGTGAGGAAAATAAGTCAACATCAAGCAACACTGTTTCGCGAGCAGTGGACTATACGGGTTATGTCACAACAGACCCCAGGGCTCAAAAAAGAACCTTAAGAAAAATGCGCAAAGACTATCCTGGTCTCGGCGGGTCTTTCATGCCTGAACCGGAACCAAAATATATTAAAACTGAATCCGAACACGTCATTAAGGGCAAAAACAACTCTTACATAGTTATGGGGAAAGATCGACCCGGTAGTATTTTTTCTGGCTACGGAGGGGCAGGCAATACGAAATCAAACATGATTGATATGGTTGTTGGCAGGATGGGCTATCTCGCTAAAAGTAAATTTAAAGACGGTAAAAATGCTTATGCTGACAATAATTTTATTTATGACGCTGCTAGAGTTTATATATGTCAAAAAACAAACATAGATACTAATTTCGGACTACAATCATCACCGGGTGCACCAACTCCTATGGACGAAGGTGTCGAGATGCCAAGAGCGGCTATTGGAATGAAGGCGGACGTTATCAGGATAGTGGGAAGAGAAAACATCCGAATTGTTTCTGGATTCGGCGATGGGACTGAATCTACCATGGAAAAAGGTAGAAGAAACTCTCTTGGAGGTCGCGTTATGGACGCTGGAGGTATTGACTTGATTGCCAATAACAATACCAACCTAAGAGGCGTTGATATGTCGGCAGATGTACAACCTCTAGTCAAAGGAAACAATTTGAGGGAATGCATTGACGACCTTTACGAGCAGATAAAAAGCTTGAGTGGGCATTTATCTGAGTTTGTGGTCAGCCAAACAAAGTTTAACAAGCAAACTATAGAGCACACACATAGGTCGCCGTTTTTTAATGGACCCACCAGGCCATCCGAAAGGCTAGAAAACGTAGGAAAAGGAATAAATGCGGTTTTGGCCTCATATTTCCAGAGAAAACTAAAAGCACATCAAGTGGTGATGATTAATAATAACAAAACTTATACTGATGCTCTAATGGGGCAAAAGTATATATGTAGCTATAAGAATCATACCAACTAGGGCATTATAATGAGTACGATAGTAATAGAAGAAGAAGTAGATGCAAGAGATTACGACACGGAGATGTCGGCACTCGATACAGTGCAGGGCGAAGAATTTGTGGATCTGTCTATAGCTGGTGAGCCTTTGAACATTTATGAAATCTTAATACTCATTTGTCAAAGGGGGCAAAATAAAGTGGATGACAGAGGTACGGCGACTCATTTCCATAAAAAAGGCCCAAGCGGCAGAGGCAAACCAGCAAAGGCCAAATATCCTACAGGTCTTAAAGACAACCCTATTAGGTTGAAGGTACACGCTGCTACCGCTGAAATGACAAGACAATTTTTAAGCGTCGCAACCGATAGACGCGTCATTTATGTACCACAGCATGGAGGACTGAGGCCTCATAAAACGTTGGCCAAGGGAGAGGTAGACACGCACGGATCGGGCATAGCTTGGGACCACGGAGACTATAGAAAAATTTCTCCACCTGCGGCACCTACTTTCTTTTACTCCGATAACAACTCTGCTCTTACGACAAGGCAACTTGTTGCAGCAGTCGCGGTCTTATGCGACCAAGGTGTTTTGCCGGAAGGCAGGTTAGGATTTTATGGCACCAAGCATGTCATCAATAACATGCATTATGATTTTCTTTTTTGGAAAAAACAAAATAGTAGTCTTTTTAAAAAGATTGATAATAGAACGATGACGGGCGGATCTGTATCTGGTTGGTATTGGCACAATAAAAAGAAGGTTTTAAGCTTTCCAAAAGCCAACTCTATGCAAGACAATCTACAATGGGTAAAGAAAAATAGACCAAAAAATAAAAGTATAGATGAAATTTTAGATCTTTATTCAACATATTCTAATGTATTACAAGGTAACAAAATAATTACATTAGAAGAATACCTTAGCTACCTGGAAGAGCGAGAAGCAAATGCAAATTCATGGGTGAAAATGAAGAAAATAACCTAAAGGATTATATATTTTATGGCGAAGAAAATAAAAGGTTTGACCATTCCAGTATCGCTCTATTGGACGACTGAAAAGAGTTTTGTTGACAGCGACAACAAGAGAAGGCTTTCCGAAGAGCTACAGAGCATTATAAGAAAAAAAGCTGCTGATATATTAGATTCGGAATACAGCCTATCCCCAGGAGCTTATTTTGATTTATCCAATGGTACCGCGTTCTTGCTCCCCTCAGCTAAAAGCAAAAAGAGCTTTTCTTACCAGCCCGCCACCTCTGAAATGCAAGTTAAGGTTTTCTTACCTTCAAGCAAGGTTAAGAGTTTAGGAATTACTAAGAAATCTGACTTACCTACGACTTATTTGTTTGATTCTACCGATTATCTTATTTTAGTTTTTGATGAGTCGTTTAGCGATAGCTCTCCAATAATGAAAAAGTTTGAAGAGTTTAAGGCCATTTTGAAATCGATGGTAGATACGGCGGACAAGTTTGGTGTAGACCTTTATAAAGAAAAGTATATCCTAGAAAATTTTGACGCTTGGACTTCAGGAGTTAGGGACGACATACAAGAATTTTATAAACAAAAAAAACAAAGTGCCCAACAGACAGGGTTTGCCAGTCTATACGACATGGGTCCGGTTATTCCTATCCTGGGAATAACTTTCCCAAACACAAAAAATATTAACGACTACAGGTCCGAATTGGCCGAGTCGGTTCCTACGCTCGGCCAATTTATGGACACACTACCCGGCCTGGCACCGGGACAGACAGCCCGAAGCCTTAGTGAGGAAGAATCTAAAGAGTTTGAGATTACTCGAAACAGAGAGGTAAATTTAAATAATGATGATTATGTAGCAAAGATTGGTTTTAAAAAAAATCACTTCGGCTTTACTTTCATAAAGAGCATTCCAGAAGATGCGGTTAGATTTGGAGAGGCTGAATTCGAAGCTCAATTTGCTTTGAGCGCAAATCCTTTAAGTGAGGAGGAGTTGAAAGAACTCGAAATCCCGCCCGCGCAGGCTGGAGATGCTGAAACACTTGCCAATAATCAATTATTAAACCCTACTCCAAAAAGAACTCAAAATACTATTGGCGGCGAATATTATCCAACGTTTGTAAATTACATTAGAAACATGAACGAGATAATAAAAGAGTATCCTGCACAAAGTGATGATGTTTATGGAGTGGATAGGCAGGTAGACTTGATGCCGTTCTTGGAGATGTATCACTATCCACAAGACATACCGCTAAAAGACTTAGAAAAGATAGGCAGGTCTTTCGATGAAGCAGAAGAGAATTATAAGACCGCTGCACAAGTAGACACAGAAAACAAAGAGCTACACGTTCTCAACGCGAAAATAGCAGACAAACTTCATAATCAAGTGGTCAACGCACCGTTTACACGACAAGACGCGGCAGACACACTAAAAGAAAATGGCGGCTTGCATGGCGCTTATGGTTCTCTGATGCAAGATGGGTTTAATTTTGATTCATTAAATTATGAGTATGATGTGCCCTGGCTAAGTTATCCTGGCAACTCTAAAATTAGACCATCCCACATTATTAGCGATTCGATAGTTTCTCAAATAAGTTCTGGAAAAATGTTGTCTAGAATTAAGACAATCAAAGACATAGAAAATCTGATTGTTAAGCGATTAACAATTAGAGATCTTTTGATCATGGCACTAACTTGTGCCGATAGGTACGGTACCCCGAACATCAATGTTCTGGAAAGAATTGATAAGTTCTTGATGGCCCTTGGTAACACAAGAGTAATGCCTGCTTTTAGAAAGACCACTCCAATTGGAGATTTCTGGGTGGATTTCACGGATCAGATCGAAGGGGTCATTAAAGAAACTGTAGAAAAAGCGATAGTCGAGTTCTTTAAGCAAACCTTGGTGATGATAGCTTCTTGTAACGTCGAGGGGGTTGGGAAGCAATTTAAAAAAGGCACAGCCGATCTTGGAAACTTTTTAACAAACAAAGACGGCGCTCTTCTAAAGTTTGCTGATGATGTTTTAACCAAGTCTCTACAGAAAACACCTAATTCTCAAAATTTACTTAGAACTAAGAATGAGTTGGAAAGAATAGCTAAAATTGTTACCACAAATACAACTCCGCTAGAATTAAGAGAATGTCTCCAAGGAAACGCAAGCGACGCTGTGATCGCTGCGATAGCGGAAGGGCTTGGTAGGGAACTTGGCTTTAACGCCGAGAAGTCTGCTGTTGAATCATCTTTAAAGCAAATGGGCAGAGAGGATTGTGATTTAGCACTATTAGATGAAAGAATTGAGGAATATGCACTAGAGACAGCAGATACTAGCACGGAGCTTTGTGCGGACTTCAAAAGGCAACTTAAAGAAAAATATTCAAACTATGATGATAATTTACTAGAAGAAATTATTGGCAGCTTGCCGGATAAGGACCCAGAAACTGCACTTGCGTTCGATCCGGAATTCGCTTTGCAACCTTGCGAGCTTTTAAAAATCCCTGACCCTGCTGGTGATTTTATGAACCAGAGCGCATACGAAAGTGCGTTTACCAGCGTGAAGACTAAATTTACTTTTGAATTAAATGCTTTTCCAATTTTCCTACTTGATTCGGGCGCTGTAAGAAAGCTAAATATTAAAACTGATTTGGTCGAAATTGATGATGGCACGTTTATGCCAACCATGACTTCTAACAAGGGGGCGCTTGAAGATAACAGCTTGGGGTTATTGAAGGAATACAAAAAACTTCTTGATGACGACACCCGCGCTTTAGTACAGGTTGTCTCTAGCGATTCTAGGCAGGATGTAAAATACAACGCAGCTAATCCTAAAGCTACAACTCTTCTGATGGAAAATCCTAATATTCCTCCTGTTCTTCTAAAAATTCTTGAAGACCTAGCTGCTGAAGAACCTGATGCAGTGGCAAACTTGTCTTTGAAAAAGAAGGTCAATTCTCAAGATTTGAAAAATTCTAATATTGTTGATGGCTTAGAGTATGATAAAGAGATTATACTTAGGAACAAGGTTTATGCTAATCTTTCTCCTGTAGGTATTAGCCAACAGCTTATTTCTGTAACAGGATTGCAATCTATAGAAATAGACAATCTTAAAGAGACACTTTCTCTTAGAATTTCTAGCCCACCTCCTAATAAACAACTAGAATCTGCAATCAAATCATTCGATAAAGATTTTAAATATCCTAACGTGTTGGCTGCATCTTTTGGCTTGATAGAGAACGCTCAACCGACTTCGCAGGCGGAAAGATTTTCACAAGTAGCGACAAAGGGATGGAAAGATATTTTAGGCAAGATTGACGATAGCTACACGTCGGCATTTAGGACCGCCATGCGCATTCACTACCCTGTTGCGGTAGATGCTTTCGCTGGCAGATTTTCTAAAAAAGCTAAGTATTCTCCGTTTTTAATGTCAGATAAGCTAACCACTATGAGTATCTTCGATGACCCTCTATGTCCGACAAAACAAGTTGACTTGTTGGATCTCGCCGCATTAACTGCGTCGATGGAGACAATTAGAAAAAACTTTATATGCCAAGGCATGGATGAACAAGAGGCACTGCAAAGAGCAATTCAGGCGGGTTTGACTATAACATTTATGAGGGTGCTAATCTATGAGAAGTTCTTACCATCAATTTTTTACTTCTCTGAGGTGGGGATGGACAACGTTAATAAAGAAATTTATATGGCGTTTATATTCAGTCTGTTCTGTGCTGAGATCGATGGCGGCGGGGACGATATACTAGGGATTATGGCACAAGCC
>TARA_R100001443_G_scaffold4277_2_pt1 | contig 69824 bp, 86 predicted proteins | sample TARA_R100001443 | Tara Oceans TARA_R100001443 (sample SAMEA2622142) | marine metagenome | biome: marine biome (ENVO:00000447); feature: deep chlorophyll maximum layer (ENVO:xxxxxxxx); material: "saline water (ENVO:00002010), including plankton (ENVO:xxxxxxxx)" | depth 50 m
AGATCCTAATATGGAAATCAAAAGAGACAATCCCGCCAGAAGGAAAAGTTTTAGAGCTAGACATAAGTGTGATACGGCACCGGGACCAAAATGGAAAGCAAGATACTGGTCTTGCAGAATGTGGTAATTGTGTTAAGATATTCTCTATGGACGATAGCGACTCTACTATTTATATTGCTTTTAATTAGCTTTGTAAAAGTAGATCGCTACTGTCATATATGTAATAAAAAATGTTTTGAAGAACCCCTGATTACTAACTTCACGGGTGCTGGCGACATTAATTATGAACATGCCGAATGTTCTGGTCATTGGGGTTGGAAATTTCCTATGAAATGGCCAACAGCTAGAAAGGTAACAAAATGAATATGCTTCCATCCGGTAAGTACACTAAGGTTATAGAGCTTAGAATCGAGAGAGACAAGCTTATAAACGAAAGGCACCATCTAAAGAGTAGGATCGGACTCTGCGAGGGCCAAGAAAAGATATGGAAAGAGCAAAGGCGTAAATTCGCACAAGAACTAAAGGGAGTAAATGAAGAAATAATTGAGCACAACGCAAACATTAAAATTGAAATGCAAAACATCAATGGTAGTGGAATAAAGTAATTTAACTAATAATTGAAGACGTAACAAAGAGGAATAAATTGATAAACTTAACTACGCCTATAAACAATTTAGGATATGGGGTTGCTGGATACAATATTTATAAAGAGATATATAAACTTCATCCGTCCACAGCCCTTTATCCTATATCTCAACCCGAATTTACAAATGAATCTATTGCTTCGGGTATTGACAATCAAGGTAAGAATAATTACCCTTCTGTTAAAATATGGCATCAAAACGACCTACATTCTCACGTTGGAAAAGTTAAACATATTGGATTTCCTATATTTGAATTAACCGAGTTCAGCAAAATTGAAAAGAGAAGCATGGAGCACTGCGACTCCATATTCGTATGCTCTAAATGGGCAAAAGATATAGTAGTAAACCAAACTTCTTTTACAAGTGATAAAGTCCATGTCGTGCCATTAGGAGTTGATATTGATTTGTTTACTCCTAAACAACTAAAGCGTCCAAACACAGTCTTTTTTAATTGTGGAAAATGGGAAAAAAGAAAAGGCCACGATATACTCCTAGAGTGTTTTAATAGAGCTTTTTCACCCGGAGATAATGTTGAATTATGGATGATGTGCGAAAACCCGTTTATTGGAGAGATGAATAAGCAATGGATAGATCTATATAAAAGTTCTCCACTTGGAGATAAGATTAGAATTATTCCAAGACAGAAGACCCATAAAGATGTGTATAGTATAATGGCTCAAGCAGATTGTGGCGTTTTCCCCGCTAGAGCGGAAGGCTGGAATCTAGAGCTACTAGAAATGATGGCGTGCGGCAAGGCTGTTATAGCTACGAATTACTCAGCACACACTGAATTTTGCGATAAAGACAACTCTTTTTTAATAGAGATTGACAGCCTTGAAAACGCTAGTGATGGAGTTTTCTTTTCTGGTTCACATGGAGAATGGGCTAGTTTACTGGAGCCACAAAAGTGTCAATTAATTGAACACATGAGGGATTTTCACAAAAGGAAAAATGACGGGTGGACTCAGAATACTGCCGGTATAGATACTGCTAATAAATTTACTTGGGAAAACTCAGCAAAGGAGTTATTAAATGGACTCTAATTTTAAAACGCCAAGAAAAATATTGAACCATTATCGGGATGGTTTTGTTGGCTCTGTGTGCGATCCGGAAGATGTGTCTAGGTTGATGGGTGAATTACCCATGCCTGTTTTTGGAGCAGCGGCCTATAGTCTGTATGGAGACGGAGAAGGAAAACTAAGCTTACCTTTTAAATCTCTGTTGAAGTTTGATCCTGCGTTTGGTCCTTATGAAAGACAAACCACAGGAGATTGTGTGTCCCACGCCACAAGAAACGCGATTGATATCACTAGAGCCGTAGAAATAGACATCAAAGGCGAAAATGAAGAATTCAGAAAAAGAGGTGCTTGCGAGGCGATATATCAATCCAGAGGCCACAGAGGACAAGGAATGACATGCACCCAAGCTGCTAGATATGTTAATAAGACAGGAGGGCTGCTGATAAGAAAAGATTACGGATCTGTTGATCTTTCTAAATATAACTCCTCTTTAGGTGCTAATCTAAGTATACCTGAGAGTATTTATAAAGACGAAGCGAATAAACATCCGATAAAAACTATATCAAATATAAGAACTATAGAAGAGGCAAGAGACGCTCTGGCCAATGGATATTCTATATCGGTTTGCTCTGGGTATGGATTTTCAAGTCGTAGAGATTCAAAAGGAATAGCTGCAAAAGGTAAGGGCTGGTCACATGCTATGGCATGGATTGGCTGTGACGACACTAGAAAAAGATACAACGAAACTTTATTTTTAATACAAAATAGTTGGGGCAACTGGAATTCTGGACCAAAAGTCCACGATCAGCCAGACGGAAGTTTCTGGGTTAGAGAAAGAGATGCTAGAGGGATGCTCTCTGGTGGTGGTGCTTGGGTTTTTAGCAATGTAGAAGGCTTTCCCTCGCGTAAAATAGAGTGGAGTATAGGAGATGTTTTCTAATGAAAATACAACAAAAGGCCATCATAGGCATTATAGTCATAATTGGCTTCATATTTTTTTCAGCTAAATCTACAAACGGGTTGACAAATGATGAAGTCAATAAGATAATAAGTACAGTAAAAGAGTCTTTTGATAAAGCAGAAAGTATAGTGTTTGATCAAAAGCCAGACGTTCCAGACGACGGACCTACCGGTCCTGATCCAGATCCTGAAAAGTGCATCTGCGAAGGTACTGGAAAAATAATACAGGGAGATGGCCATGTAACGCCATGTCCTTACCATAGCGAGGATTCTAAGTCGGAAGAAGTACCTTCCTTTGAGAGTCCTACTATTTATAGAGTAATACCTAGAAGAAGAATCTTTGGAAACTTCTTCAGGTGACTAACATTTAACGGGAACAGTTGTTCCCATTTTTAACCTTTTTTGGAGAGTTTAGTTATGAGTAAATGGAAATCTTTGTTGACTTCTAGACGTTTTTGGGTTTCTGCCGTTGGGCTAGCTGCGGTTTGTGCTAGCGATCTGTTTGGAATCACCCTAAATCAAGAACAAATGGTTGGCGTTATCACTATTGTTGTCGCTTGGGTTATTGGAGATACTGTAAGAGAAACCAAGTGATACTACTTTGAGGACTTTTAAATGTTGGAATTTTTTAAGCAGCTAAGTGTTTTTCAGTGGATTTTAATTGGGTGCGGTTTATTTTTGTTATTGCCCAATGTGGTTGATCTTTTCAAAAGGATACCGATGCCAAAAATTAATAACACACCTAAAGACAGTAGCTCACACGCTCTAACGAACATAGTTTGCGAGTGGGAGTGTCTTTACGAGTCTTGCAAGAGTAAAAATCTCTTAGATGCTTGCGATCAACTTGAAAAAGTTTTTCCCTTACTGGTAAAGGTTAGGGAAGATAATAATAATCCAAAAACTTATACGGAGGAGAATACGTGCAAATCAGAACTATAATAGGCGTGATAGTTGTTGTAGTTGGATTATTTTGGGTACAGATTCAGGAAGGGATTCCTGATATCGTTCCTGATGTTAGACCGGCTGTAGAGATAAACATAGACGAACCGACTCCTGAAATAAAAGAAAAAGTATTAAGTATTGCCTCTCTTGTTACCGATACTAAAGATAGGTTAAATCTTTGTATCTTTAACAAAATTTTTTCAGAGAGAGTTCGAGACTACCCAGCAGATGCCCAACAATTAAACGATGTATACACTGAGGCCGCAAAGATATTTTTTGGGGAGACTCTGAGGGGCAAGTATACTGGGTATTCAGAAGGTATTCAAAAGCTTATGTCTGACATAGTTGGTCAGGAGAATCATGAGCTAACACAAGAAGAAAAAAATAAACTAGCACAAGTTTTTAATGGTTTAGCTTGGGCACTGAAATAAGGATTTTTATATGGAAATATTAAAAGCTGTAATTAGCTCTGTACAATCTGAAATTGACTTAGCTTCATTTGAGATGAATATGATACTAAATGACCAAACACAACCTGATGCTATAAGTAAATTTAAAAAAGCACTTGCCGCCCATAGTAAGGCCAAATCGCAAATGCAAATTTTAGATTCGATTAGAGAGCAGATACAACAAAATATTGAGAAAAACAATGAAAGTAAAAATAACCCTACTACTGACTCAGATTAATACATTAGCGAATCCTATGTCAGACGATTTTATGCGTCTTTTTTTAGATGACGATGGAAATTTACCTAATAGATATGTGACCACCAAGACGATAAAAGAAACACTACAAGATCTTTATAATCAATTTTCAAGTTTAGAAGTGGATTGGGCCACTCCTACCCTAGAAGACTTTAGACACGTTTCCCAGTCTACAGAGTGTGAAGCCTTGTATTTTGTTAGAATACCTCAAATAGATGGGTTTAATAAAAACGGCACTCTCGTTAGCCTTAATAATGTAGAATTAGAGGATTTTTATGAACAAGCCATCATCAGACAGCCAAGAAGCATATATTAATTCAGAAGAAGAAATAGCGGCAAAACTTTCCGTGTTTGTAGACAACGAAGGCGAGATAATGTACAACTGCGATTGGGAGCCAACACAAGAAGGTTTGATTGGTATAGCTTCTATTTTTTATAAACTTTTAATAGATGATTTATCCGATCAAATTTTTGAGGAAGTGAAAGCACAATGCGTATCAAATAATACGGAGGAAGACTTCATGGCTATCGATAATCTAATTAAAGCTTATTCTTCTACACAAACGGCAACTAATTCAAACGATGAACTAGTCGTTCCTCCTGATAGAATTATGAATATATAAGACGCTTTATAAAAACGGAGAGCGGATATGTTTACGCACAAAAAAATAGCTTGGCAAAGCTGGAATGCGTTGGTTCATCAATCTTTAGCGGAAGAACAAGAAATGCTAAAAGAGCTTGAAGAAGAGATGCAATCAGGGGGCGGCGTCCCTCCAGAGGGAGCTTCTTTTCTTCCGGTTGAATCTTTTCAACAAAGGGTTTTACATACTCCGGTGGGCATTTATCCCATGGATTCTTTGTTTAAACCCTCTGACAGATGGGACTGCTGGATCGGGCACACTAACTTTGACATAACCCATGCTGTAAAAAATGATCTATCAAAAGTGGCTGGAGTTGAGGCTGTAAGAATTTTAGGAAGATATACATTTTTTATTGGAATTGCAAAGCTTTTCGACATTAAAGATGTTAGGATGAATATTGAAAAACAATTATGCGTCTATACAGAACGAGAAGTTTTGTCTGACGAACAAACACAAGCGACTGTAGATATGGTCAAAGAACAACTAAAGACTAAAAAATATTGGTCCATATTAGTGGCCCCTACCGGAAAGGTCGATTATGTTGTCTCAGACGATCTAGATAAAGCTTACTTAGACGGTTTGAATGAACTATTGGAACTTAAACAATTACTAGGCGGAATTATTTTAAGAGGAGATTATGGATAAAATTTTTGAAGACCACTGGAATAAAATTGACATACAAAATATCATGAACAAAGTTGCTGGCAGATATAAAACAGCAATAGATTTTGACGATATAGAGTCCATCAAAATGCAAACATTATGGAAATGTATTCAAAAGTACGATAAAACTAGAGGATCTAAATTTACGTCTTATCTTTATCAGCAGCTTTCTTTTGCATTTAAGAACAGACTAAAATCTAAAAAAATGGAGTTTGCTAATTCCGATATAGAAAAACAAGACTTCAATACAGGAAATAAGTATGAGATCATAGATATATTAACCGGCTTAGATCCTGAGCTAAAAGAGGTAATAAATCAAAGATTTTATCACAATATGACCATGGTAGAAATCGGACACGCCAATGGGTATAGCAGAGAAACGGCTAGAAGGCGTTTAAAAAAGGCTATAAAAACATGCAAAAAAAACTGCATTTCTTAACGTAAATTTGTGTATATCTTATTTAGGAACTGGATCTCTTTTTGGAAAAATTGGAAATATGAAAATTTTACATTCTATTAAATTTTAGAAGGAGATTCTAATTATGGCAGTTCCCGGCAACACGGCTGATTACCTGAAGAATACCACCGGTGGTGCGTTTGTTCAAACCAACGAAGGTGGTACTATTCTAGGTAACACTTCGACAGGCACAGCTATCACTAAAGCATTAGCTTTAAAAGATAACGCAACAGATTTTCCAAGATCGCCAATTCCGGTTAATAAGGCCAACGGTCTTATCGGAAATCACAAACCTCTTACTGCGGGCACGTTCGCTTACGAGGCAGAAGGCAATTACACCATCGCCGCTTCAAGCACTACCATCTCTGGTGTTGCTAGTACAAAGGTGTTGATTACTAGTGCTTCTCCACGAGAAGCTATTCATCGCTTCATGCACTCCTTTGGTGCTAAAACTGTCACAGCATTTCGTGCTGGCCGCTTTAGCTGGACATCTACCAAGCGTACTGGTGCGGCTCTTGCCGCCAGAATTAACTGGCTCAATATCGCTTCTGGCGGTATGGACACTGCGTCTGCTCCAGCCGCTCTCAATGAGAACATGTGGGACCCAAGTGCTGGCTCTGTTTCGGCTAACAGCGACGTTGCTGCTAACCCAACAAGAGCGGTTCCGGGTTCGCTTGTTATGAAAGTTGACTTTGTTGACTTGGACGAAGCCACTGGTGGTGACTTCTTCGTTTACAAAGCAATTACAGGTATGTAAACCTAAAACTCTGGGGCCGTTAATTCGGCCCTCTTTTCTATTTTTAACATTACATACTGGGTATCAAAATGAACGAAGCTTGGAGTCTAGCAAACGATATAGCGGGGGTCATAGGCATGTTTTTAGTTCCCATCACCGGATGGGTTCTGTGGACTATAGTGACTCACGGGAAACAAATAATAGTATTGGAGCAGCGTGTGAACGATTCTTTAAACCAACGTATGAGATCTATAGAAAAAAGAGTAGCAGGAGTGGAAGAAAAAGTTGACGAGATTAGCGAAAATGTAACGGAGTGCAAGATCGTTATCAATGACAACAAAGCACTTCATACTCAGATCAACAGCAAGTTCGACACTCTCATAGACAAGATGAATGATATGAATTATTAATTATTTTTTTTATCATTTTTAGAAACCGTTTGTGCGTATGTATAAACGGTTTTTTTTGTTTTTCAGTTGGCAAATGCTCGTTGCTAGTAGTATAATAACTTGTAACAAACGCCATTCATAATATATCAACACATAAAGAGGACACGATGCAAGTCGCAAAAAGAGACGGAGACAAAGAAGAGTTCTCCGTAGAGAAGATTCATAAAGTAGTGGAGTGGGCTACAAACGGTATAAATGGAGTGTCCTTTTCAGATATCGAAATGAACGCCAATCTATCTTTATATGATGGCATATCTACTACAGAAATTCATCAGATACTTATTAAGTCCGCCAACGATCTTATATCAACATCGACTCCCAACTATCAATATGTTGCAGCTAGACTTTTAAATATGCAATTGAGAAAACAGGTATGGGGCTGTGGAGACGAGGCTACGCCCTTTGCTTTGTTTCTAGAGAGAAATGTTGATAACGGAATATACGATCCTTCGGTTCTGGAAAAATGGACCGCTGAAGATGTTGAAGTGTTTTGCAATTACATTAATCACGAACGGGACGATTTGTTTACATATGCTGGGTTACAGCAGATGATAGATAAATACTTGGTAAAAAACAGAAGCACTGGCAGGATATATGAAACACCACAATTTGCTTATATGTGTATAGCCATGTGTTTATTCGAAACTACTTCAGAAGTAAAGAACGCATATGACTGCTACTCCACGTTTCAAATCAATCTGCCCACCCCGATTATGGCGGGCGTTAGAACTAACATACGGCAGTTTGCTTCTTGTGTTCTTGTTGATGTTGATGATAACTTGGATGGTATTTTTAGTAGTATACACGCCGTTGGAAAATACACTGCAAGGCGGGCGGGGATCGGGCTCAACATCGGAAGAATGAGGCCAATCAATTCGCCCATCAGAGGCGGCGAGGTTATCCACACTGGCCTCATACCATATCTTAAAAACTTTGAGTCCGCTGTAAAGTCAACAAGCCAAAACGGCTTACGTGGCGGTTCGGCCACTGTTCATGTTCCTTTCTGGCATTATGAAATTGAAGATATTATGGTTCTCAAAAACAATGCGGGCACAGACGATAATAGAGTAAGAAAGCTTGACTACTCTATACAGTTTTGTAAGTTGTTTTACGAAAGGCTTGTTGCCAATGAAGACATAACGCTGTTCAGCCCCAACGAAGCCAAGGGTCTTTATGAAGCCTTTGGAGACAATGAAAAGTTTGAAGAGCTTTATCTTAAATACGAAGAATCTAAAAGTCTTAAGTTTAGAAAAAAGATTTCCGCTAGGAAGTTGGCCGAGATTTTTGCGAGGGAAAGATTGGAGACGGGACGAATATACTCTATGAACATTGACACCGCAAATGAACACGGATCTTGGGATGTTCCTTGTTATATGTCTAATTTATGTCAAGAGATCATACATCCAACAGTACCAATTAAATCTATAGACGATCCAAATGGCGAGATTGGAATATGTATTCTTTCTGCTTTGAATTTGCTAGAATTATCAACCGAGAAAGATATACAAAAAGCATGTCGAATGGCTGTCAGAACTTTAGAGTCTGTTATAGATTATCAAGACTATCCAGTTATAGCGGGAGAAAACTTTACTAAAAATAGAAGGTCTTTAGGGATTGGTATTACTAATCTAGCTGGCTTCCTAGCTAAAAACAAACTAAAGTACGGAGATAAGGAAGCACTTGAATTAGTTCATGAAACGATGGAGCAGATTCAATGGAACCTCCTCAATGCCAGTTGTGATCTAGCAAAAGAAAAGGGTGCATGTGCTAAGTTCCACGAGACAAAATACGCAAGAGGATTGCTGCCGGTTGACTGGTACAAAAAGACTGTTGATGAATTGGTTAAGCCAAACTACAACATGGACTGGGAGAGCTTAAGAAAGAGAATAGAAAAATATGGACTAAGACATTCTACTCTGTCGGCAATCATGCCTTGTGAGTCCTCTAGCGTCATTCAGAACAGCACAAACGGCATTGAGCCTGTACGTAGCTTGCTTTTATACAAGAAGGCTAAAAACGGAATATTGAAACAATTAGTGCCAAATTATCATATGAGAAAAAAATACTACACTATGGCTTGGGAAATGACCGATAACAAAGGTATGATGGACACAGCCGCTGTAATACAGAAGTTTGTAGACATGAGTATGAGCACTAATTTGTACTACAACTATTCGCACCATGAAGATGGCAATGTTCCCTTGAGCACGTTGATTAGAGATCAAATATACGGATATAAATACGGATTGAAAAATTTCTATTACGCCAATACTCCAGATGGAGATGGCGATACAGAAAAAGAAATGAATTGTGAATCAGGAGCCTGTGCGATATAATGTGCGGTATAGCAGCATACGTTGGTAAAGATAACGCATTTGATTTTATATCTAAAGCGTTGATCAAAATGGAATACCGTGGCTATGACAGCTACGGTATGCTTATAGAGAACGAAGAACATAAAGCTCTTGGTGCTCCGTCTGAAAGTATGCCAAAATTCATAGAAGGAAATAGAGGAATAGGGCACACACGATGGGCCACTCATGGCGAAGTAAGTATCAAAAACTGCCACCCTGTTACTTATCTTGGTTGTCATGTTGTTCATAACGGCACAGTCGCAAATGAAAAGTACCACCGAACTAGACAGAGAGCTGACTATAACACCGAAACAGACACAGAAATAATCGCTTGCGAGCTTTATAGAAGTATTAAGCTACATAAGGCAATTGAAAATCTAGATAGTATAGGAAGTTTTGTGGCTATGGTTGATTCAGTTTCTGGCCTAGCCGTCTATAGAGGGTCTAGTCCTCTTTATTATCAGGATGGAAAAATAGCTAGTGACTTAAGAGCCTTTGAGGGAAAAGTTTGTGTCATACCAGAAAATACATTCTGCATGATCGACGACAGGTTTAGCCCTCCTGAATCGTGGGCAACCGTTGAAGTCGAGAAAGAGATCGAAGGCCATATAGAATGTCATATGAAACACGAGATTTTATCTCAGTCGTCAATTATGAAAAATTTACAATTAACAAACACTAGAATCTTAGCGGGCAATCCTAGAGTAAAGCTGGTCGCTTGTGGCAGTAGTTATTATGCTGCTATGATGGCGGCACATTTTATGAACACCCAAGGGGGCTATGATGCAACTGCGGTATATGCCACAGAGTTTGTGTTCACGGGCCATGAAGGCACTATAATATTTATTAGCCAGAGCGGAGAAACCAAAGACGTTATAGACGCACTAAAATCAGTCTTGGACAGCCCCAAGTCTTGGAAGTCTTCTATTGATCCGGGCGGTTATGAAAAACTACCAATACATATTTTACAAAACAAAAAAGAATCTACACTGTCACAGTTGTGCGACCATTGCAAAGTGGTAAACATTGGTGTGGGCTTAGAGGTTGGAGTAGCGGCCACAAAGACATTTACATCTACTGTTCTACAGCTATCATCAATGGCTGGAATGGAAGTGGATTTGAATAGTGTATCTTCTTCGTTAAATTGGCACGATGAAGAACGGCAAAGTTATCTCGCACAAACCGTGAGCAAATATAAAAATGCTCTTATATTAGGCTCTGGAGAATTTTATCCTATAGCCTTAGAGGCGGCCCTGAAGCTAAAAGAAGTTGCATACCTGCACGCAGAAGCCATACCAGCAGACGAGATCAAACATGGCCCTATTGCTTTGATAGATGAAAATACAATTTCTATTGTTATTGGAGATATTGATGATAGAATTGAAAACAACGTTAAACAAATAGAGTCTCGTGGAGGTAAAGTCATAAGACTTAACAATGGCCTCTGGGAAACTCTAGTAGAATTGCAATATCTTTCCTGCGATGTAGCGTTGCTTCGTGGGATAAATCCTGACAGACCAAGAAACTTAGCGAAAACGGTAACAGTATGAAAACTATTTTTAACACTAAAAATGTAGATCCAATGAGCCAGCCCCTCTTTCTAGGAAAAGATTTGGGTGTTCAGCGATATGATATTATAAAGTATCCTGTGTTTAAAGGTCTTGATAGTAAGCAAATGATGAACTTTTGGAGACCAGAAGAAATCGAACTCAAGAAAGACCGAGGCGATTTTAAAGAGATGTCTGACAATGAGAAGTTTATCTTTACATCCAATCTCAAATACCAAACGATGCTTGATAGCGTCATCTGTCGCGGCGTTCCAACTCTTCTAGAGTACGTAACAAATACAGAACTAGAAGCCTGCATGATGACTTGGCAGTTCTTTGAGAAGATTCACAGCCAGTCTTACTCGTACATTATCCAGAACGTATATGCAGATAGCTCAGAAGTATTCGGAGGGATATACGAAGACAAAGAGATTATGAAAAGGGCAAAGAGTGCCATGGATGATTACAATAATCTTATGGGGATGGCTTGCGAGTCAACTAAACTGACAGACCTGAAAAAGCAGATCTATATGACTATTGTAAGCATTAACATATTAGAAGCCGTTAGATTTTATGTGTCGTTTATTTGCTCCTTTGCCTTTGCAGAAAACAAAAAGATGGCCGGAAATGCCGACATCATAAAGCTAATCAAAAGAGATGAAGCGTTACACCTAGCTAACACTCAAGAGATATTGAAAATATTACACAAAGAAGATAGCGAAGGTTTTGTGAAGGTGGCCCGACAATGCCAAGATGCAGCTTGTGAAATGTTTGAAAACGCCGCACACGAAGAGAAGCAGTGGGCATCTTATTTGTTTAAGGATGGTTCTATTCTAGGGCTAAACGAGACAGTCTTACACCAGTACATTGACTGGCTTTGCATGTCTAGAAGAAAGGCTATCGGTTTGCCATATGAAAGCGTAGGTAAAAATCCAATCGCTGGCTGGACCGGTCCTTGGATGAGCAGTGAGTCTGTTCAGGTTGCACCACAAGAGCATGAAATTACTAGCTACAAGATTGGAGCCAGCAGAAACGATTTAGAAGATGTGGACTTTGCAGGACTTTTATAGTGGAGAACCGTTATGGAAATGAAAAGAACTAGCGTAAATCTTTTTACATTCACGGAAAAGGGAAAAGGCAAACTAGAAATGGTGGTTCTTTCAAATAAAAAAGGATACTATGGAATTATAGAAAACGTGTTTGTTGAGCAAGAGTTCAGAAGGAGAGGCATAGCCGCTAAACTTATTAACGAGGCTAAATGTTTAGCCGAAACTCTAAAGCTTTATAAAATTGTTTTGACATGCAGTAAGGACTTAATTGAGTTTTACGAAAATTGTGGGTTTGAATGGCAGCAAGACGGTCAAGCATACTGCATGAGATCTGACTTCAAACAAAATATAAATGTTCCAATAAGGAAAACAAATGAAGAACAAAGTTGAACTGCTAGGATATTACGGATCAGATGAGACTATAGCTTGTAGTGCTTGGACTAGCACTAGTCGTGATTTAACAGACGATAAAAAAGCAAGAATCCCCAAACTGATTGATATGCTATGGAGCAACGGCCATGAAACACCATTCGAGAAGGGTACTGTTCATTTTCTTGTTGATACTGATATTGCCACTCATATACACCTACTTAAGCATAGAGTTTCTTCGCTTAATGCTGAATCAGCTAGATATAAAGAATTAAAAGAAGACAAATTTTATCTACCTCTAGACTGGGGGGAAACTAGAGTCGGATCTTCTTCAATACCAAGGCTCGCAATAACCGGAGAGCATAGGTGGGTAGATATACTTGCCCAATACACAAACATAGGAAACGAGCTTTATCACAAATGTATTGATGATCTAACTCCGGTAGTTGGAAGAAAAAGAGCTAAAGAATCTGCAAGATTTTTCAAAACATATAACTCGCAAATTCAGGCTGACGTTATGTTTAACATGAGAAGTTTTGCAAACTTTCAAAAATTAAGAAATCACAAAGACGCACAGTTAGAAATTAGGGATATAGCTGTTGGGATGTTGGAACTGGTAAAAAACATAGAAGGACAACCATTCAAACATACTTTAAAATCTTGGAATTATTAGCCATGAATATAAACATATTAAAACAAAATCTAAGAACACTAAAGAAGGACTCTCAAAAAATACAAGAGCTGACGGGCAAAGAACCATCTGAAGATGGATATCTTATGCTAGGTATCAAAAATCTAGAACTAATCATAGGGAATATTATATTTAAAGACGCCATAAAGGAGTCTAACCCCAACAAATAAGACTGAAGAAAGGAAACGTGATATTATGACAAACGACCACATAGCTAGAATGAACATGAGAGAAAAATTCATCAAACAAAAAAAATGCGAAAAATCAAATTGCTGTAGAACCACAACACGAGAAACGCTTCAAACCTACATTAGACTAGTGACTCAGTGGCATAAAGACAGAAATCTTATAGAAGGCAGCACAGATAAAGACCAAACTCTTAAATTAATGCAAGAACTTGGTGAACTTTCTGACTCCGTGTGTAAAAATAAAGACGTAAAAGACGACATTGGAGACATGTTGGTTGTTATGATAAATATAGCCGAAAGAAACGGCATTTCTTTAACGGACTGCCTAGAAACAGCTTGGAACGACATCAAGGACAGAAAAGGCAGGATGGTTGATGGTATTTTCGTCAAAGAAGGCGATTAAAATGTGTACATAATAATGTCCCGATGTATTATTTATCAGGAGATTAAAATGCCTATTCTAAAAGGCCGAATTGCAAGTTGGGTAAGAGAGCGAAAGCTCGTCAGACGTACCGCTTTAGTTGGTGGTATTGTCGTTGGGATTTACTATATTGGAGTCGCTGCTGGTTGGTGGCCCAATTTTCTTGCATAAATCAAAACCAAAAGGGAAAGGACTCCCTTACTTTAAGGACTTTGTATGACCTCGATCTTTTCTGTTCCTAATGATAGAGTTTTCTACGCCTGTATAGGTGTCTTCTTTAGAGAAAGACAAACCACACAAACCGGAGGAGACAGCAATCTAAGCGGAACTATTTTTTTGGACGGTGTTCAATCTGTTGGAATAGATTCTTCATTTCCTAAAACTAGCTATTTAGACATTGGAAGAGCACAAAGAGTCCACTCTTCGTATGATAAACAAGAATTTACTATAAATATTGAAAGAAATATACCATACGAAACCGGCAGGGCGGACGACGAGAATACTGGCACTTTCTACACTTCTGCCGGAACCAGCTATGAAGCTACCCACATACTAAACGATGACAACATAGGATCTGCCGGTTTTGAAAACTCACTAAGAAACTATGACATAGTTTTAGTTTACGCACCAGACAGAATAGATACTTTGGGCGGAGGAACCTCTGGAAGCGATGTAGACAAGAATAAATTCATGGCAACTATTTATAGATGTTGTCTTCTAACCTCAATGTCATATAATATTGCTGTAAATGGCCCAGTAACAGAAACGCTAACATTTACTACAAGAGTTGCCAACCAGATTGATGCAAGCAGTTTAAACTGGTCAACTCTCTCACTACCAGATAATGGTGCCGCCGTTACTGGTAAAGTTCTTAAAAGAGATCATATAGATACTACAAATTCTGTTTTGCCAACAGAAGTTACTAGAATGTTTAATTTAGGAACATCTGACAAGGGGCTGCCGGTTTTAGGTCTCCAGAATATAGAGATAGCCGCTTCAATCAATTACAGCGACATGCTTGACGTGGGACAATGGAGAGGTTCTAACTTGTCCGGGGGCTCTCTGTCTAAAGCTCTTACTAGTAATCCCGCCAAAACGATAACTGAATCCGCAGGCAGCGATGCCAAACGAGCGGAGGAAAATTTATATCGTCAAGTAATACTTCCCGTGGAAGTTACGGCTTCTTTTACCGGAGTAGCTAGAACACAATACAGAGCCGGTGGCTATCAAGATTTTGAGTTAGACAACGACACATTTAGTGATACAGAAATAGCTATTGCGACATTGGCTCTAGCTGACGGAGGAACAAAAAGAGTGCAATGGAATTTAGGAAAAAAGAACTATTTAACAGACATTAGTTATACAGGAGGAGACACAGGAGGAGGAAATGTGGAAGCGACATTATCTTTTCAAAATGACAGAAGCGATTTTGTCGTTTTAGAAAACGCAAGCGTTTTATCAATCGACCCCGGCTCTACAGTTTATTAAAGGAATGAAATGGCTAGAAAGCAAAAAAGAACAACTAGCAAAAAATCTCCAATTCGACCTTCTCGCAAAAAATTAAAACCTAAAACAGAAAACCAAGAAGAATATATCAGATCAATGGTTGAGTCAGATGTTACATTCTGCTCCGGCCCAGCGGGATCTGGTAAAACGGCAGTAGCTGTTGGACTGGCTTGTGAATACATGCTAGAAAACAAGATAGAAAAAATAATAATCACAAGACCCGTTGTAGAATCTGGTAGAGGTCTTGGCTTTTTACCCGGAACATTAACTGAAAAAGTGCAACCGTATCTTGTGCCTATAACTGAAGAAATGAAGCTATATTTAGGCAGAGACACATACAACTCAATGAGGTCAATAAACGCTATTGAAATTTGTCCTCTTGAATATATGAGAGGTAGAAACTTTCATAACTCTTTTATGATATTAGACGAAGCTCAAAACGCGACTTTCGAGCAAATAAAAATGTTCTTAACGAGAATAGGGCTTGGATCAAAGGCTGTAATCAACGGAGACCTAGATCAAACAGACCTACGCGGGGAATCTGGCGGCCTAGACTGCTGTATGTCTAGATTGTCCGGCCTAAGAGGGCTGGCCATATGTGAACTAGACCAGTCTGATATCGTTCGCAACGGAATAATATCTAGTATTTTAGACAGACTTCGCTAAATTTTAGTGCGATAAAAGGTCTTATTTGATATAATAAATACAACTATGGAGCTAGGGGTTTGGTTCTTAGCTCCATTATTTAAATTTGAAAGGAAAACAATGCCTCTTTATGATTTTGAGTGCGAGCCTTGTGCCTATTACACAGAAATAAGACAGTCTATGGAAGGCCCAAGCAGTCTTGAATGCCCGGTCTGCGGACAAGAAACTTTAAAAAAAGTTTTTATAAACGCTCCTCATTGTTATGTTAGAGGAGAGTCCGCGACAATAGGACAAATAGCAGACAGAAACACAGAAAAAATGGGCCTATATGAAAAACAAGAAAAGACCGCAAAAGACAAAAATGGAAAAGGCTTAACTACAGAACAAAAAGAAAAAAGAAAACAGCACCAAAAAATTGTATCTATGACCCCAGAACAAAAGATGAAGTGGATAAGAGAGGGTGATTAATGGCTAATAGACCTAAAATTATAGACAGGCAGCACAGCTCTACAAGCGTAGAAAGAAGTAAAAAGCCGCACATAGCGATAGTGACCATGAAAATAGATATTAGAGCGATGGAGTCAGATGGAACGCTAGACAACTATGTAATGGGAGAAAAGGAACTCAGAAAATATGGAATGTCCACAAAGGCACAGATAGCAATAAACGGCAAAGATGAAGCCGTATGTATTAAAAAACTAAAAGAATTATTGGAGAGATTAAATGGGTAGAGGAGAAAGAGAAGATATTTCAGGTCTTAATTTGCCAGATCCGGAAAAACCTGACATTATTTTTCTTGGCCTAAAAGGGGAGCAAACAGAAGAAAAAAAAGCTCTAGCGAAATGTGTCACAGTAAACAATGGATATGATAATACTTCAGTACAGTGCTTTATCAGAATGGGAAGAGGAGAAATAATCGACCCTTATGAGATAGACTTTGGATATACCAACAAAAAGCTAGCGTCGTTGAAGTTTAAGAAGGTTTCAAAAAAAGCATTTGATAATTATACAAAATATTTAAAGTGCAAAAACAGATTATATTTTACTAAAGCCAGAAGGCTTGCAATGGAGTATTGATATGAAGAAAACTAAAAAAGGACCGCTGTCCAAAAAAGAAAAAGCGTTTATTCAAAAAAATATAAAATTAAACACTATAGATGAACTAGCAGAGTCGATCTCTAGATCTAGCTCTGTTGTAGAAAAATTTGCAAAAACTTTACCGTCTGCGGTGACTACGAATACAAAAAATGATGACGGACCAACTGCGTCTAATCTCTATGCAAAAAATGAGGAACGAGGAGTTACTGTAATGACTGAAACGGCTTCGATGGCCGCAGATGAAAGCAAAAGAAAAAGAAAAAGCGGTCAAAGCCCAGAACGATACACTAAATGCATTCATAAGATTAAAGAATAATGATTTGTACTAATTTTGATGGATATATGAAAGAGCTATGTCATCGAGATTTGATGATTAGCTGGAAGATAACATTAACAGATAACACCATTGTGTATGGCGACTACGATAGGCCAGACCATGAAAACGCTTGGTTTAGACTAAAAGAACACTGTGAACAAAATGACGTTGTTCCAAAAAAAGTTGAGCTTTACATGTTTGGTGCTGAACATAAAGTTTTTTTTGAAGATGCTGACGGTCTTGACGGGATATGTGTTTTAAGAGGATTGGCTAAAGAGCAGACAATGGACGGCGGCCATTCACAATCCTACCAAACTTTGACTGTCTTGCATCTAAATAAATCGTGCGAAGAAATTAACGTTGCCAAATATACTTGGCCAGATAATGAATTTGAACAAAAAAGCTCTGTCAGAGGGCTATCTTATCAAAATTTGAAGAATATGATTTTTAAAAATGAATCAAAAAAACTCAAACATCCGAAAGTACAAGAGCATCTCAACGGGTAGTGATTGCACTGCTTCTCAGTATATTGCAGAACTAGTATGCATGAGACACGCCGAAAAAGAAAACAAAGGCAGTCTTGAATACAAATTTTGGAACAACTCTAAAAATGAATACTACACTACACAAGTAAGAGTAGCTTCTAAGCTAATAAAAAAATACGGAGAGGAAGCGGTTCTACATTATCTAAAAAGCCCCGGCGGAAAAAATGTTTATTCGCTAGGGTTTTTGCATAGTTCTAAAAAATTTGTTTTAACTTTGAAATTTGTTGAGCAGGGAATAAAAAAATCAAAGACAATAGTAGACAAAGAAAAGGCAAAGCCTAAAAAAGTAATTGAAGTGCAGAAAGATCTTGAATACAAACCGCGAAAATCCAAAGCACCGAATTCATTAATGTCAAAATTGAGGAAGCTAGATGGCAAAGAAAAAAACAAATAACTCTAAATCGATTGATCAGCTTTTTGATAAATACTCTGAGCTAATTCATACAGGCACTGAAATATTAAAACAACGTAGCAATTTCAAAATTATTTCAGTTAGTCCAGCAATAGATCTAGCTTTGGGGGGCGGCATCAGAGAAGGTAGTTGGCTAACACTCACGGGCGATCCCAAAAGCGGCAAAACCACCACCGCGATGCAAATAGCGGCAAACTGCCAAAAAGAAGGGAGAAAAGTTATATATCTAGACGTAGAAGGACGACTCAAAGGTATGAACTTTGAAGTGCCCGACCTAAATCCTGACATGATGACCGTCGTGGCACCAGAAAATGAACCTATATCAGCAGAGTCATTTTTGAAAATAGCCTACGAGATGATGACCCATAAAGACTACGAGGGTGCAGTCCTCATTATAGATTCTATATCTTCTCTCATGCCAGAAAAAGAATTAGATGGGGATTTTAGTCCCGGTAGAGCCGGTCTACCCAAGATCTTGTCTATCTTTACAAAAAAGATTGGACAATTGCTGCCACGACAGAAAGGGCTTGTCATAGCTATTACCCACTACATAGCCAATACTGCCGGTTTTGGTAAAGCCAAGCTTTCAGACGGTGGCAATAAAATTCAATATCAAGCAGACACTAGAATGGAGATAGCGGGAGGCGGCGAAAAAGTTTCTGCGGTAACACCTTGGACGAACAGTGCAAAGACCGAACGCATCGGCCAAATCGTCAATTGGAAAATCATATGCTCGTCTCTTGGGGCACCGGGAGGACAGGTGCAGAGCTATATTCGCTATGGACATGGCATTGACAAGGTTCAGGAACTTCTAATGCTTTCATGCGACTTAGGGTTAATCGATCCTCGCGGATCTTGGTTTAGTCTTCCGTTTATGAATATGTGCAAGGATGTAGCGAAAGAAATAAAACCAGAGCTAAATACAGACGATGACGATGTTGTTACGGCTGCGTTTAAATTTCAAGGACAAGATAAAGTATACAACTTCTTAAATGACAATCCAAAGCTTATCGGCTTTCTAGAGAAGTCTATAAAGGAAATGCTGTGAAGATAACTGGATTAGATGGCAGAGAGTACAGTTGGAACCCTTCTGCCAAACAATCTAAAACTAATAACAGATCAAATCTTCATGTTAAAGCTAGAGATTTGTTGAAACAGGTCTTTCCTTATGATAGAATCTTAGAAGAGGTCACTTTAGTAGGAACGAATAACGGCACAAGAAAGGGAACTTTGCGTGCAGATTTTTTTATTCCTAACAGGAACTTGATTATAGAAGTTCATGGAGAGCAGCACTTTAAGTTTAATGGATTTTTCTTCAAGGATAAACTTTCTTTTTTCAGGGCCAAGGCTAGAGACAGAGACAAAAAACAATGGTGTGCTATTAACGAAATAAACATTATAGAATTTAATTATGACGAGGATATAGATGAGTGGCGAACAAAAATTGAATGAGTTTCTTGAGGCTGTAGATAGCTGGATAAACTCAAAGACACTAGCCCAAATAGATCCTCCTGATAATATTAGCAGTATTTTAAATTTAAGATCTGAAGATATGAAAAGGCTAAGTAGCCAAGATTGTATATGCTATGCTTACGAACTATATGCTTATGCTGAATATGTCGAAGGAGAAAAGGTTAAAGAAAATATAATATTAGATTGGGCAGAATCTAGTATTTGGTATATAATATCTACAGCGTTGCCTCAATACGGAGACAAGTACACAAAGTGGCAAGAAAAATATTATGCGGCAGTAAAAGAAAACCCTCTAGCAAGCGATATATTTAAAATAAAAAATCATGCTGAAGCTAGAGTCAATATTTTAAAAAATAGATGCAAAACAATTCATAGCATGGCAGAATTATTGAATAACCTATCCAGAAGGAGATAAAATGTCTAAAGAAGATGTTAAGAATCTTTTGAAAGAGATTATAAAAACCCAAGATCCAGATCTAATTAAACTGGCCACAGAGATGCTTATGTCTTCACAAGATGACAAAGGGCCAAAAGCTCCAGAGGCCCAGTATGGAGACTCACCTCCTCCTGACGCTACGACATATTCGAGATCGGATGACTCTGAATTTCTTTCTAAAATAAAGAAAGAGAAAACAAATGGAGAAGTGGCGGGTGTTCCTGTTAATAAAATGCCAAGAGAAAACAAATTCGTAGACCATGGCACAGAACACAAAGACGATCAAAATTCAACTCCTAAAGTAGAACTAACAGAGAGAAAGCGTCCAGCGTTTAAGAAGATAAAACAAACATGTACAAGATGTGGTGAAACTTTTGAAACTCACCCGCAATTCAAACGAGACTTTTATATTTGTGACCGATGCCTAAAAAGATAAAAAGACAATTAGAAGACCTAGCTGCCGAAAGAGCCGTTCTTTCTGCTTTGTGTCAACACGGACTAGACGCATATCTAGAAATAGATTTTGTTGATTCTTCGCATTTCACGGATGCTATGAATCAGCTCATATTTGAATGTGTATACAGGTCTATTTCAGAAAATACAAAGGTAGAGCTTTCATCTATTCTATCTGCCGCAAATGATCTTGGTGTTTCCGACCAAATAAACACTAAAGATGAAATAGGATTTATCAGATCTCTTTTTAACTTTCCTATACACAAAGAAAATGTAGGCACGCACGCAGCCAAAATAGCCAAATTAAAATTAGCTAGAGACCTGAAAAAGACTTTAAAGATATGTGAAAAAGATCTAGATTCTATCACCGGAGACGAGGATGTGATGGATCTTGTTGCTAAGATTGAAGAGCCTTTACTAGAGGCAACAGGAGATGTTTACCAGTCTTCTAGTAAAAAAACAGAGCTTATTGGAGAAGACATCGATGGCTATGTGGAACATCTTTGCGAGAACGTGTCTGATTTTGCCGGAATCCCAAGTGGTTTTGACAGATTTGATATAGCAATTGGCGGTGGCTTAAGAAGAAAATGTGTGGACCTAGTGGCGGCTAGACCAAAGGTGGGTAAGTCCATGTTCGGAGATGCGGTTGCTATGCATGTTTCTGGCCAACTGGACATACCAGTCTTAATGCTAGATACCGAGATGTCAAAAGAAGACCATCTACATAGAATATTGGCGAATCTATCCGGTGTAGAGATTAACAAAATATCAACCGGCAAGTTTTCAGAAAACGCTATAGAGCTAGAAAAAATAAACGAAGCCAAAGAAAAACTTAAAGACATTCCATATCACTATATTAGTATCGCTGGAGAATCTTTTGAAAACATTCTAAGCCAGATGAGAAAGTGGATATATCAACATGTAGGATTTGACGAAAATGGACAGACTAAAGACTGTCTCATTGTATACGATTACTTAAAGCTGATGGGATCTGAAGGTATAAATGCTTCTATGCAAGAGTATCAAGTGCTTGGTTTTCAAATAACTAAACTGCACAACTTTTGTGTTAAGTACGATGTTCCTTGTTTATCTTTTGTGCAGCTTAACAGGGACGGAATCACAAAAGAATCTACAGATGTTGTTTCGGGTTCTGACAGGCTGATTTGGCTTTGCACAAGCTTTTCAATTTTTAAACTTAAATCAGAAGAAGAGATAATTACCGATGGTGCGGATCATGGAAATAGAAAATTAGTTCCCGTCGTGGCTAGGCATGGAGAAGGGCTGGACGATGGCGATTACGTTAGTATGAAAATGTTTGGTAAATATGGGAGAATCGTCGAGGGAAACACCCGAAACGAAATACACAACAATGCAAGATCAAGAGAAGAAGGATTTGAAACCGATGAAGACATTGGAACAGAATCAGATATCAGCAATATGCAACGAGATGCTTGACAAGCTGCCGTCTATACTGGCCTACTTTGATATAGATTATGTTGAGTATCCTAATAGATATGCGTTTGCTTGTCCGGTTCACGGTGGAGACAATCCAGAAGCTTGTTGTATTTTTACAGACGGGATGACAAATAAAGGAAACTGGTCTTGTTGGACACAGCACTGTGAAGAAGAGTTTGCAAATAACTTATTCGGATTTGTGAGAGGGTGTCTTTCTCAAAAAAGAGATAAAATCGTTTCCATGAATGAGACTGCTGCGTTTTGTTCTAATTTTTTGAATAAATCTATTGATGATATAGAGTATTCAGAATCCAAAAAACCAAAATTAAAAGCGATTGAAGTATTCAATAGAAAACTAGAAAGAAAGCCCGGACAAATAAGCCGAGGCGACATAAGAAACAAAATTCAAATACCAGCAGAATACTATATCAACAGAGGGTATACAAAAGAGGTTTTAGATTTGTTTGATGTAGGAAAATGTTTTTCTAAAAATCAACCAATGTCAGGAAGAATTGTGGTTCCTGTATACGATGAAGACTATAACTATGTAGGATGTGTTGGCAGGTCTACACAAGAGTCAATGAAGCCTAAATGGCTGCACAGCAAAGGATTTAAAAAATCTGTATTATACGGACTAAACATTGCAAAAAATCACATTTTAGAAACCTCCACCGCGATGCTGGTCGAAGGACAAGGAGATGTGTGGAGAATGCATGAAGCCGGAATTAAAAACTGTGTTGGGATTTTTGGTGCTAGTATAAACGAAGATCAATTAATGCTACTAGAGCAGTCAGGAGCGTTAAACTTGGTGATATTAACAGATTCTGACGAAGCGGGAAACAAGGCTTACGATCAAATAATTAAAATATGCGGAAGAAGATTTAATTACTATCGCCCCTCTATATCTAAAAAGGATGTTGGCGACATGACAATAGAACAAATAAAAGAAGAACTTTATCCTCAGTTGAAAGGAATTTTTTAATGAAGAGCAGAATACTGGCAATTGCCGGAAATAAACAATCAGGCAAAACAACATGTTCGAACTTTCTCCATGGATATCAATTGAGGTGCCACGCGATAATTGAAAACTTCAAAATTACTGAAGATGGACAGTTAATCGTTACCACACATATATTAAATGAAAATGGACAAGAAGAAAAAGCAGACGCGATGCTGGATGTAAACAGGAAAGATCTTTCTTTTGCTGAATGGGCCATTTATAGTATGTGGCCATTCGTTAAAAGTTATTCGTTTTCGTCTCCTTTGAAAGAGATTGCAACTGGACTTTTCGGCCTAACCGAAGAACAGTGCCACGGCACAGACAAGCAAAAAAATACCACAACAAATATTAGGTGGGGAGATTTGCCGGGAGCCAACGCGAGTAAAAAAAACAAGAGAAAAAGATTGACGGCAAGAGAGTTCTTACAGTATTTTGGAACTGACATATGTAGATCTATATACAGCGATGTATGGGCCGAAAGATGCATTAAAGATATTAACAATGAAGATCCACTTCTTGCTATAATAGACGACTGTAGATTTCCTAACGAAGCGGAAGCTGTGCAAAAGGCCGGGGGCAAGGTTATACGACTAACTAGATCAGACCACAAAGACCCACATAGCAGCGAATCGGCCCTAGAGGAATGGGATGATTATGACGCAGTTATCGACAATCAAAATCTAACCATTGCCGAAACAGTTAAAAGGGTAATAGGAGTTTTAGATGAGTGGGGATGGCTAGGAAAAGAAATAGCAAAACAAGAAATTAAACAACGCTTGGCAGAACAACTCAGTCAATCAGAACCAGCCCAAAAACCCGAACTAGTTGGCGGGATTCACACTATCAAGAAAGACGCTTAATGATCGTAACATATATCAGAAGCTCCTCTTACAATAATTATGACTATTGCCAAATGCAATATTTTATAACGTATGTACTGGGACACAGGTCCACGTCTGGAAAAAAGGCTCAGTTGGGAACCATAGTCCATAAGGTAATGGAGGTATTAGCGTCATGTAAAAAAAAGCTACAAGACAATCCGGATAAAAAAAGCTTATACATAAAAGATGACGCCATAGGAAAAGTTAATTTTACTCCGCGTAGTCTTTTTACAAAAAAGTTTGTTTCAAAAATTTTAGACCGAAGTTACGAATATTACACCGAAAACTGTACCCACAAATATACTGGGGCCGATATAAAATTTTGTAGACTTTCTGTAGATACCGCCCTAGAGTACAACGATGGACAGTTTGACCCTAGAAAAAGAGACGTAGTAGACGCAGAGCCGCAGTTTGATATTCCTATTGAAGAGCCGTGGGCGAAATTCAAATATAAGATGCCAGACGGAGAAACAGTAGAAGGACAGCTAGCCATTAAAGGCACTATCGATCTTGTTACCAAGGTGGCAGATGATACGATAGAGGTGATAGATTGGAAAACCGGGAGAAGATTGAACTGGGCAACAGGCGAAGAAAAAACTTATGATAAATTACTTGAAGATCCTCAGTTGTTGTTGTATAACTACGCTATATCAAAACTATATCCTAACTACGCACAAGCGATCATGTCTATTTATTTTATTAGAGACGGTGGTCCTTTTAGTATGTGCTTTGATGAATCGGATCAAACTAAATTTCTTAAAATGCTTGAAAAAAGATTCAAACAAATTCAAAGAAATGAATACCCTATGCCGATATCTAGAAATAGAAAGAGTTTTAAATGTACAAAGCTTTGTCATTTTTACAAAAACAACTGGCCCGGAACTAACACATCAATGTGTCAGCACGTAGAAGAACATTTACAGGCTTTTGGAGAAGACGGCACAATAGAAAGATGTACCAGACAAGGACACAATATTGGATATTACGAGGCACCCGGATAAATAAATGAATAATTTTATACCTTTAAATTGCAAGACTCACTACAGTTTACAAAAGGGCTTCTGTAGAAACCATTTACTGGCAAAGAAATGCAAAGAATATGGATACTCTGCCTGTGGAATCGCAGATATCAGAACGCTTTCAGGGGCCGTTGACTTTCACCAGCAGTGCAAGAAAAATGGTATCAAGCCATTGATAGGATGTGATTTTGATGACTACATATTGTTCGCAAAAAACAAACAAGGATGGTTTGATTTAATAAAATATGTTTCAGACCAGACGCTAGAAGTTTTGAAATCTGTTGCAAAAAAAGGCAATCTACTATGCGTTTCTAAGAAGTCGAACGGTTTTAAAAAGCTTTTCAAAAGCAATCATTTTCAATACAACTATGATAAAAACAGCGTTTATTACGTCACTGAGGATGAAGCGGATTGTCATAGAATTTTACTTTGCTCTGGCATGAAGACAACAATGAAGAAGGTTGCTAAACTATTAAATCAAAAAGAAGACATTCAAAATAAAGAGTTTTTTCAAAAGTCCAACTTTTATCTGCCAACCCCAGAAGATATTGGCGATAACGATTATAAGACGCTTAACGAAATAGCAGACATGTGTGAAGACTATGAAGTTGCAGAGAAGCCAATGCTTCCCACTTTTGATTGTCCTGAAGGGACCGACGAAGACGAGTATTTGACCCAGCTTTGTAGAGTTGGCTGGAAGGAAAGGCTCATAGATAGCGGCAAAGTAGATAAAGAAGAAATTAAAAACGAATACGCCGAACGAGTTAAAAGCGAACTTAAAGTTATAATTAAGGCGGAGCTTTCTGGATATTTTTTAATCGTTCAAGATATTATTAATTTTGTTAAGAGAAAAGGATGGCTTGCCGGACCCGGAAGAGGATCTGCCGCTGGCTGTCTAGTCTCATATTTGATGGGGATTACTGAGGTAGATCCAATTGAATATGGTTTGATTTTCGAAAGATTTTACAATGAGGGAAGAAATACAGAGGATCATGTTTCTCTCCCTGATATCGATATGGATGTTCCAGCAGAATACAGAGACGATGTTATAGATTATATTAAAGAAAAATACGGCGAAGAAAATGTGGCACAAATGATTACATTTGGCAGACTCCAAGGCAGGGCAGCAGTCAAAGAAGTTTTGAGAATTAATGAGGCCGTGTCTTTTTCTGAAATGAACGCTATAACTGAAAGTATACCGGATGAAGCCAGAATCTCAGATCAGCTTGAGCTAATGGAAGAAAAATCAATTATTAAATGGACTTTAGAAAATGAGCCTGAGAATCTGAAAAACTGGTGTATAATGCAAGACGACGGAAGTTTAAGCGGCCCTCTTGCCAATCTGTTTGAACAAGCTATAAAAATTGAAGGAACAAATAAGTCACAAGGCAAACATCCCGCAGGAGTAATTATTTCTAAAAATAGACTCGCAGACGTTTGCCCGATGACTACCGACAAGTCTGGAGATCCAGTGGCATCTTTAGATATGGGAGATTTAGAAACTTTAGGCCACGTAAAATTTGACGTTCTTGGAATCGATTTATTATCTAAAATAATGGAGATTGTAAAAAATGACTGAAGCTAGAAAGCAGGAATATAAATCTGTAGTTTTTGCTGGGTGCTCAATTGATAGCAATGGTGTGTCTGTTTGCAACTTGCAAAACTATATTAAAAATCCTCTTGGCGTACCAAAGGCAAAATACCAAGTGTGGTCAGACAGACACAGATGTTATGACTTATTTTACACTCTAGATGACGCTATTGAAAAGTTCATCCAATTGAAAAACAAAACAATCTATAAATAAAGGAGATAGCTATTAATTATCGAGATATCATAGTATTTGACTTCGAGACGACTGGCTCTAACCCCCACGGATGTCAACCCACACAGATAGCCGCCGTGGCACTGCATCCGAGAAAACTCACGGTACAACCGGGAGGATATTTTGAAAGCAAGATAAGATGCATAAATAATGACGACAAAGCTGTCGCGGCTGGTTTTGATCCAATTGAAGAAAAGGCACTTGAAGTCACTGGAAGGACCAGAAAAGATATAGGCACAGGCCCGCTACCGAAAACTGTATGGAAAAAGTTCGCCCAGTTCTGTGATAAGTTTAACTTTAAAGGCACACAGTGGACCGCACCGGTGGCTGCTGGATATAATATTAATGGCTTTGATATGCCCATCGTAGAACGTATGTGCAAAATGTACGGGCCAATTGACGAAAAAAGGGGCAGACAGAAAATCTTTAATCAAATTTTTACAATGGATTTAATGCCACACGTTTATTGCTGGTTTGAGAACAATCAAGACGTAAAGGGATACAGTATGGACTACCTACGTGATTACTTTGGAATCTCTAAAGAAAACGCTCACGACGCTCTACAGGACGTTAAAGATACAGCTAATATACTTATCAAGTTTCTTCTGCTGCAAAGAAATTTATCTAAAAAAATAAGATTTGAAAAGGCTTTTGCTAATGGCGAGTTGTATGTTTGATATTAATAATTTTGAAGATAGCAACGTCTGGGACTTAATTTGCGAAGGAAACACTAAAGGTGTCTTTCAGCTTGAGTCTAGCTTGGGTCGTCACTGGGCCAAGAAAACCAAGCCAAGAAGCATTAACGAACTAGCCGCTCTTATTTCTCTCATACGTCCGGGCGTTTTAAAGGCCAAGGTAGATGGCAAATCTATGGCTGATCATTATGTTGATCGCAAAGAAAACAAAGATCCGGTAACTTATCCCCACGATTCTCTAGAACCGATTCTCAGTGAGACTTTTGGCGTTCTTGTTTATCAAGAGCAGTCTATGAAGATTGCACAGGTTTTAGCTGGCTTCGATCTAAAAGAAGCAGACGCACTAAGAAAAGCTATCGGTAAAAAGAAAGCAGACTTAATGGAGAAGGTTAAGACCAAATTCTTGCAGGGCACAAAAAAACAAGGCATCGTGACAGACGATGTAGCTGATGAAATTTTTTCTTGGATTGAAAAGTCTAACAGATATGCTTTCAATAAATCTCACGCTGTTTCTTACGCTATTGATGCGTTTTGGAGTGCTTATTGTAAAACATACAGACTCAAAAAGTTTTATAATACATATCTAGGTAGAGCAGATAAGAAGCCAAAGCCAGACATTGAAAAAAAAGAACTGATAATGGATGCTAGGCGTTCAAATATAGATATCCTTCCTCCAAGACTACAGCATCTTTTTACAGATTTTACTATGGATAATGAAAAAAATGTAATCTATTATGGATTACGCCATGTTAAAAACGTAGGAATCAAAGAATGCGAAAAATTAGAAAAGATTAAAACATCTACAGATATATCTGGATATAATTGGCTAGACTGTCTAATCAATATTATTTACAAATGCAACCTGAATAAAAGATCGGTTATTTCTCTTATATCGGTTGGAGCATTTAATGGCGTTAATAATACTGTTAGTAGAGCGAAAATGCTTTACGAATTTGATAGCTGGAAACAGTTGTCAGCCAGAGAGCAAGAGTACATATCAACCATATACAAAGATAAAAAAGACTTAGCAGATTGTATTCGCTTTACTCTTGAGTCTTCAGACATTAAAATTAATAGCCGTAGAAATCCCACTGTTGTAGATATAAAAAATTCATTAGAGAACCCATTTTATAATCTGGACGATACACCTCACACAATATCCACAGAAGAAGAAAAATATATGAGTTGTTCTTTGACTTGTAACAAAATCGACGGAATTGATTTAAATATATCAACTTCCGTGTGCAAAGATATATCTAATGAGTCGATAACAGGTAAAGTAAATCTAGCTGCTCAGATAAATTCTGTCAGAATATATAAAACTAAAAGAGGGAAAAATCCCGGCCAAACTATGGCCTTCTTGTGTGTTGAGGATGGAAGCGGCTCCCTTGATTCTGTTACTGTATTTCCAGAGGCTTATGAGGAGAACCGAGATTTACTGATAGAAGGAAATACTGTACTAATAATTGGAGAGATATCTAAAAAAGACAAAAAATCTATTATTGTCAACAAGGTGTCGCAAATTTGAAAGGTTTAAAGTTGAACAAATGTCATTTTTTAGGGAAGGTAATAGAGCCTCCCCGCCTACACGATGAGAACGGAACCTCTGTTGTGAGATTTGTTTTAGAAGTAGAAGAATACAGAAGAGACAAAAGTGGTGAAAAAAAACGCTCTGTGAATTATCTGGACTTTGAAGCTTGGGATAGTGCCGCGATAGCAATAGAAAGATACGCCTTTGACGGCTGCCTGATGGCCGTTGAATCCATAGCCAGAAGATATGAAGACATTGTTGTATTTAGAGTTACAAATTTTAAAATTTTGCACTGATTGGTCTTACGATGAGAAAAAAGAAAGTGCTATTTGTATCTGAGGCTTCGTGGAAAACAACCGGATATTCAGTATACACTAAAGAAGTATTGAGCAGGCTGAACCAAATAGACGAATTAGAAGTGGCTGAATTGTCCTGCTACGGATCTGCTTCCGATCCTGAAATAAAAGATATACCTTGGAAAGTTTTTCCAAACAAGCCAGATGGAAACTCAGAAGAGTTTAAGATATACAAAAGTAATCCCAGCAATACATTTGGCGAATGGACATTTAATAATGTTTGTCTAAAGTTTCAGCCAGATATTGTTATGGATATTCGTGACTGGTGGATGTTTGAATATCAACAAAGATCTCCGTTTAGAGATTTTTATCATTGGGCTATAATGCCGACAGTGGATGCGGCACCCCAAAATTCTCAGTGGGTAAACACATTTCAATCTGCTGACGCTGTATTCACTTATTCAGAATTTGGTAGAGACGTTTTACAGGGGCAGTGCGATAATCTTAATTTTTGTGGAATAGCACCTCCCGCCGCTAGTAAAAACTTTATTCCATTTCTTAATAAATCACAGCACAAGGAAACGATGGGATTAGACCCGGATTCCATAATTATTGGCACCGTGATGCGAAACCAGCGAAGAAAGTTATATCCGGATTTATTTAAATCTTTTAGGATGTTGCTAGATGAAACAAAAAATGATAAACTCTTTCTGCATTGCCACAAATACTATCCAGACATTGGCTGGGACACTCCGAGTCTGTTAGATGAATTCGGCCTTAACAACAGAGTTCTTTTTTCATACCAATGTAAAGAGTGTAAAAATTTACAGGTAGAATTCTTTCAGGATTCAGTTACCTACTGTAAAAAATGTAACAAGCTTACACAACAGCTAGTAGGTATAGAAAATCCTATAGACGAAGTAAATCTTAATAAAATATACAATACATTTGACATATATGTTCAATACGCGAATAGTGAAGGCTTTGGAATGCCTCAGTTAGAGGCCGCATATGCTGGACTGCCCGTAATATCTACTTATTATTCAGCCATGGAATCTGTTATAGATAACATAGGAGGCATCGGAATTAAGCCTTTAGAGTATTCTAGGGAGGCTGAAACAGGCTGCTATAGGGCGATTCCAGACAATAGAAAGTTTGTAGACGTTCTTAAAAAGATGATAGACTCAAAACAAACATTACCAAAAATCGGGCAAAAAATAAATAAAACTGCCAGAAATCACTATAGCTGGGACAAAACCGCAGACATATGGGCAGAGCATATAAAGTCAGTACCTATGAGAGATCTTAAAGAAACTTGGCTCTCTCCCGCAAACATAAAACAGCCAGCTTCATCTGTGCCGCAAAATATTGTAGATTTAGCGGACAAGGTTGATTTTATATTTACAGACATACTACATAAACCAGAGTGGATAGGTGGATACCTATGGACTAAAGTTCTTAAAGATTGTACGTTCAAGTATAGAGTACAAAGTTCTAATGAAGACTTTTACTTTAATGAATCTCATATCCAGTCTTACGATCAATTTTTACCCTTTAGCTTTGAGAAGGCGTGCGAAGAAATGGCAGCCTTCAGAAATCAACTTAATCAATGGGAGATGGCTAGAGTGCAGGCGATAGGGGGAAGTCAGTGAAGGTATTATACATAGGAAATTACAAAGACGGGACAGGATGGGCCAATGCTTGTTGTGGAAACATATTAGCCATGGACGCTGCCGGTATAGAAGTTGTGCCAAGGGCTATAACTTTTGAAAAGCAAAGCAAGCCATATCCTAAAAGAATTAAAGAACTAGAAATTAAATACTCAAAGAAAAGCGACAACTACGATTGCGATGTTGTCGTACAACACACACTACCGCATTTGTATTCTTACAATTCAAGATATAAAAACATTGGATTTTTTGATACTGAATCTTTCGATTTTGCTACAACCGGCTGGCAGCATTATGCAAATATGATGGATGAGATCTGGGTTCCTAGTGAGCAAAATTTACAAGCCGCCAAAACCAGCGGTATAACTGTTCCGATAAAAATTATACCACACTCTATAGATATGTCTGAGTATGAAAATACAGACGGTGCAAAAATTCAAGAGATGCAAAACAATTTTACTTTTGGGTTTGTTGGAGAGTTTATAGAGAGAAAAAACTTGAAGGCATTAATCAAGGCTTTTCATATGGAATTTGACCCTAGAGAGCCTGTCAATCTTTTTATTAAAACTTCTAAATCGTCACTAGAGGATGTTCAAAAATTTTGTGGCCACATAAGAAGAGGGTTGAAACTTAGAAAAGAATACAAAGAAGAAATAGTAGTAGCCGGAATGCTAGAAAAGGTAGATTATGCTTCTGTGCTCAGTCAGGTTGATTGTTTTGTTATGCCTAGTCGTGGTGAAGCGTTTTGTATTCCCGCACTTGAAGCAATGGCACTTGGAATTCCCTCAATATACACAGAATCAATTGGTATGGATTACTGTGTCGGAGAGGCTGTTCCCGCTAGAGTAGAGCCTTGTTTTGGAGCAATGCAGACTCTTCCAGACCTAGACACGGCAAGTAGCACATGGGCTGAGATAGATGTTCTGGAGCTATGCAAAGCAATGAGAAAGTGGTACAACAATAAAGATTTAAGTTCCTCAATTAAAGAAGAATGTATTGAAACAGCCGCTGAGTATGACCACAAATATATTGGAATTGGCATAAAGGAGATTCTAAATGGCGGCTAGTGCCACTGGTAGATCCGTTAGATCTATAATGAGAAAAGTCAAAAGAGGGGACAAGCTTAATATATTAACTTTTCCCACGCATGAAAGGTACGAAGAAAACCTATGCAAAACAGGACATAATTTCTACGCTATAAACTATGGTAAAACGTGGGAGAGGCTATACGCGGATATTCCCGAAAACTACCATATCGTGAATGAAATACCAATAGATGTAGATTTTGATTTAGTTTTAAGTCACACTAGTTGTGAACGGATCAGGCTTGCAATCAACCTGCTGTCTGAAACAGACGATATAACTAAAATGAATGTTCCCATACTTAGGCATTGCCACGTTTTGCCGAATCCCAAAATGCAAATTAGCCCAGAGATGCAGATGCAGCACTACAAAAGTGTTCCGGTGCAAAGGAACTCTTTTATATCTAGCTTCAACAGAAAGCAATGGGGCTACGATGATGACGCTTCAATAATTGAACACGGAATGGATACTGATTTTTGGAAGCCCGACGATTCTGTGAAGCGTGAAAATTGGTGCTTATCTGTGGTTAATGACTGGCCTAATCGTGACTGGTGTTGCGGATTTGGGTTATGGTGTGCGACAGTCGGTCTAAATACTGAATACGAGATACCTACAAGGGTTTATGGAAATAGTCCGGGATTTTCAGAAGCCGCCAAGGACACCAACCATCTAAGAGAGATATACCAATCTTCTAGCATCTTCTACAATACATCAATACATTCCCCCGTACCAACCGTTCTAATGGAGGCTATGGCTTGTGGTTGTGCTATTGTTTCTACCAACAACTGCATGATACCGGAGATAATTGAACACGGCAAAAATGGACTACTGTCAAATGATCCTAATGAATTACGGCAGTTTCTTGAAATGCTTTTAAACAATCCAGAACTAGCTAGAAAGCTGGGAGATGAAGCAAGAAAAACTATTGTAGAAAAGTTTGGACTAGAAAGATTTATTGAAAATTGGAATGATCTTTTATATGACACTGTAGAAAATTATACATACACAACGGAGAGAGTTGATGAAAGCATATCTTAGTTTCGTTCGCCCGGAAGACAATGCCTATAATTATTATAGAAACATAGGCAATTTTGCAAACGCAGTAATGGACAGCGAGGCAAATGAAATAGTCTGTAAAGATTTCCTGTCTTCCTTTTCTTACGATGAAGTGCCCGCTCTTATGGACCTGATTTTAAAGAAAATGAGGATCAACTCCGAACTTACCATAGTTGAGCCTGATTTCTACCTTGCTTCAAAACATATATATAGAGGCGATATTCCTGTATCAGAGATTAATTCAAAACTTTTTGACTCTAATTCGTTAAAATCAATTTTAACCATTTCAGATATTGAATCTCTCATAACTCCATCTTTTCAAGTTGTTTCAAAACACTTAGATGAAAACAGTTGTAGATTTGTTATAAAAGTTAGGAGATCTCAATGAACAAAGTAACAACAAAGTGTGAAGATTGTGTTTTCTCTAAGACAGAAAACGATAAACAAACCGGTTGCCAGCTAGGACGAGATGAGAAGTTGGGCGTGTCAGAGACGGCAGACGAGGGATATTTTATTCTAGAAAGATTTTGCAATACTTACCGGCCCGATCAATGGCTAGAAGATTTAAACTTTGAAGAGTCTATGGACACGAAGAAAACCGTGATGGACGAGATTGTTCCTAGAATTGGATTTTTTATACGTTTAGACACAGGAGATGAAACTCCAACCAATAGTGAACTAAATCATACCCTTCAGTCAATATCACAAATAGAACACGGGCCTCCAGCTTTTGTCGCCGTCATCAACGACAAAGTAGAATTTAATGAACTTATATGGTCTTTATTCTTAAAATATTTCGAAAACTCCACTACAAAATATCACATTGTTCAACTAAAAAACAAACCAGAAACAGATATGAAGCATTTGGATGAAGCCTTTTCTCATGCTCAAAACGGATGGCTGTATTCGACAACCAGCGGAGAGTCTGTGCCAAAAGATGTTGTCAGCAAACTACATAAAAATATAAACATAGACATGAAACAATTAATGTTGGTTGAGCCATATGATAACTACAACGGCCTCATGTTCCCTACATTTGTTTTTAAATTTTTAAAAGGGAATAGGTCTAAAATTTTTCAAGACGAGATGATGGATAGCCGTCCATTTTTAGAAAAAATGAAAGCCGCTGAAAAACGAGGAAATACAAAAACTATTTTTAGCTGGGAGGAATTCAATGCTTCCTAAAGTAGCTATTATTTGTGCTAATTACAACTATGGAAATTTTGTCATAGACGCAGTAAAGAGTATTGAAAATCAAACCTATAAAGGTCCAATAAGAATATATGTTGTAGATGACGGATCTTCGGACGACTCTTTGGAAAAACTGACATCATATTCTGAAGAAAAAAACGACAAGGATAAGTATCACTTTATTAGAATAAAAAACTCTGGAGCAAGTGTCGCAAGGAATACAGCCATAAATGCGGCTTGGCACTGGGCAGATATTTTTGGTATATTAGACTCGGACGACGCATATTACCCTGAAAAGATAGAAAAGCTAGTAGCCAAACTTGTCGAACATAAAGAAGTAGGAGTGGCATACGCTGACTACAAAAATGTATCTCCTGTTTTTTCTAAAAGAGAATTCAAAACCGCTTATGATAAAATAACCTTACTCCAAAGATGTATTGTTCACAGCAATTCGCTAATTAAAAAAGAATACTTAGAAAAAGTCAGACTACCAAACGGAGAGTTTTTTGACAGCAAGTTACACGGTCCAGCTAGCGAAGGGTTCATAGGATGCACAGAAGACTATGATTTATGGCTTAGACTTTCTAATCATTGCATTATCACGCATGTTCCAGAATGTCTGGCTATAGCCAATCAACACGATAATAACCAGTCTAAAAAAATGACTCCTGAAATATTCCAAAAAAACGCCCAAACCATAAGACAAAGAGCGGGTATTTAATGGCCAGATTTGTAACTAAAATAACAAACAAAAAAACACCGACTTTTCTAAAGGGAGATCTGGCTGTTGCTATTCTTTCTGCCGGAAGTGGCAGCAGAATCAGATCTTACGAACCGAGAAGCCTACTTAAAATAGGAAACGAATCTCTAATTGATCATCAAATTAAAACGGTCAATCAATGTTTTGAAGACCCTGAAATAATTAGTGTTATTGGCTGTCACGCAAAAAAAATAATAAAAAAGACAAAAGGCAAAACACGTATAATAGAAAATCAACTACACGAAACTAGCAACTCTTCAGAGAGTTTGAGGCTAGCATTTAATAGCACGTTGAAAAAAAGTATGCTTTTCATGCATGGAGATCTTTATTTCAACGAAGGCACACTAAAAACGCTAGACTACAGTAAGTCGTTTATTATAATAGATACCAAAAATCAAATGAAAGACAACGAAGTAGGTGTAACAATATCAGAGGGTAGTGCCGCAATAATGTCTTACGGCCTACCAACTAAATGGGCACAGATAGCCTTTTTGACAGGAAGAGAATATAAAATATTAAAAAATATTTTTAACAAATATGAAACGCATGATAAAAAGAAATTGTCTTTTGAGATTATAAATATGATTATTAACATGGGTGGCAAGTTTTCGTGTCACGAACCGGAAAAAATGTCTATAGTCGAAATAGACAGAATAAAGGATATTAAATGAAAATACTGATTTCTAGTGATGGCCTACATGCACACTTTTACCAAAGGTCAGCTTGGATAAATGCTTTTGAAGCGTGCGGCATACAGACTTATTTTTGGGACTGCAAACAAGTTCCTGCATTCGATGTTTTCGACGCTTTCGAACCGGATTTGTTTTTAGGACAGTCTTACAACCTAACTCCCGATTTAATAAAGTGTATATACGAAAGACCGCATCTCAAAGTGGGCCTCCGTTCAGGAGACTGGGGAGATCAAGAAAAAGAAGTAGATAAAACCAAATACAATATACTATATTGCTCTGAACAAGAAAAGCAGATTTTAAAAAAGCTAAAAGAAGAGACTGGACAGCCAGAGTTTGTTCACATTCATTACAACGATGAAGAAATCCAAAGAACACACAATCATTTTGAAACTATAGGGATTAAGCCAGTGTCGATTATGATGTGTGCGGACACGACGATATATAACGATGCGGAGCCACAAGAAGATCTGAGGTGCGACATAGGATTTGTTGGCGGGTATTGGCCATATAAAGGTCAAGTTATAAATGAATATCTTTTTCCTATGCTTGATTCATTTAAGTACAAGGTTAAAATATTTGGCAACAGTCCTTGGCCAGCAAACCAATACTGCGGAGTGATCGATGACGACCAATTAAAAGATTTATTTGTATCGGCTAAAATATGTCCAAATTTAAGTGAGCCACATGCACAAAAATTTGGTATTGATGTAAACGAAAGAATATTTAAAATACTCTGCTCTGGCGGATTCTGTATATCTGATTATGTTAAATCTTATGAGATGTTTGGAGACGGGGTTGTCCTAGCGAAAACTCCAGAAGATTTTAGAGATAAAATAAAATACTACCTAGAAAACCATAATGAGCGTGTTATTATTAGCAAAAGAGGGCAACAATACGTAAGACAAAACCACACAGGATTTCACAGAGTTTCTAAGCTTCTAAAATCCTTTGGATATGAAGATCTGTCTAATAACATTATTGAAAAATACAAGGAATTGATTAATGAGAACTAAAGTTTTGGTCACTGGTGCTAATGGTTTTTTAGGCAAAGCCGTGTGTAAAAACATTAGAAACGTCAATAAGTATAAAGTGCTGCCCTTGCATGGTAAATCTGAATGGGATTTGACAAAACAAAAATATGTAGACTATGCCCTTCAACAATATGAACCCGATGTTGTTGTTCATCTGGCCGCTACGGTAGGAGGCATAGGTGCAAATAAAGAAAATCCCGGCCTATTTATGTATGATAATTTGTGCATGGGTATGAATCTGATAGAATCCTGTAGAAAATATGGCAAGTTAAAAAAGTTTGTCATGGTTGGAACCGTATGTGCTTATCCAAAATTTACCCCAGTTCCATTTAAAGAGTCGGATCTTTGGAACGGCTACCCCGAAGAAACTAATGCACCTTATGGTATTGCTAAAAAGGCTCTTATGGAACTACTGATAGCCTATAAGTCGCAATACAATTTCAATGCTGTTAATTTAATACCAGTAAATATGTATGGACCTAACGATAACTTCAATCCAGAAATAAGCCATGTCATACCGGCCTTGATTTTAAAAATAGATAGAGCTATGCATGTGGGCAAAAAAGAAATAGAGCTATGGGGAACGGGAGAAGCTAGTAGAGAATTTTTGTATGTTGACGATTGTGCGGAGGCGATTACCAAGTCTATAGAGGCGGAAGTTGATCCAAGCCCCATAAACATAGGAACAGGAAAAGAAATCAAAATAAAAGATTTAATTACCAGACTTGCAAAACTCATGGGGTATGCAGGGGACATAAAATTTAATTCTGATCTTCCCGATGGCCAGCCAAGAAGATGTTTAGACACTAAAAAAGCAACTGAAGAACTTGGATTTACTGCAAAGACAAGCCTTCATGAAGGATTAAAAAATACCGTAAGTTGGTACTACAATAACAAGGAACAGTATAAATTCAATGATTACTTCGATTATATTCAGTAAAGATAGACCTCTACAGCTAGATCTATGTTTAAAAAGTCTAAATAAAAATTTTCCTGATTCTGAAAACTTAGTCATTTATAATAACTCTTCTGAGTTTGTAGAGTCATATGAAATTCTAAAATCAGAGCATTCTCAGGTTGAATATTGGCCGCAGAGCAATTCTCTTTTTTCAGATATATACTTAGCGGCACAAAGCTCGGATAATGATTATATTTGCTTTTTTACAGACGATGATATCTTTTATAAAAAGTGTCTTCCTATAAGACAAGACATATTAGATAATAAAGATGTCATGTGTCTCTCATTAAGGATGGGGGCTAATATTAATCAAAGATCCCATGAAGGTAATATTTTTCAAGACGTAGCCGCCGAGATGTATCAATTAGACGAAAACACGATATGCTGGAATAAAACTAGAAATGCCTATGGCTCCTATTGGTCGTATTCTTTGTCTGTAGACGGTCACATATTTAGGAAGCAAGACATCTTAGATATTTTTGACGAAATGAACTACCTGAACGAGAGATATAGATGGACACAAACCCCAAATACAATAGAGTCAATTATGCAAAGATTCTGGACAACTACTCCACCTATGATGGCTTCTTTTCCGCATAGCGTTGTTGTCAATAGTCCAAATAACAGGGTGCAAGACAGCCATCTCGCCAATAAATCTGGCGAAGTTTACGACTATACATCAAAAGATCTTTTAGAAAAATACATGCAGGGATCAAGAATAAATATTGACAATCTTGACTTTGGTGAAATAAAATGCCCACACACAGAAATTGATATTATCAAAGGATTAGAATGATATTTAGTATTGCAAAAATAAATAAAGCGTTTCCAATCACTGGAGCAATTCATGTTGGTGCTTTTGCCGGAGAAGAACTTGGTCACTATAGAAGCTTAGGGCTTACAAACACTGTAATGTTTGAGCCGCAAAAAAATTTGTATGATCGACTTCTTCCAAAAATGATATTAGATGAAAAAATACACAACGTGGCACTTGGGTCTTCCTGTGGCACTATGGATATGTACATATCTCACAGAGAGGGAGGCATAGAAATGGGATCTGGTGCCTCTAGTTCTTTGTTAAAACCTAAAGTGCATCTCCAAGAACATCCGGAAGTTACATTTCCAGAAGTACAAAAAGTAGAAGTTAAAACTCTAGACGAATATTATGACGAGAACTATAACTTTTTAAACATAGATGTTCAAGGTTATGAGCTAGAGGTTTTGAAGGGCGGTGTAAAAACCTTAAACAATATTCAAGCAATGGTGGTAGAGGTTAACAGAGATGAAGTATATGAAGGTTGTCCGCAATTAGAGGACATTACCGAATTTCTATCTCCTCTTGGCTTTACAATGGTAGACATAGCATGGCAATCTAAAAGCTGGGGAGACGCTATATATGCAAAAACAAAATAATATTAGTATTGTGACTGGAACTCTTAACAGGGTTGAATATCTTGAAGCTCTTGTTGCCAACACCGTAGAGTCGGATAGCAGATTAGAGCTTGTATTGGTTGATGGAGGAAGCACAGACGGAACAATTGAGTTTATAGAGAATTTTATAAACCATCCAAGAATTAAACTTATTAAATATGGAAAGCGTAGCCCTTATCCCCATTATATGAATCTGGGAATACAAAACGCATCGTGTGAATTGGTATGCCAGTGGAATGATGACGTTATTATGACTAGTCTTGGCTGGCAGAAAGTTTTTAACTCCATAGACGATGAACACGACGCATATCTATTTAACTGGAAAGAGGGCAACTTTCCAGATACGATTGATGCTCAATGGCTAAAGTGCGACCACATGAGAGACAACGGATGGATCATATGCAACAATGCCGACTACACATATCCACAAATGGTCGGAGAGCGAAGAGGCGAAGTTGTCATGAACTACGGCATTTATAAAAAGGACATATTTAGAAAACATGGCCTATACGATAAAGGCTACCGCTATTACTGTGCAGACGGCGAAATGGCGATGCGTGCATACTATCAAGGCTGTAAATTTAAGTCGTTGATCGATGTCAAAGTTTGTGTGCTTCCGGCAGAGAAAAGAGCGATAATGTACAATGAAGATATACAAAGATACAATAAAGATTGTCAAAACTATGTTAACGGAAAATTTGAAAAGGAATATGAATACCTATGAGAAAATACATTTCATTTACGCTATATGGAGACAACCCCAAATATGTAGAAGGGATGCACCGAAACATAGAAATGAAAGATGAATTTTATCCAGATTGGGATATCATTATATTTCACGATGACAGCGTTGCACCGGAAGTTTTAGAAACACTTTCTCAAAATGCAGAACTTAGAAACATGACAGACTCTGGAATTTTAGCTGCTAGCTGGAGGTTCTGTGTAATAGATGAACCGGATGTGGAAAGGTTTATTGTTAGAGATTCTGATTCTAGGTTTTCTGCTAGAGAAGCAGCAGCCGTTCAAGAATGGGAACAAGAAGACACTAGGCTGCACATCATGAGAGATCATCCCCATCATGGATATGTTATTCTTGGAGGAATGTGGGGCGTAAAAGTAGACAGGGAATTCGAAAATGCCAACCTTAGAGATATTCTCCTATATTATCAAGGGGGAGCAGTTGAAGATATGACTAATAGAGAGCATTGGTCAATGACAGATATGAATTTCTTGAGAGATGCGGTCTATCCTCACTCAGCTCTAGAAGAAGGAAACTCTACGATACATGCGGCTACAGATTATATGCACAAAGTTTCTTGGCAAAACGAACCTTGGTCAAAGGATTTTCCAACCCCTAGAAACGCCGATAAAAACTTTGTAGGAGAAATATTTGATTTTGTAAATGGAGAAGAAGTTAGAGGGCCGCAATATGCGGAGCTTTAGATGAGATTAATAGCACACAGAGGGAACAGATGGGGTGCAGAGACACATCTAGAAAACACGCCAGAGTATATAGAACAGGCAATAGATCAAGGCTTTGATGCGGAGATTGATATAAGCCTAACAGACTCTGGATTCGTGATCGGTCATGACGACAAAAAAGTAGAAGTCGATATTAACTGGATACTGGACAACGCACGATATCTTTGGCTCCACTGCAAAAATCTAAAAGCACTTTTTGGCTTGCGTGGATACCCTGATCTTAATTATTTTTGGCATCAAGAAGATGACTTCACGCTAACTAGCCAATCGATAATTTGGACTTATCCAAATAAACCAGTCACCAGTAAAAGCGTTATAGTTTGCGAAAGTCTCGCAGAATGTCAAAACTATATTTCAAAAAAGGCTTACGGTATTTGTTCGGATTATGTTGGACTTATTAAATGAAAATATTAGTAGTAGGCGATAGTTGTATAGATCAGTATGTATATGGAGAGTGCGAAAGGCTTTGTCCTGAAGGTCCGGTGCCCATCTTAGCAGAACAAGACCGAACGGAAGCACCGGGGATGGCCGGAAACACACATAGAAATATGTTAGCGTTTTGTCCTGATGCGGAACTGATGTCTAATAATTATTTAGAAATTATAAAGACTAGATTTGTTGACAGTAAAACAAATCAACTATTGCTCAGAGTAGATATTAACGACACTGCACAAAGAATATCCAAAGAAGATATTGAAGAAATATGCGAACAGAATTATGATCTACTGGTTGTTTCCGACTACTGTAAAGGATTTTTACAAGATTCAGATCTAATTAAAATTACATGCAATTGCAAGCTCGCCGTTCTTGACACAAAGAGAAAACTGACTACCGAGATGTTGGATGCCTACGACTTTGTTAAAGTTAACGAGATTGAGTACGAAAGAAACAAAGATATCATAGAATCTCTCGCCGACAATTCAAAAATAATAATAACTTTAGGCGGCAAGGGGGTAAAGTTTATGGACAACATATTTCCTCCTCCGGCTGTTTTGCAAACGTTTGATGTGTCTGGTGCCGGAGATGTCTTCACCGCCTCCCTTGCTTACAAGCTATGTAGCCAAGAGCCTGTTGATGAATCTATAAGATTTGCACAGGAGTGCTGCAATAAAGTGATACAAAAGAAAGGGACATGCATTTATGAAAAAGATATGGACTAATGGATGTTTTGACATACTGCATGTGGGACATATCGAACTTTTTAAATACGCTAAATCTCTAGGCGAATATTTAACAGTTGGTATAGATTCAGACAAACGAGTCTCTGAGCTAAAGGGACAAAACAGACCTATAAATGATGAAAATTCCAGAAAAAAAATGTTATCTAGCATTAGGTGGGTTGATAATGTGGTAGTATTTAGTGATGAAAAAGAACTTTCTGATTCGGTTCAGAAACACGCAGACATAATTGTAGTAGGCTCAGACTATAAGAACAAAAGAGTAATTGGTTCTGAATGGGCAGATGTTGTGTTTTTTGATAAAATAAAAGGCTACTCAACTACAAAAACTATTGAAAGAATAAAATGAAGTTTGTTAATAAAGAATGGGGCTATGAAATTTGGATTGAAAACAATAAAGATTATTGTGGTAAACATCTTCATGTGTTACCCAAAAAATGGTGCTCGATACATTATCATATAAACAAAAAAGAAACCTTTTACATAATAAAGGGCGAACTATTGTTGGAATACGCACCCTTGGACTCCACGCTTAAAGACGACTGGGAAAAGGTTCGCAAAATCAAAATACTCAAAGAAGGCGAGTCCATGACACTGCCAACAGGAATAGTGCATACTTTTACAAGCAACACATCTCGTCCTTGTGACTTCATAGAGGTTTCTACTTTCCACGAGGACTCTGATTCCATAAGGATAGGCAAAAAATGAAAGATATTGTTTTTGTCGGTCATTTAGGGCTTGGCGATCATATAATAACTCAGGGCATTATCAACCTGCTGGCCCCTAAGTACAAAAACATATGGATTCCTGTTAAGCAGCATAACATATCTTCAGTTGCACATATGTGCAGGGATTTAAAAAACATATCCTATATCCCCTGCTCTACGGATGAAGACTTAGATCATTTAGTGTTTTCTGGAGATTTGAAAGAAATACTTTGCGTCGGCCATAGGAACCCAACATGGCATCAAAGAGACACAGTGAATTTTGATAAATATTTTTATCGGCAAATAAATATAGACTTTAACGAATCTTACAACTGGATTCCACAAGACGGTTTAGAGTGCGAAAAAATAAACAAACTAATTCCAGATGAGCCATTTTGCTTTGTTCACGACGATGAGTCTAGAAATTATAAAATCAATCCAAGCACAAATTTAAAACAGATTAGAAACTCTGTAACTGCGGATACTATATTCGACTATCTTCCGCTGATAAGACAGGCGACAGAAATTCACTGCATGGATAGCTGTTTTGCTCTTATGATAGAGAGGGCGGGTATAGATTGTAAAAAATATATGTATTCCAATCTTCGTACTTCTGAGGTTCTTGCAACTTATAAAAATGGATGGGAATTTGTTTAAATTATTAATATTAGATATTGATGGAGTTATGACCAACGGCACTAAGCTTTATGACACGGAAGGCAACGTTACTCACAAGTCCTTCTATGATCATGACTTTACTGCCATCAAAAGATTCATCATGGAGGGAGTAAATGTTTGTTTTTTATCTGGGGACGAAAGGGTCAACCGACAAATGTCTAAACGTAGAAACATAGACTATTATCACAACCCAAAAGGCCACGATAAAAGCGAATATTTAGAACAGATATGTAAAAACTACGATTGTACACTTCAAGAGACGGCTTTTGTTGGAGATGATATATATGACCTACAGGCCATGAACGAAGTAGCGTATCCGTTCTGTCCTTGTGACGCAACAGAAGATGTGTCTAATTTTTGTGGCCTAAATGGACATGTCTTGGAATCCAAAGGCGGCGAAGGTGTAGTTAAGGAACTTTATACGTATGTATACCAATAATAATATAAACTTACACTTAATCGGCAAGAAGTATTTAGATACATTGCTATATGTAGATAATCTTAATTTGTCAGAAACCAACGAGACTAAGCAAGTCAGGGAATGCTTGGGCGGTATTTATAACATAAAAGACTTGGATAGTGTATCCCCAATATATTCTCCCGTAGGAGAAAAAAGAGCGATAGTTATAAGCGAAAAGGAAAAGTCTAGAAGGACATCGATTGTAAGAGAAGTAAAATCAATCAAAGCAAAAGACAGCTACAATCTATGTAAAAATTTAGTAGTAAATTCTGATTGGACTCATGTGGCATATATCGATGATGTAGCACTGCCTCATACTTTGCAGCCAAACAGCGTTGATTTTTGCACCAGCAAAGATAGAAGGCGGTTTTCAAAAAAACTAAATAAATGCATACTTGCATTTGACTCTAGAGAAAGAAAGCATCTTTATAATGGCTTAGACCTAGATACAATTATTGTGTTGCATGACGAGCATGGCTGTGAAGCCATATTTAAAAATCTAGTTATATGCAAGTACGAAAACAATCCAGTGAAGAATTTACACGTAAATGGTGCTGGAGATATATTCGCGGCAGTGTTTATTAGAGAGTATTTAAAATCGAATTTAACAAGTGCCGTAAAATATAGTTGTGAAATAACAACACACATTTTAAAGAAAAGACAAACAAATGAAAAAGTATAACCTACTAATACCAATGGCCGGAAAGGCCCAGAGATTTGCCGACAAGGGCTATAAGATGCCCAAGCCATTAATAATGGCAAAGAACAAGCACGTCATAGACTGGGCCATGGACTCAATCGAAACAAAAGACTGTAATATAATTTTCCAAGTTAGGCTTGACCATATAAATAACTTTTCTATCGACAAGATACTTAAGAAAAAATTCGGAAATGATATTAGTATTGTGGTAGTTGACCACGACACAGAAGGCTCTGTCTGCACTTGTATGTTGGCTAGAGACCTGATAGATAATGATTTGCCATTAATAATCTATACTCCAGATGTATATTTTGGCCCAAAATTCAACCCCAATGATATATCGGAAGAATTAGATGGCTTTCTGTTAACGTTTAAAGCGAACAGCCCCGCTCATAGTTATGTAGAGCTAAACGAAGAAGGATATGCGATTAAGACCGCTGAGAAGCAGGTTCTTAGTTCCAATGCCGCCGTTGGAGTTTACTACTACAAGACAGGATCGCTGTTTGTTAAGCACGCAGAAGAAATGATAGCGGCTAATATAAAAACGAAGAACGAATTTTACATTTGTCCCATGTTTAATACTATAATTAGAGATGGCGGCAAAGTGGGAATAAAAACAGTAGACAAGATGCACGTTCTAGGAACTCCGGGAGAGCTTGAGTTTTTTGTTAGAAATGTTTCTTGGACATTTGGAGAGCGTCCTATAGCCTTGTGCGGAGATCATTCTGGATGGGATAAAAAAGAAGCGACAAAATTAATACTTGAAAATATGGGAATTGATTATATCGATTTTGGGTGCTACGTACAAAAGGACTCAGACTATCCTGATTTTGTAACACAGGCGGCACAAGCCATACGAGATCAAATATGCGATTTTGGATTAGGCTTTTGTAGAACGGGACAGGGAGTCAATATGTGTGCAAATCATCACGGCTTAAGGTCTGCACTTGTGTTTAATGATTATACTGCCGAAATGGCGGTACGTCACAACTGTGCCAATTTCTTTGGAATGTCCTCAAAGTATATCACCACAGAAGATATTAAGGTTATTATTAACACGATTAGAAGCCATTCATTTGATGGCGGTAGACATATGAGTAGGATGTCGGAGGTTCTAAATGATAGTTGATCACGACAGCAAGTTTATATTTGTAGCTGTCGCTAAAACCGCGTCTACATCGATACACAGAAGCTTTGGATACACTCAAGACCCAGAGCCTAAAATATATCACATGCACTTAAAAGATATAATCAAAACAAATCCAGAAGCAAAGGATTATTTTAAATTTGGCTTTGTTAGAAATCCATATGATAGACTTGTTAGTGCTTATCATGATTTCAAATATTCCAAACATCACCCATGGGCCTCTGCGATTTATCAATATTCTACATTTAAAGATTTTGCATTAAACTTGCATAATAGTCCTTGTAGGGATTTTATTCATTTAAGGCCGCAGTTCGAATATCTGGAACTCAACGGCGAATTGGGCGTTGATTTCGTTGGAAGGTTTGAACATCTGAACGATGACTTCAGGTTAGTACAGGAACTAATAAATATTGAAGATAGGTCTTTAGGTAGAGATAGATTATCTTCTCATGAGGAATATACAACATACTACGACACAGAAACGAAAAATACTGTATATGAACTTTACAGAAAAGACTTTGAGGTATTTGGATATGAGAAATAAATTACTTCAACAGTGTGAAGCATCATATAAAAGATATGAAAAGAGCGTCAGAGATGTCAGCCCCCGCAATGGGTGTATGTTAAAGGCTGAAAACTTTTGTTTCTGCTGTATGTGTGAATTGTATTCAGTAGATGTGATTATAGAAACCGGTGTGTTTTTTGGAGCCTCGACAGAAATGTTCGCAAGATATTTTGAAGGATCTGAAACCGAAATACATGCTATAGATATATCTTGGCCAGATGGCCTGCAAGAAAAATTACAATCATACAAAAATATTAAAGAAACATATTGTGCAGATGGCACACAAAAGATTTTAGAGTTAATAACAAAATTTAAAGATAAAAAAATAGCGGTTTTTATAGACGGGCCAAAAGGCGAACAGCAACTATCTTTGGCTAAAAAAATAATAAATTCTGTAGAGTTTGTGGCACTTCATGACGTAGGTAGAGAATATTGTATGTATACAGCAGAACCACAAGTCGAAGTAGAAACGCATGATAATTTCGTTGAGTGGGACCGGTCTATGTTTATCACAACTGAAGACTGGTTTGCCAATAAGTATTCACACATGAATATTGAACAGCTTAGATGGCTTCAGAAAAAAGACACGAGATGGGAAAAAAGAAACGATGGATACGACGAAAGTTTGTGGAATCCAATTTTAGATAAGATCACTCCTAACGGCTTTGGTCTTGGCATAGCAATGAAAGCAACTTGAGTTCATTAAGTGGAATCATGATAATTAATCACAACAAAAGATTTATATTTGTGGCTGTAGCAAAAACTGCATGTACATCAATACGTAGGAGTCTTGGATATACTAAAGATCCGCTACCCCTTAGATATCACATGAACTTAAAGGACATGATAAACCAAAACCCTGAAACTGAAAACTACTTTAAATTTGGTTTTGTTAGAAATCCTTACTATAGGCTGGTTAGTGCTTTTTTTAATTTTAGAAATTCAAACACACATGGATCAATACCGCCATATTACGTGCCTTTCTATGAATACAATAACTTTAGAGATTTTGTATTAGACCTAGATAAAATGGCTGAAAAAATCATACATCTAAAAACCCAATATGATTATTTAGAGTATAAGGGGGGTGTTGGCGTTGATTTTATTGGAAGATTTGAGAATCTAAATGAAGATTTTGAAACTGTAAAATCTTTAATTGGTATAGAATCAGAGCCTCTTGGTATACACAGACAACATGTAAGCGGGCTCAATGGAGTCGCAAGAAAATCTGATAACTATATGGATGAGTATGACGAAGAAACAAAAGAAATAACTTACCGGTTTTACAAAAAAGACTTTATGGAGTTTGGTTATGAAAAGTAAAGCCTATCAAGACATAATAGACAATTTAACAATATCAATTATTGGCCCGATTCACCAGCAGTCGCTAGACAACATAGAAAACTACAAAAAAATATGTAAAAATATTTTAGTTTTTGCTTGGTCTGATATCAATACTGAAACAATTGAAGTATTTAGAGACAAAATCAGCGACGACGAAAGTGTTACACTTTACACTTACAAATCCCCTCCCTCACAAGATGTTAAGAATTGTATGTTTCAGCATTACAAAACACTTCTTCCTCAAGTAAAAGGCATAATGATAGCCGCTACAAAATGTCAAACAAAGTATATGATACGAACCAGAGCCGACGAAAGTTTTAGCGATCTGTCTCCTATGGTAAAAAAGTTTTCAAACGATACAAACACTATCGTGTCTTCAAATATAGTTTGGAGAACTAATTGGGGCGGACGAAAAAAACATATGGGAGATCACACTTTTATAGGCGACACACAAACAATACTAGATGTTTATAAAGAGTTTTATACTTCAGCTTTTGAAGGTTTTAAGGGTAGTGCGTTAAGTGAAGCGTTTTATAATGGCATAGAACATGGCTGTTGTGAAGAACATTTACATGACTACTTTATGAAACACGGAAAAACTCCAATACCGATCAATGTAGAAACTTTGGGTGAATATCTGGTGTCTATTGAAGGAAAGAAATATAGCAATAAAACAGGACTTAACAGTAAAGTTATGGAGTGTCCAGATATGCTTGTTGATTGGTTTAGTATGGACACAAAGATGTGGAGATTCATGTATGAACAAGAATAGTAAAACGGGACTGATACTCTCGCATATATTCGTAAGAGAGAGAGAAGAGCACAAATGGGATTGGATTCAAAATTCCATAGATAAACATAGACAGCTTTACGATAACTTTTATATCGTCCTAAGTGGACACGGCATAGAAGTTCCTGAGCATATCAAAGACCAGTTGGATAGTATCTATTGGGAAGAGCAGATCAGAGAACAGGATATAGGGCAAGGACATCCTCATTTTTGTATCAAAGGTTACGAAGCGTGTCTAGAGGCAAATTGTCAATACACTTTAAAAACAAGAGGATTTGACTGGCTAGAACATGATGAAGTCTTAAAAAACAACTTAGTGTTTTGCTCTACTAACACAGACTTTTCTAAAAAACAACTAGGGGATCTTTTGATTTTTGGCGATACTAAAGATATGTTAGATCTTTGGTCATGTGTGCCTTGGGACTACACGCTAATCGACGGTTTAGAGAATTTATACAAAAACATGAAAAACAAGTGGGGCGAATCATGGCTGCAAGATAATGCCAAGTTTCTAAGCTCTCAACAGATGGGATGGATGACTATGAACGATTTCAAGGGCAACGGCCCGAAGTACTGGGGGATTTAATTTGAATAGTATAGTATACAGAGGAATTCCTCACGAAACATTTTATGACAACCTAAAGCAAGTCAGAAGTTGGCACTCTGGGGAAATAATTTTATCTACTTGGAAAGATGTGGAAGTGGACAACAACACATCATCTATGATAGATCATATTGTTAGATCAGAAGATCCGGGCGAGGATATAGATATTGGCAATCCATCGCTAAGATTTGCCAGCAGACAAGTCGTTGCCGCAAAAGCCGGAGTGGACAAAGCCGCAGGCGAAAAAGTCTTACTAACCAGAACAGATATAAATTACGCTAGAGCAAAAGAAAACTTGTTCGACAAGGTGCAGATCAACAAAAGCCAGTCTTCTTATAAAGTGTTTTCAGCCCCTCTTGTGGTGGGAAGCATCATGAGTATAGATCCATCTGTATCTAGAGCTAGATCCGTGTGTGACGATGCTGTTCATGGCTATGCAAGAACTATGTTCTTTAGAATGTGCGATTGGTTTCAATGTGGATACAAAGCGGATTTAGAAAAGTTTACGGATGTGCAGGAAGAAATAATAGAAGCTAGACATAGCGGGTGTTGCTTAGAACAGTTGTGGTTTATATGTTGCTTTAATAAAAATTCTTTTATGCGTTTTTATCCACATTCTTTAGAAGACCATCAAAACGTATTCTGGGGAGTTACCGTTGAAAACTTTAAGATAATAAATAGCCAAGGGCTCAACGCTGGCAAATGGGCTCACAAAACCAATGAAGATATTTACATTAGTGAAGAAAAATACAACGAAATGCTTAACCAGATAAAGGTGGAAGATGAAAGATTTTTTGTTTTTTAATTATTCTTGGGTTCCTAATTCTACCCTATATTTTAATTCGTTTATAGACGCCGGATATGACTGCGATATCGTAGACGAAATAAGCATAAATCATTGGGAGCCTAAAGATAAGTATAAAGTTGTAGTTGTATACCTACATTGCGATGGGCCTGTGGCAACAATAAACTATTGGTTAGACAATTATTTTCAAGACTGTTTTCTTATACAGCATGACACCACGGATCATGAGCAAATACAACCATGGACCAATAGAACTCCAGATCTAATTATGCAAAGAGAACTGTTTGACGGAACTCAGAATCCAGACAATATACCTATAGAACCATTTCATTTTCCCATACCGTCTGTCTATGATGATTCATACGAACAAATTAATGATGTAATGTTTTATGGATGTATGACTAATGAGATACGTAGACCGTTTACCGAAAAGATATTGGAGCTATCTCAAGGCTCTCTCAAACATCTAAAGTGGGATATAAAAGTAACCGGCAGCGGCGATAGAACTCCAGAAGAATACAGAAAAGCGATTAACCAGTGTAAGATAGGACTACATTACTTTGGCAACTCTAGAGACTCGATTCGAATATGGGAAATAGCAAGCACTAAAGCGGCGATAATTATGCCAAAACTAAGAATGAAATCTACGTCAGAAGGATACATGCCCTTCACGGAGTACGAAACAATAGAAGATAACTTTTCGGATCTAGAACAAAAAATACTTTACACACTTGAAAACGATAGGTGGAAAAATCTAGGAGAAGAATCTTTTCAGGCTTTTGAACAGCGACACTCCCCGGACCACTGCTTTAACTATTATCACAACGCCATAAGAAAGCATATACAAATATGATAAAATTAATTGCCTTCGATCTAGATGGCGTGCTAGTAGACGCTAGAGATCTTCATTACATGGCATTCAATCTTGCACTAAGAGATATAGATTCTTCTTATGAAATACCTAGAGAAGAACATCTATCAACTTATGACGGACTTCCTACTAATAAAAAACTAAAGATGTTGACTGAGAGAAAAGGTCTCGACCCGCAAAAACATGATCTAATCTGGAAAAAGAAACAGTCCAAAACAATAGATATAATCAATAACATGAAGCCAGATCATGATATGATACAAGTCTTAAAGACTCTAAAATCAAAGGGGTATATCATACATGTGTGTTCGAACTCAGTTAAGAATACGATAAAAATGATGCTGATTAGAAGAGGTCTTATTGAGTTTGTAGACGAAATATTCTCGAACGAAGACGTTAAAAGCCCAAAGCCAAGTCCAGAAATATACCTTCGTAGCATGGTAGCTGCTGGCGTTTGTCCTAAAGAGACACTAGTGGTTGAAGACTCTCATATAGGCAGAAAAGCCGCAATTGAGTCTGGTGCATTTTTGTGTCCCGTTAGGAATACCATGGACGTAACGCTTCGGAATATAGAAGACTCCATATCTGAAGCGGAAAGCAAAACAAAACAAGTAAGACCAAAGTGGCAGGGAGGTAAAATGAATATCTTAATACCAATGGCGGGGGCGGGATCGAGATTCGAAAAAGCTGGATATACTTTTCCCAAGCCTCTGATTGACGTGGATGGGAAGCCGATGATACAGGCCGTAGTTGATAACTTAAATATTGACGCTAAACATATTTTTATTGTGCAAAAATCACATTATGATAGGTATAATCTTAATAATGTATTGTCGTCTATATCTCCTGACTGTGAAATTATACAAGTAGATGGAATAACAGAAGGGGCGGCCTGCACAACGCTCTTGGCTAAAGATTTAATTAACAACGACGAACCCCTGCTGATGGCTAACTCAGACCAGTTTGTGGAATGGGACTCTAATCAATTTATGTATTCTATGATAGGAGACACTATTGACGCTGGAATGGCCACATTTAAATCTACACATCCAAAGTGGAGTTATGCAAGACTGGATGCTAAAGGCTTTGTTTGTGAGGTCGCAGAGAAAAATCCGATCAGCGATATAGCGACGGTGGGAATCTACTACTGGTCTAAAGGTAGCGATTATGTCAAGTACGCCGAACAAATGATAGATAAGGATATAAGGGTCAATAACGAATTTTACGTCTGTCCCGTGTTTAATCAGGCTATAGAAGATGGTAAAAAAATAAAAACGTTCAATATAGAAAAAATGTGGGGTCTAGGAACCCCTGAAGACTTGAATCATTATTTAAACAACTACAAAGGCCAACAATGAAAAATATATCAGCCATAGTGAAAGATCTTTCTGTGTCTCAAAAGTCTTTTTACCTTATTAAAGAGTTTAATAAGTATTTAACAAACACAGATCTATCGGCGTGCGTATTCTTTGAAAGGCCATCTATACCTCCGGTCCCAACTAATTTTGCGTGTAAAAGCGTTACATATCTATCTAATTACAACGGTATAGCGATAGCCACAACAATCAAAGACGCAGAAAAAATACTAAAAATTAGCAGCTCTAGCACAAAATACTTATATTTGTGGGACATGGAATGGCTAGAGCAACCTTTATACTTTAGGAAAGCCATGGCGATACTTAGAGACCCAAGGCTAAAAATAATAGCCAGAAGCGAATCACAAGCAGAGGCTATAGAAAATTTCTGCAATAAAAGTGTGGTAGGCATTGTGTCTGATTGGAACGCTGATCAGCTTTTACAAATATTAGGAGATTAACAAATGAAATCAATAGATGAATCATATGTTATAAAGAGATATACAGAGGGTAGTAGCACTATTTCAATAGCCAAAGAGCTTGATACATATCCTAAAAAAATAGAAAGAATATTAAAGAAAAATGGAGAACCCTTGAGGAGCCGATCTGAGTCTCAGTCTTTAGCCATAAAAAACGGCAGGACAAAACATCCGACAAAAGGCACAACAAGAAGTGAAGAAGACAAGATGAAAATTAGCTTAGGAGTTGAAAAGGCTTGGAAAGAAATGCCAGATGAGCAGAGAAAAAAATTCATAGATTCCGCTAAAGATAGGTGGGATAAAATGAGTCCCGAAAAAAGAAGGGAAATGCAAGAGAAGGCAGGGAGAGCTTTAAGGCTAGCTTGTATAGAAGGATCTAAGCAAGAAAAATTTCTAAAGCAAAAACTTCAAGATATTGGCTATGAAGTCATAATGCACAAAAAAGGACTAATTGAAGGAAATTTTGAAATAGACTTGCTTTTACCTGAGATCAACACTATAATAGAGGTAGATGGTCCTCAACATTTTCTGCCATTATTTGGGGAATCCAAGTTAGCTGAAACAATAAAAATGGACAGTATAAAAAACGGAAGACTTATTTCTAAAGGGTTTTGTGTTATAAGGGTTAAATATCTATGTAGAAATATGAACAAAAGCGTAGAAAGAAAGTTGTGGAATTTAGTTTCTGAAAAGGTGGGCGACATAAAAGAAGAGTTCCCATCCGAATCTAAAAGATTTATTGAATTGGAGATTAGCTAATGACAGATGAATTGGACTTGTTTGATGCACAAAGCATCAAGGACGGAATAAAAAAAGAGGAAAACAAAAAGGAAGAAGAAACAACAATGCCCCCATACGGTTCCCAAGATTGGAACGAATATGTAATGGAGAAGTTTGATAACAAAGAGCTTTTTGATGGAAACCCGACGTGTGCGGGATTGCGTCGAGTGGCTGAAGATGTGCTAGGTACTATAGTTAGCAGTAGACCTATTCAAGTTTTTCCAGCATCAGACCCCAATGGGCCCGGAAGAGCCACTGTTGTATTTGAGATCGTTATTGATTGGATGGACTCTGGACAATACAGAACCTTTGGCGACGTGGCAGACGTATGGCATGGAAACACAGACGATTTATTCTGTGCCCATCCCGTGGCTACGGCTAGCACTAGGGCAGAGGGTCGTGCTTTAAGAAAGGCTTTAAAGATTAAATGTCTAGCGGCAGAAGAACTAGCAAAAAAGGATGTTGCTTCTATCGTCAGACAGACAGTACAACAAAAGCCTACGGACGGAGAATGGAAAGAAGAGGACAATATTAGTTCCGCTCAAATCAATTTTATTGGTGCCAAATGTGAGCAACTAGACATCAATGTTATGGATTTTATTAATTGTGGATCTGAATCTTATAAGACTATCGGAGAAGTTAGCAAGAAGACCGCATCTAAGATGTTGGGACTCTTGAATGAATACCAAACTAAAACTAAAGAAATGCCCGAAGATATAAAAGGGTATGAAAGCGATTGGAGAAAATAATGAAAGTAAAATATCAATCTGGAAAAATATCTGTAGAATTTGATTGCGACACACAGAAAGAGCTTTTTGCTCAGTTGGCATCTTTTCAAGAAGTATTTTGCGAAACAAAATGCGGCAAGTGTGGGTCAGAGAATTTAAAATTTGTCGTTCGTCAAGTTGACGGGAACGAATATCATGAAATTAGATGTTTGGACTGCGGTGCGAAGCTACAGTTTGGCGTAAACAAGAAGGGCGGTGCTCTTTTCCCAAAACGCAAAGATAGTGACGGAAACTGGCTACCAGACAAAGGCTGGACAAAATGGAACCCAAAAACTAAGAAAGCGGAGTAATGATTAAGCATAAAATTCTGGACGAACTAGGAACGGAAGATCAGTACATCATAGGTATAAGCTATATAAAAGATGGGAAAATAGAGACAACAATGATGTCTAACGATTTTCCGGTCTTAGATATGCCTACAGTAAGAAATGAATTTTCAGGATTGCTTTTTGAGCTTTATGATAAGGAGGCTCCTAAGCCAGAAAACGTTGACATTGTAAACATAAACACCAACTCGTTAGACTCTCGTATCACAGACAAACAAGTTAAAGGCATAATTAAGTGAAAATTTCATTTTGTATTACTTGTTATTATAGAGATGTGCATCTTTTACAGGATAGGATTGAGGAAATAGCAACGGGACAAACAGTCCTACCGGATGAGATAGTTGTTATTGCGAGCGGAATGCCGGATGGCTCTATGCGATGTCTAGATCCAAGAATAAAAATTTACACCTTTCCCGAAAGGATGCTTCCGGGCGGAGCTAGAAACAAAGGCGGTGAACTTTTTTCTGGAGATGTAGTATGTTTTTGCGACGTTGACGATCCAATACATCCACAAAAGTGTGAAATCGTAAAAAAAATATTTAGCGAAAATCCAAACGTGGACGCTCTTGTTCACAATTTTAATTTCGACGAGGGAGATTTAGACGAAATATATGACACGAGCAACATCGAAATAGAGCGTATCTTAGAAGTAGATCCTAGATGGGAGAATGAACAAAAGCACATCTTTGAGCCACACAAAGACATACCTAGAACTTGTGTTATTGCCCCATCTAAAAAGCCGATACATCACGGACATTTAAGCGGCAGAGCAGAAATGTTTAAGACGTTAAAGTATCGTGAAGATATGTGGCTAGGGGAAGATGGAGATTTTTGTCAGTCTATAGTGAAGAGTGATTATAATTTATACTATACTCCGCTAATTTTAATAAACTATATAACAACAAAAGACAAATGAATGTTGAAGTTTCTAACGGCGAAATTGCCGACAAAGTTTCTATATTAATGATCAAGGCACAAAAGATACACGATCCCGATAAGATGAAAAACATAGCTGAAGAGCTTGAAGCCTTATCGGTTGCCTTTGGTCAGATAGTAGGACATCCTTCGGATGTATTCAAAAAAGATGGAATTTGGGAATTGTTTTTTTCTTTGAAAAACATAAACGAAAAACTCTGGAACATAGAAGACAAGATAAGGGAAAAAGAAAAGAACAAACAGTTTGATGCAGAGTTTATAGAGTTGGCTAGATCGGTATATATGACCAATGATAAAAGATCTAAAATAAAAGCAGAGATAAACAAGACTTCACACTCAAGACTATTAGAAGAAAAGTCCTACAGCGACTATCTAAGCCAATAATTATTTTTTACGCGATGATTGCAGTCTTGAGATTTTACTCTAGACCAGCCAGAATCGTAAGAATCATTTAGATAGCCTTCTCCAGTCATAATTAAATCTCTTTCTGCCCAGTAGAACTTAGGAACGTCTACTTTACACATTCTGATTAGGTGCATCCAAGATGTATCTACAGTGTGTATTTCAGAAGCGTTTTTGATGACCTTAATCCAGTCAAAAATAAGGGTATCTTTCCATGGGTAGTTTGCTGGATCTATGACAGGAAGGTCCGTAGGGGGGCTAAAATCGAAGCTGTACTTACGGCTGTCCCTTACTACGAAAGCGTATTTATTGGGCAGCTTTAGACTTTCAAAAAGATCGTTTTCTTTTTTTATATCTCTTGGTAAAAAGTAGCTTTTATATCTTTCTTCATACGGAACCTGTTGGACAGAATAAAAAACTTTAGGCCATATTGTAGATTCTGGTAGATTTAATTTTTTAGCCTGCTCCAGCCATTGACTTTCTTTATTAAAGTAACACCTTCTTAGTGGAGGTATATCAACGCCGGGGTTATCCTGCCTAATTTTTTTGTAAGCACTTTCTTGCCTGAGCCTTGCCTGTCTGGTGCTACTGGGGTGCGGCTTTACAAACGGAATAATTTTATCATTATCCCTATACATAAATTCAATATGCTTTAATCTAGAGTCCCAACAAACTACATAAACCCTGTCATATATCGATGCAAAATATCTGATAGAGCCATTCATGACAATAGAATCGCCCAAGCCTGTATTGTTAGCTACTACTATCCATTTTTTCTTTAATGTCTGTCCAGCCATTATCATATCCATCATTAAGGTAATTTTCTCCACACGCGGGAACCGGTCTTGCATATCTATGAAAAAATCTAGGATTATCTAGCTTCATAGATTTTATTAAATGAAACCAAGAAGTATCAACCGTGTGTATTTCTGTAGCGTTTTCTATAACAGACATCCAATCAAAAACCAAAGTCTTCAAGGGAAATGAGTCAGGGCTAACAATCGGAAGTTTAGTGTTAAGATAAATTCTAGATTGTTTCTTAGCTCTTTTGCTCGCTACAAAAGCGTACTCCTTGGGCAATCCAAGACGTTTATACAGCTCTCTCTCACGATGCGGATCTCTTTTAAAGTAAAAACTTTCATGTCTTTGTTTGTAGTCTACGCCAACAGCTTTGTAAAAAGCTTCACACCAGCAGCTTTTTTCCACATCTAACCCTATTCTTTCTACCAGATCGGGCCAGTCACGCATGTATGGCCAGAAAAACATCCTTGCATCAAAACCCTCTTTCTCATATCTGGCTCTAATTTTTCTAATTTTCCTTTGTGCGTGCTTGCCACTGGCGGCATCTGTCTCGGCCACTATATGTATTCTTGGATCGTCTCTATACATATACTTTACATGTTCTACTTTTTGCCCATAGGTCACGACATAAACTTGATCATAGGAATTTAACAGATATCTAGCAGCACCATTCATCATAATATGGTCTCCTAGCCCCGTGTTATGTGCAATAATGCATCTGTCTAAAACTAACTTCATTTCAATAATCCGTATTATGGGAACAAGGAGGATTTACTTGGCCTACGTGTTCATTGTTTTTTCTAAGAGTTGGAAAATCTAACTGGATTGCACCATCTATTTTTTCATTATTTTTTATACGAGATGTTATTTCAGGATTTCTTTTTTCATAATCTCCATATAAGATACCGTTCTCGTGGCCAACATGAGATAAAGACTCGTCCTTGTAAATCGGCCATATGAATTCAGTCAACCATTTTTGGTCAACTCCCTTGCGATCCTCCTTGTTAAAGCTGGCTATCATTTCTACTACATTTGGAATACCGCCCTTTATGCCCCACATACCCCCAAGGATTGGTATGTCGTGCCAATAGTGGTCTCTCATGCAGTGTAAAGATTTTTTAGATTGTAGCCACTCGTTAACAGCATGAACTTCTCTCCATAAGATTACTGAATCAGCGTCCCTAAATATTACAATATTTGAGTCTTTAGCGGCATAAAATCGCCAAAACATAGAAAGGTTATTTTCTGGTTCTCCTTTCATATATATTAAATTACAACCCATTTCTTCTAAAGAATCGCATACATGCCTTGGAACAGAATCCCCTATGTAAAAACGCCACTCCCAATCTGGATATTTATCCCTGCCATATTTGACGCATCTAACGGCACCGTCTGTGTATAAGGTATCTGATCCATACAAGCTAAATGATATTATCTTGTTATTGCTTTTGTTGATTTTTTTATTTATTATTGTTGAAAGTGTTGGGAAAAACTGCAACTCATTTAGAATTTTTTTCTTAGCGGCCTTTATGTATGGCAACCTTCTTTCCCACTCGTTGTTTTTTATCGCAGATTTAATTAAGGACAAAGAGTGCTGCTTGTCATGAACCGTAATTGGTATATATGCTCTAGGATCTATAAACTCGTACAGATTAGGACAGCCCCAGTAAAAGCATAAACATTCAGACAATATTGCGTCTACTATCTTTTCTGTGAAATAATTTTTTTCAGCAGTATTTTCAGCAGAGTATGTGTACTTATATGGGAATAAACCTTGATCTTTTGTTCTCCATGGAAGTGGCCCCATTTCTTTACCGGCTGATGGCCAGTGCTCAGGAATCCAAACATTTGCATGACCCCTTCCCCAGACATCCATTTCTATATTTTCACATATATGGCAAAGAAGCTCTAGTCTCTGATTATGTCCGGGCAGCCATCTCTCGCCAGACATTACTGTAGAAAGTTTTTTGGTTTTTTTAAGGCTTACTTTTCCCTGTGTGAGATCAGAGTAGGTTGGAGATATCCACCACTCAACGGGATTTTTATAATGATAAAATAATATCTTGTCTCTATGTGCCTCGACATTTGAAAAAATGCCGGGAAATTGAGATATGCTATATTTCGGCTCCATCTGTATAACTATAGTTCTTTTGGGTTCTATGTTTTCTTTATCCCAATCTACCCAATTAATAACCACAGAGAAATCTTCGTCCTCATCTACTAGCTGTATATCTTTCCAGCCCCCTTTTTCATCGGCCATTTTTTTAAAGTACCCATTAAGATAAGGCTCCTCCTTGTAATAATTGCCAACTATTTTTACTCTATACATTTATGTTTTAACCCTATTTATAACATAAGATTTATTTTCAATCCTTTCAACAAGTGTATAGTTTAAATTTTTCAGGCCATCAGTACTGAAATCATATCGAGAGTGTAACTTTTCTACATTCAAACTGTGAGATTTTTTTGAAGCTTTATCATGATGCATAGACGCAAATCTTCCATCTCTTCTTTTCCATGAGATACCTAATGAATCAATTCTTTTTTTCATGTCGTCATCTTCTGCTCCCCATCCCCAATACTCATTTGAGTAACCATTTAAAAGATTAAAATGAAACTTATCAAAAAGTGTGACGCCTCCAAATATACCAGCATACGGAAGCTTATAATTAAATTGAGAACAAAACGCAGAAAGGTGTGTTGGCGTACACGGAAAAGAGTAGTCACAAGACCTGCCTTCTGGAATCAAATCTATATCATGGAAACAAAAATAACAATTCTTATGTTTGTTTAAATCGTAACCTATATTCAAAAGCTTGGCACGATTAAATTCATGGTCGTCGTATTGCTCTATAATTTGTATTTCATATTTGATATCCGGATGATAAAAATTCATATGGTCAGAAATACCAGAAACAAAGGACTCGACTTGATGCTCCCTGTTTCTGTAGGGAACAACTACACACATGTTATTAAACTCTTCAGTAGAAAAGTCTGAAACAAAATATTTAGACTCTGCTATATCTTGTTTTAAATATTTTATGTCAAAAAAATTATAATGATTCTGAACTTCAGGGTTAACGTGCGTGCCCCACGTTCCAAGATGAGTAGTCCTGCTAACTTCAGGCTGTAGCCATTTCATTCCATGCCATATTATGTGTGCTCTTATTGCAAAATCCCAACCCTTAGTTTTTAAATGGTGGTCTTTCCTGTACCAATTAAATTTTAGCTGATCAAACCATCCTCTTTTGTCAAGTATAAATCCTAGTGCCGACCAGTTATATGTATCGACAACAAATTCTTGAGACTCTTTTTTAGAGTATTCACTAAAAGAATCATAGTTAAAGAGAGAAATTCCCGCATAACCCTTGTAAGAATCTCTATCTAAAGTCATATACCAATCTGCTATCTTAGTAATGTCTGGAGAAACCACTAGGTCTTCTTCTAGATATATATTAACATCAGAAAGCAGGACTTCATAAACATATGAAAGCAACTTAAATGGATGGTTTTTAACTCCTTCTTTTTCTTTGGGCACAATAATCTTGTATTGTAGTCCATCCAATATTTTATTTATTGAAGATATCATATCTTCTAGCAAAGGAGTAGGCTCAACAGATAGTATTATATCCCAACCGTCAAGATCGTTTTTGACCAGAGAAGAAAGTAAATTCTCTAATAACTTTTTTCTGTTGTGAACAGTTACAGTTATTGTTTTTTTCATCTAAAAAATATCTCAATAGATTGCTGTAGTGATAATAAGCGGAGTCAACCATAATATTATCGACAAAATCAACAATCACAACAACAAATTAACAATAATATTGTTAATAATTTACAGATATTCTAGTGAAAAATACAGCCCGTAGCTCTCCTTAGATCCTGTAGACAGGGGAGAAGCAGAAAGAGCTACAGACCATGTATGGTGTGTATCAACCCCAGTTCCTCCATAGTTTAGTTGTTTACTTGAAGAGCCGTCGCCAAACTGATGAGCAGTAGATCCGAAGAAGGTTTGCTGATTACCAGTAGTTTTTAGATACTGGGTCCATTTAGGCCAGACCATTCCGGTTCCACTAACAACTTGATTGTTTTGCAGACCTTTTTGCCCAGAGCCCGGAGAGTCGAGAAGAGGGACGATAATTCCAGTTCCTCCTACTGTATCATAAGATCCAGCAACTCCCGCAGTGGCAAGTCTGGAATCTCCATTGACAACAGAAGAGTTATCGTATCCATTTGTAAAAGTAACAGCAGAGCTATTAACAAAGGAATTAGTAACTAAAGCGTTTGGCCAAGGCTCTCCCCACCATAAAGCGTCTCCACTTCCTACGGCATTTGAAGTGACAGATGTAGAACCCTGATTGTTAAATGTGCTGCCATTATGATTGACAATTTCTGCAACTTTAGTGTTCACGCCACTAGCTGGAAAATTTACATTATTTCTATCAAAAATTCTAAGTTGACAATTTTGAGCTTTAACAGCAGATGTATGGCCAAATTCGATACCTAAAGTTCCATGCATGGTCTTAACTCCAGAAAGACCAATATTGGTATCGCTACCGGCAAAAGCACCTCCAAGAGTACATCGACCACTAGGGAACACGGAAGTAACGTATTTTAAGTTATTTGTAGCATCAGAATTGGTGCTGCCATCAGAGTTTGCAATCGTTGTTACATCTTGATATGAGCCTATTTGAACCGATGCTCCAGCGGTAGCACCATAAAAAGCCAAACCAGAACCCGAAAACGTATCAATAGCAGGCGTGCCGTTAGCCTGTTTTAGTAATTGGAACCTTATTTCTGCCATCTTTTTTCTCCTTGACGTTGGAATTGTTATATATATGTACGCAATTTGCGATAAAAATTAGCAAATACAGCTTGGTAATGAATCGTCTCCATCATCCCCGCTTCCTGTTGTTGTATCGTCTGGACATCCAACCCATAAAGGAATCCACTCATAATTAATACGAACACAAACAACAAAAACCAGACCAGCAACAGCGGGCTGGGTTAAACTCGGATCTCTATTGTGACAAACTATGGTTTCATCAAGAAGGCAGTTAGAAAGGGTTCCCCCTTCTGTAAAGCCATCTAATCTAAAAACCTTAAGAATGAAAGTTGTAGGTATGCAGGGGGTCGTGGGTGCCGAGATCGACCCCTCTAAAACCCCGCATAATATCTGAGGTCCACCTTGCCATACCTTTCTCTCGTCATCCCATTGTAAATTGACTGGCCCCGTTTTCCACGTAGTTCTGTCTCCCGCTACTCTTTCGTCAAAAGAAAGAGCCTCTTCACCTTCGGCCCCTATGCTTGGAACGGGTCTGTCTGCTACATCAAATCCAAAACCAGAAAGAATCAGAGGCCCGCGTAAGCTGTTAACTTGAACAGTGCCTACCTCGCCTCGATCTTTCAGCTTTCTTATATTTAAGTCTCCTTCATCATCGCTCCTAACTGATACCCCATCATTTCCCATCATTTGAAAATCAGTTTCTTTAATCCAGTTAGAACCGTCATCTCCAAATACTTTAGAGAAATAAGGATTAAGCTCCGCAGCACCCGGACCAACTTGACCAGCACCAAAGCCAAAAGGACCGTCTTCCGCTTCGCCGCCAGAAGGCTGTTCAAAGCCCGGAGTAGCAGAAGATCCCACCTTTTTTATTTGTATTGGCGAAAATATTTGTTCTTGTGAATTAACACAGGTTCCGCCCGTGTTAGACGCAAACGTGCTAGCTTGATCTGCTAAAGAACCTTGCGAGCCGGATATGTCGGTGCCCATAATTTTTCCTCCTTTTTATGTCTATGCGTGACCACCGGGATCTAATCCGGGTTGGCCAGCATTGCCGCCTCCGGACTTTCCTGTGTTATCAATATTAACATCGGCGTTTCCCTTTAAGCTAAACGCGATACCGCTTATATCTGTCCTTGAAAATCTAGCCGCCAATGTGGCAAAGTCAGTTTTTTCAAACTTAATCTTCGGAAATGGTCTTTTCTCTATTCTGTCCCTGTTTCTTTTTGCTTGTGCAAAACTATTCTTGTTGATTCTTGCTATTCTATCTATGTTATACTTAGCAAGCTTACCAAAGTTTGGCGTCCATGTGTTAAATTTAAAGGTCGTTTTAATTCCGGAAGTATCAACACTGATATCCATATTAGTCACATAAGGCCCAGAAGAAGCAAATCTTTCTCCTATGTTTCCCTGTGGTGCCCCAACAACCTCTACCATACCGCTTTCCATTGCTGTCATTTTTGCAGTTCCCATCAAAGCCTGCGTGCGTCCTACCTCCTTAAGAGCATTATAAGAACCAAAGGTTTCTGGGGTCAGCGATTCATCTACAACAACTTCTGCTTTTCCCCGTAGACTCGTGCCTCCAAGCCAAGGCCCATATCTATGTCTTGTATTCTCTTCTGGAATTCCAGCAAACTTCGGAGTAGCCACATCAGGAGGAATAGCAAACTGCAAACTTTGTTTTCCTGATGTTATATATTTGTCGGGAGTTATATTTAGATTGAAAAAGTATTTGGCGAGCACAGTCAATCCAAAGTCAGGGGTCGTAATCGCGTCAAAATATTTAACTTGACCACCAGTCTGGAAGTGAACATAAAGCAAATTACTTCCTGAAAATTGAAAGAATTGATCTTTGCCCGGACTGCCTTTTGTAGATACAATAGTACCGGCGGCTGGGCCAAGTCCTATTCCATAATCAGATCCTAAATTACTGTAATCATATCCAATCCCGGTCGGAAACGCAGACATCGCTTTAGTTTTACCTTCTCCGTCAAAAAACTCCAAATCTCTGCACAGCTTAGTCTCGATAAACGCAGAGTCAGATATTTCGTTAGCTTTCCATACTTGAAACTCTCCCGGAGGGGCGTATAGCAATCTACCAATAGGAACACCATTTACAAGGTCGGCAAGAAGAGGAACGACAAATTGTTGGCAGTAAAAATTATTGGCAACGCCAGATACTAATGAAAATATCTCATCAGCCTCCTCGTTTTTGCTTTTTAATGTTGATTTAAAAGCTGTTTGAAGATTGGTATTTATGAAGTCAAAACAATTAGCTGAACCGCTATTTAGCAACTTAAGAAAATCATTAGCCACGTCAAACTGTGCGGTCCAAGGGCATCGCAATATGTTATTTTCTCCGTTTGGCTCGACACCGGCAATAGTTTCAAATGTTTTGAATATTTCCCAACACTCTTTACCGCCTAAAGCCATTCTGATTTCAAGCAGACTAGCGTAGTAATGCGGCGAGTTAAAATTGTTATTTCTTGTGAGCCTAATTGTTCTACTCCAGTCTGGCTTGTCGGGGCCAGCCCCAAATAAACTGGCACTAGAACCTTGTACATAATATCCGCTTCTAAGATTAGATGTCAACAATCCTCCATTCTCCATTTTGCCCCAAACAGGATAACATAAAGAAATAGGCACAAACTGATATCTGTCTCTAGTTGCCCCAACTACCATTTTTTGAGTCACATTATCTGCAAACTCTTGGCCTACGCTATAACTAATAACATTGCCGCTATCTTTTTCAGACGTTATATATTCTTGTATGGCTCCCGGATTTGGAGGAGCGGCTTTAGATACTATCTTTATATTTACTTCGGCACTTTCAATCACTCCCCCTCCGTCATCGTACTGGGATTCGTAGTTCGTCTCATCAAAATCTTTATGTCTAACATCGTAGTAATAATCAAACTGCAAAGCGTCAGCCAGATCAGAAACAAGACCTTCTATAGAGAGCGTTGGGCCTTTCAATCTATAGCACTCCGGTGCCGAGTAAAAATTAGCCATACCGTCAAAACCAGCAAATTTTGCCTCTCCCCATACGGAATCAATTATACTTTTAAGATTAGATATATTTAAATCAAAATCAGTTTCTTCAAACTGAATAGGGCCGCCAAATCCAGTGTCTCCAAACTCAGCCGAAGACGTATCATAATAAGGGGCTGAAGCTAATTTATCAAGTGCGTACAACAACATATTCACTTTGAGTCCAGCGGTATTAAAGTGCGAGCTACCAAAGAACCCATCCACATCATTTTCAAAAAATCCAAATATATTGTATACATTGGCTATATCGTCGTAATTAACCAGAGAGCCAGCGGCATTAGTTGTGGGAGTTTCTAGAGGGTGGAACAGATCGCTCATACCGTTAAACTCGCCTACGATAATCTGAACGCCATCCATCAACTTAGATGGAGACTCTAATATAACATCGTAAGTTCTTCCGCCGCTTACGCTTTCTTGGTAGGTCCATCTTTGAAAGATTCCGCCATAGTAAAAACTACCATACTTAAAATAACAAGCACTTCCAACTGCGGGCAAAGTAATATTAACGCCGTTTTCTGGATCTTCTACTATTTTTAACTGCATACTGCCACCTTGGCCACCCCATCCAACACTGGTGGACAAACTAGAGACATACGCTCCAAACATTTTTACTGGATTTTGTGCTAGTTCCATTTTAAATGTATACCCATTCTACTGTGAGACTGTATGAACCAGTTTTAGGATTCCAAGTCTCGGTTTTGTTTTGTCTTTTGGCGGTAGTAGATGGCTTGTAAGGATTTACATACTCATCACCGTCTGGCTTTGTTCCTCTTTTGTCCTTCTTTAGAGTTATCTCATAAGTAACAGATCTAGTTTTCTCATTAGTGGTCGCCATATCCTGTATAACCGGCCCATCAGCTTTGGCTAAAACAGGAATTATTGCCACTATATTATTTCCGCCGTCTTGATTGTTATCTGTAATCTGTAGAGATTCAGTTAGAGCATCTTCGTTTTCTTTTGTTTCATTGGTGAAGCTTACACTATAGGAGCAAGTACCGGCAGCCTCATTACGGGTTTCGCTTTCTGATATAGCTTCTGCGTTAAGTGTAACACCAGACTCGCTATTGCAATAACTTGATGCGGTAGTTTTAACCATTGAAAGAGCATCTTCTGCATTAGCAAATTTTTCACTTGGGCTACTATTCCACATACCCTGAATATTAACATTCAAAGTCACAGTTGAAAAATCGTCTTCAGAATTATTCTCTATACTTAATTCCGCATCAATCATAAAAGGATCGACAGCCAATACCCATGTTTCTGTTACGCTGTAAGTTCCCGCTGTTAAATTTTGCGAAATGCTTTTTACATAGTTTCTGGGGTCACGAACGGTGCCACGATTCGTTAAACCATCAACGCTCACTTTGGTATCAGTGCTTTGAGTACCATTTGCAGAAGAAGGATCGTAAAGTGCGGGACTTAGACCTGTGCCTTGAACCCTAGAATCTACCCACGCTTTTGCATACTTATATCCCATTTTTGTAGAGATGTTTGTGTGTCCCGTGGCCGATATGGTGTGAGTTATAGTTATAGGCGAAACAGGCTGGAGTCCTGCGGCTAAATTTTTCTTGTGTTGAACCTGATCTTCGCGTGTGCTCTCCCAAGTTTCTTCTATACTTTGAAGATTTTCACTAGGTGCATCGGCAGAATCTCCGCTAGTTGTCGTACTTGCGTCATACGCTTCAAATGTAAAGGAATATTCTTGGTATTGATTTCCTCCAGATTCTTCACTTTGCTCAGGAAGTTCAACGCTGACAACTCTGGCGTCAGTAAATGTTAGCGTGCCCGTTCCTCCGTAAGAAATTATTTCCAGAGTTCCAAGTTGTAGCTCCAGACCAAGAATGGTCTTCATGTGGGTGATAAGATCGGCTTGTCTAGCCCCGGCACTCGTCATTGATCCGGTAGCCATTACAGTACCGGTGACTGTAATATTAAACTTCTTAGACAACGGAATATTATCAGCTCTAAATCCCTCTGTGCTTATGCCGTAAGTAGGCATTGGGCCGTTAACGTCACCGTTAGAAGCCTGACCAATAACAAAGGCCGCTTGAACTTCGCCCTTTTGGTTTTTAGGTATAAAAACAACAGCCATAATTTACTCCAAATAGCCTTTAGTATAAAGCGTAATATTGTTAGGTTGCGGATCTTTTGTGTTTCCTATGTTTAGACTAGCATCGCCCGTTTGACCGAAGACACCCGAATTCATATACAGAGGAATATTGCCACTTACCGCTCTACTGAATATGGCAAGTGTAGTAGTACTACCGATATTAAAATCTTGTTTAACGGCAAGGTTCATTGATCCGCTTGACACAGGATTAGATTCTATAAATAAAGTTGAATTTTCATTAACGGCCCCGGCGTCTGCACCGGAAGAAAATAAAGTCGCCTCTTTGTTTACAGAAGCGAATACGCCAGAAACAAAAACAGTTGCTTGATTTACTCCGCTTCCTATTCGGTCTGCCTGTAAGTTCAAAGTCGCAGTCGCATTCTTGGGGCTGTACTCAGTTCCAGTAATGCGTAGATTTCCATCTTGCTGATAGCCAGAGGGAAAAGATTGATCGTTAATAAATGTCAAAGTAGATGTATAGCTAGGAGGGTCGCTCCAAATACTAGTTTCAGAATCCCATCTAAAATGAATTTTATCATCGGGAGCAAAGTATACTCCTGTAAGATCTAAATCTATGTATCCACTTCCGGCTTGACTTCCGGTTACAGCACGCAGTTGCCATTCTTCACCGCCGCTTGTAAATGGTGAGGCGGGATTGTAGGCAGAAACAGAAGCTCCTGTCTGCCAAGCACCAGACGCCGAACCTACTCTTTTGCTTAGTATATTATTATTTTTATCTCTGTGCTCGGCACGAAAGAAAATGTATCCTTCTTCCCCTGCGTTTTTGTAAAAAACGTTTATTTTTTTGGTCTTTACGTCATGACCTCTTCTTGCAGAAGGGCTATAGTGAGTGACATCATCGCCCGGCGAGGACGAGGTTGGCGACCAATCATCATAAGACCCATCAGTAGAACTTATATATAAACTAGTATCAACATTAGAGGAGTCAGAATTAGAATTGATAGTCAGAGGCATTGTCTCTGTTGGCGGCCTAGCCATAAACAATGATATGTCGCCGCTAGATGCCGTTGGCCCCTCAATATACAACGTGCCACTACCTATGATATCAGGGGCACCTCTGATAACTAGGTTCGTTGTTTTTATGGGGTTTCCTAATATTACTGGCATCTTATTATCCTGCTTCAAAATCCTTATTTAATCTTTGATCTAATTCGTTAGCAATTATTTCTGAAATCTTCGGAGTAATCGCGTCTGCAATCATATTCTTGAGATGATCGCCGTTTTGTATGTTAAAGGCAAGAGTCATGTCACCGCTGAATACATGGTTTAATGTCATCCCCTGCCCAATGGCTGTAGCTAATCCATTCATCGCCGTAGAAACAAGAGAGAATTGTGCTACTACATTATCAACGCTTGATTGGAAATTTGCAGAAAAACCTGCAAGAGTTTCTTGAAGTTGTGAAGAATCGATAGTTAAAGCAGCAGATCCGCCTCCTTCTGCTCCAGAGCTACCATTTGCCCTGTAGGCAACGCCACCAACCAAGCCTCCACGTCTGAATCCTTTTACTTTTCCTCTATTTAGATTTCTCATAAATCCAACGCCGTGTTTTTGAACGGCCTCTGGACTCATAACGAACTCTCCGGGGGTGAGCATAGCAGGGACACTATCGTTTCCAGAAACGCCGCCTCCCGTATTCATGTAAATCCCTCTACCTTTCAAGTTATTTATCGCAGTAGCTACTTTGTCAGTTAGTTTCTTGCCGGTCATTTCCGAAACTTGCCCCGCTGCCGCCTTTTCGTCACCTCCTAGCCCCTGAATTGACTGCACTGACGCCCTAAATGCATTGAAGTCGATCCCGCCTCTGAGGTTGCCCTCCAAGTATTCGTCAATCAGATCCCTCATTCTCTCAACTTTCCTAAGAGATTTATTGACCATGCCGTAAATATTCATTCCCGTAGCCTTCATTACAACACGACTTGCAAGCTGCTCGCTAGGATCTTGATTGGCTTGGACCGTCGCCTTGCCCAAATTCATTGAAGTCAGCATTGCTTCTAATTGCATCTTGTAATTCCTAGCGACATTTCTTGTCTCTTTGTCGTCCTTGCTTGGATCAAAAGGAGGTGGCTTAAGACCAAGACCGGAACCCGAAGCAGACACGAGAAGGGGGGAGGCTGCAATTGCATCCAGCGAACCTGCGGTTTGCTTACCGGCAACAACTTTACTTATATTGAATTCGCCTTTAGAGGCTAAAAAACGGATATCTTTTGCTATTTGATCGGCACCGACTATCGGCCTTGGCTTGTCGGACGATTTGATAAAATTAGCAAGGTTTTTGGCAGTACCAAAGGCACGTAAAGAATTCCTAACCAACTGTAAATACTGGCTGCCACTCATAATTGATATCTGGCTTGTTTGTCCAGCAAAGCCAGCGTTTCCAGCACCGATTGGACCGCCCTGTTGTCGGTAAACAGGAGTGCCCCCATTGTTTATGGCTTGCAGATTTCCAACCCCAACCTTATCAACCGCAGACTTTCTAACCACAAACTCTCCGGGCGTCAACATCGCCGGAACAGTATCTGTTCCTCTAGGCTTGAATATACTGCCCCCACCAGCCCGATAAACAACTCCACCAGAAGCAGCAGTCAATGCTGCACCTGCGGCAGCCCCGGTTGCTCTTTCGGTTGCCGAAGTCAGTCGGTCCAAAGCGTTAATCAACTGTTCTTCTTTTGTTGTGCCAAGTGCCAAAGCTTTAGCAACATCCGGAGGAAGGCCCATTTGTATGGCGTCTTTAAATATCAGTTCCTTCTTTATTTGTTTGGCAGTCATTCCAGTAGTGCCAACCATAAAGTCGCCTAGTCTATCAAGAAGAGCAACTGTATCTTGTCTTTGTTCTGGGCTTTGATTCTGAAGGGTGCCCTGTTGGATGGCTTGGAAAACACCCTGTGCGGCATCGAGCATTTTTCGTCTTTGGTCTTCACCGCCCACGACAAAATCTTCTACCAACTTTGTTTGCTGGGCTCTATTTGCACGTTCTCTATCTATGCCAGCTTGTATGTCAGCGGCAGCCGCAGCTTGATTTGCCATTCTTTCTAGCTCTGCCGTTGTGTCGCTAACGACATTTGATAACTGTTGTTGTTTTCTCATCAACTGTTTATTTACACGAAGCTTTTCTTGCTCGCTTCTGTTGGATTCTTCATTCAAACGTTTTTGCTTTTCAATTTGTTTAAGCCCTTCGATAGCTGCGTTTCTTTGGGCGGTTGTGCCTGTTATATCGTTTGCACGTATCTCTACGCCGCCACGTCCGAGTCTACCGGCATCTAGTCTGTTTTGAGCTGCGACTACTCTGGCACGCTGTCTGACTTCTGGAGTCGCCTCTAAGCCTCTAGCCTTTAGAAGTATTTCAGTATTTTTAGCCCTAACATCATTCAT